>Ga0210245_101249_pt1 | contig 21160 bp, 15 predicted proteins | sample ChrtobMetaP3_4mM_FD_155450 | JGI IMG/M metagenome (GOLD analysis project Ga0210245, IMG submission 155450) | Chrysochromulina tobin associated microbial communities from unialgal haptophyte culture, Seattle, Washington, United States - P3_4mM | ecosystem: Host-associated > Algae > Haptophytes >...
TCGGAGCTGCACAAGCGGCTGTACGCGCACGGCGCGCGCCACCACCCGGGCAAGGTCTTCTACATCCTCGTGTGCCGCGTGGCGCTCGGCCATCACGTGCGCACAAAGCAGGCTGGTCGGGATGCCACGAGTACCGATACGGGTCGACGCGTGTTCCCGATCTCGTTCCGCGAGCTCGACACGGTGGCCGGCGTCTCTCCGCCCGTGCATCACCACTCGCTGCTTGCCGACAACTTGGACGGCGGCGCGCGCTACCGCGAGTACATCGTCTTCCACTCGGAGTACATCTACCCCGAGTACCTGCTAGCCTACCATCGGTACGAGGGGGATCGCGGGCCGATAGCCTAATGTGGATGCGCTAGAGGGCTGGAGCTGCCGGCCCTATTGCAGGGCGCCACACCAGTCCGACAGCGCTCGCCGCCAGATTCTTTGCTCCCGCGGGGATTGTGCCGGGTGCCAGTTCTGCGCGGCGCCTCGGGGCGTACTTCCGGTTTGACACCGATGTCTGCGCACTGCGCACTCGCCGTCGGCGCCAGGCTGCGCTCTCGGCTCTGGGGTGGATCATTCTACGTTCACATCTGCAGCCGCAGAACATGTATGTCGGCGAGCGAGCAAGCTAGCTAGGTGAAAAGTAACTACGTTTTACGTAAAGCACAAAAGTCAAGTTCAGTAGGGGTTGTTAAAAAATCCAATGCATTCATGGCGGGAAAATGAGGCCGCAAGGAGCCGACCGGCAGGCGGCAGGCACGACCTATTTAAGTTGGTGTTTTCTCAGTTTGCGGAACGAAGCCGTAAGGTCACAGCCGTTTCACACAGGGCAGTAACATACATGACACACATTCACACGTACATGTAACGTTCACTCTTCACACAAGGTGCGGCAGCTCAGGGAACGGAACCTCACTCCGCGCAAATGTGCACGCTTCATGAACAAACGAAAAACGCGTGGGCAAGCGCCGGTCCCAGGAAGACCGCCCATGGTCTCCTCTGCAGCCGGCAGGCGGCAGCATCGTCTGAACTGGCTGAACTGGCTGGCAAGTATGCTCGCTTTCGCGGCAGCCGCCATGAGTCCAGACGAGCGGCCCCTCAATTGGCATCATCGCGTCTGGGTCGTCGCCTCGCTTTGTTTGTTTGTCAACAAAAATCTAACACAAAACTGACGAAACGCGTCGTCTTGAGGCACTATTCACAGTGCATTCATAGAAAGCCTCGCGCATTCGCCTTTCCCTACCATGGTACCGCTGTGCGGCTGCCTCAGGTCCCGACTGGCCTTGGCGCGTTCCAGCGCGCGCGTAATGCGCGCAGCGCTCCGGCCGCGCGCACGCCATTGCTCGTCCTCCGGGCAGCTTCCTCCGCCCGGCCCTTTTGCTTTTGCTGACGGGCCTCTCTCCCCGATGCTTGCAGGTCGGGTGACGAGCAGCTTTCCAAGGAGCAGATCGCAGAGTCCGAGGAGCCCCTCTTCGTCAAGGAGGGGAACGGCACCATCACGACGCCCGCCATGTCGCCACTGTCCGAGGAGCTCACAAGCCTACTCGGGGCGGGGCGTCCGCTGTCCTTCACGTCGGCCTCACCTCCGACACCTGGGCCTCATCGCGTCTGGGTCGTCACCTCTCTTGCGCGCCGACCCGCGGCTCGGCGCGGCTCGGCGGTCCGCCTTGGGTCCGCGCCTGGACTCGCCAGCATCATCTGCCTCGCCATGATGGTGAGCTTTACCAGCGCATGTCAGTGCCCATACGGCGGCGACGTCCCCATCTCTTCCAGATGCGTTTCATGGCCAGGCTGCATTTCGTATGGTCCTACTATGGTGAGCACCTCGGGCTGCGGATTTTTATGGCTTTCCTCTTGCTACAAGTGCTGTTATTCTTACTACCCGCCACCGCCGCCGCCACCGCCACCGCCGCCGCCACCGCCACCGCCGCCCTCAAATCTGATCTGCACCAATACGTGTTCTTACGCCAATCAAGGCACCTGCGATGACGGTGGGCCAGGCTCTGAAGGCTGCCCACAAGGCTGTGAGTACACATCCTTCTGCGCCCTCGGGACCGACTGCATTGACTGCGGCCCGCGTTTGCTCCCGCCACCACCGCCGCCGCCGTCACCGCCACAGTATGGCTTGCCGCTTTGCTCTGGTTGCGGCGTTTGTTCATCGACGTATTTCATACATCCTGTCTACACGAATGAGTATTACTTCAAGACCGTCACTTTCTACACATGCAGTGCTTGTTCAAGCGTTGCCAGTGGAGGACGAATGTACGTCTACCAAGCGCAGACTAGTACTGGGTCCATGCTGAATGGATACGTGTGGTTCGACTGCGCGACTGGGAGATGGACCCGATCTGTCGTTCCCGCTGGTTCCTGCTCTCCTGATGCATGGACCTGTCCTGGGCCTTACCCCACGGGAACCATTCTTGATCCTGCTCCTGCGTGGAGTTCATGCCCGTACAGCGGCGCTCCATTATGCCTCGCGCCACCACCGCCCTCGCCACCGCCACCACCGCCCTCGCCACCGCCACCTCCGCCCTCGCCACCGCCACCACCGCCCTCGCCACCGCCACCGTCGCCCTCGCCACCGCCGCCATCGCCGTCTCCCCCGCCGCCGTATGCGCCAGGCACCTTGGCGGTGAGCACCAGCGCCGGCCTGACCAGCGCACTCGCCAACACCGCCGTCAGCCGCATCGTCCTTGCCTCCGGCACCTACAACCTCTTCGCCGAGCTCAGCATCACCAGGAGCGTCATCCTTGAGGCGGCGGTGGCAGGCTCGGTCACCCTGAACGCACAAGCGAGCTCCTCGAGTCCGCGCCGTGTGCTGAACATCAACCCGGGCTCGTCGGGCATCGTGCAGCTGATCAGGCTCAGCATCACGGGAGGCTACGTCAAAGATGGATATGTTCCGGGTGGCGGTGTTTATGTCCAGGGTGGCACAGTGGCCATCTCGTCCTGCACCATCAGTGGGAACACAGCTGGCTATTGTGGCTCGTACCAATGTGATGGAGGCGGTGTCTACGTCTCTTCCGGCACGGTCACGATAACGTCTTCCTCGATCGACGGGAATACAGCTTATGATTATGGCGGCGGTGTCTACGTCTCTTCCGGCACGGTCACGATAACGTCTTCCTCGATCACCGGCAACACAGCTTCTGGATTTACTCATACATCTGGCGGTGGTGTTTTCATCAGCAGTGGCACTGTGACTTTGTCATCGTGCATCATCACTGGCAACACGGGTGTTTATGGTGGCGGTGTGTTTATCGAAAGTGGCACGGTGACCTTGTCAACGTGCACCATCACTGGCAATACAGCTGGCTTTGGTGGCGGTGTCTATGTCTATACCGGCACTGTCTCAATCGTCAACTCCCAAGTGTATTCCAATCAAGCTACCAATGGAGCAGCTTCGGGGCACAATGTCAGGGTCGCCAGCGGTGGCACAGTCTGCTCCTGGGCAACGACCCTCACCGGCGTCGATGGCTCAGTCCCAACTTGCCGGGCGCCGCCACCGCCACCGATGATGACGCCGCCGATGATGACGCCGAGCGACCCAACGGGCATCATTATCGGCGCCGTGGTTGGTGGGATCGCTGTCATTGGCGTCTGCATCGGTGTCGCCATCGTGCTGCGCCTTTGTCGGCTGCGCCGCAAACGTAATCGGCGGCCCAATCAAAGGAGGGGGGTGCAGGACCCCGCTCTGGACTTCGACATCGAGTCCAGGGCGGCGGCCGAGAGGGCGGCAGCCGACAAGGCGGCGGCCGAGAGGGTGGCAGCCAACAAGGCGGCGGCCAAGAAAACGGCGGCCAAGACAACGGCCGCAGACAAGAAAGCGGCGGCCGAGAAGGCGGCGGCCCGCCTGCATGCCATCTTCCCCGAGATCTCCGAGGAGACCCTGGCCGCTGTTCTCTTTCAATGCGAGCACGACGTGGATGCAGCAGTGAGTGTACTCCTATCCATGAACGAGGCGCCGGTGCCGCCATCCTCAGCTCCGCCTGCCTCGACGCTGGCACCCAAGAAGGCGGCTGACGAGAAGAAGGCGGCGGCCGAGAGGGCTGCGGCCGACAAGAAGGCGGCGGCCGAGAAGGCGGCGGCCGAGAAGAAGGCGGCTGACAAGAAGGCGGTGGCCGACAAGAAGGCGATGGTCGAGAAGAAGGCGGCGGCGGAAAAGGCGGCGGCCGAGAAGGCGGCGGCCGAGAAGAAGGCGGCGGCCGAGAGGGCGGTGGTCGAGAAGAAGGCAGCGGCCGAGAAGGCGGCGGCCGAGAAGAAGGCGGCGGCCGACAAGGCGGCGGCCGACAAGAAGGCGGCAGCCGAGAAGGCGGCGGCCGAGAAGGCGGCGGCCGAGAAGGCGGCGGCGGAGAAGGCTGCGGAGGAGAAGGCGGCGGCCGAGAGGGCGGCGGCCGAGAGGCTTGCGGTTGAGAGAGCGGCGGCCGAGAGAGCCGAGGACAAGGTGAGTCACTGGAGGATGGCACTCGGCAAGATGGCCAACGCCCGCTCGGAGCTCTGCAAGGCGCAGGATCGCGTGCGCCTCTTGGCCGCAGTGGCGGCCAATGAGGACGAGTCACTGCGCGACGCCACAAAGGTGCGAAACGAGGCACGGGTCGCCTTGGTCCGTGTGCTCGAGGATGCGCTGAGCGCTCACGATGAGGGCGAGAAGGAGCGGCGGAGCCTGACCGCGGAGGCGGCCGCGTTGCAGCAGCAGCAGCAGCATGGGGAGTGCGCACTCACGCTTGCCGAGCAGGTGTGGCGGATTGGCTCTGATGGGCTCTGATTGGCTGTGATTGGCTCTGATGGGCGCGTCTGATAGGCTCTGAGTGCGTCTGAGTGCTTCTCTGAGAGCAGGTGTGGCTCGAGCGTCTGCACAAACAAGTGCTGCCCATGCTCGACGAGTGGGTGACGCAGTTGAGCAGAGTGCGCGAAGAGCGCGAGGACTTGAGCCGCCACGCGGAACGGCCAAGCACCGACAAGCTGCACGCGCTGCATGAGGCATGGAACGGCGTGACGGACGTGCTCGAAGACAGGCTTGCCGAAGAGAATAAGGCGAAGCGCCGTCTGAACGCTCCGCATGCTGCGGATGCAGCCATCGAAGCCACCCGCCAAGCGCGACGTGACGTGCAGTGCGCCCAGCGCGCGCTGCACGTGGAGCGCATGAGGCTGGCCCAGGTGGCCGCCGCGCACTTTCCGGAGCTCTTCGCGATGGAGCCGCTGCTCAAGCTGGGCGCGGCGGAGGGGGTCGACTCGGACGAGCTGCGGCGTGTGCTCGTCGAGCGCGAGCTGACACACTACGACGACAGGGTACGTATCGGCAAAAAGGACGGGAGGCACGAGGTGTGGCGAGCGAGTTACGCCGATGACGGGGCGAAGGCTGAGCTCTGTGTGCTCAAGGAGTACAAGCTGAACGATGCATCCGAGTGGAAGGCGCTGCTCAAGGAGGTGAAACTGCTCGGCCAGCTCTCAGAATGCCAGTTCATCGCCTCCGTCGACGCCGTCTTCGTCGTCTACGAGCCGAGCTACGCCGCGTACGTGCAGCTGCCCTACTACAACGGAGGTGACATGCTCCACTGGCTGAACGGGACAGTTCCCGAGAAAAGCTGGTTGGAGCTGGGTTTGCGCAACTTGGGGCTGAGCGATAGGAGAAGTAGGAGGCCCGAGGTTTGGCAGCGCAAGGTGCTGCTTGGGCAGCTGTGCGAGGCGCTCCGCCACCTGCACAGCCACGGCCTCGCGCACGGCGACGTCAAGCTTGAGAATGTCCTCGTGTCTCTTGAGGGCGAGCGCGCGACGGCGCACCTTGCCGACTTTGAGTCCGCGCGCCGCCAACAGACCGAGGGCGCGCGCAACAGCATGAGGGCGAGCACGGTCGGTGGCATCGCCTTCACCGAGCTCTACGTGGCGCCCGAGATCCTCAAGGCGAGCAGAGAGGGCCGCGAGCGAGACGCGAAGCCCACCGCAATGGGCGACATGTTCTCCTACGGCGTCTGCTGCCTCTTCGCGTGCTGCCTGCCACCGACTGCCGAGGAGCAACAGAAATGCATCCGCCGCTTCGACGTCGAGGACGACCGCATGCTCAGTGCATGGTCGCGCGAAGCGGCGAAGCAGGCGGACGCGCACTTGCCGGACCTACTCGAGAGCCTTCTTGCTGTCGCGGCGACCAGCGAGGAGGCCCTCGCGCGGCGCCTGAGTGCGAGCCAGACGCTTCGGCATGCATTCCTCGACACGGCGGCCGCACTCGAGCTGAGCACCAAGGCTCAGCAGGCGGCCGCCAAGGCGTCACAAGAGGCTGAGCAGCAGATGGCTGCTGTCGAGCAGGAGGCGGCGCGTCGGGATCGTGAGGCTGCCTGGCGTGAGGCCGAGCAGCGCCGCAGGCAGGCGGAGCAGGAGGAGGCGCTCGAGGCGGCGCTGAAGCAGAGCGAGCTCGAAGCGGCGGCGAAGCGCAACGAGATACAGCGCGAGCAGCGCCGCCTCGAAGAGTGGCGCCAAAACGTGCGCGAGCAGCAGGCGGAGGCGGAGACCAAGGCGCGGGCGGCGTGGCAGCTCACGAGCGACGCCAAGCGTGAGGCCACGCAGGAGCGCGCACAGGCGCAGAAGAGGCGCAAGGAGCTTGAAGCTGAGGAGAAGCGAGTGGCGCTCGAGTGTGCGCGGAGAAAGGCCGAGGCGGAGAGCGCCGAGGCCAAAGCCGCCAAGGAGCGCGATGAGCTTCGCGTCGCGCGCACCATTGCCCGTGTGATGCCCGACTACTGGGAGAAGCGCCTTGCGGCCGGTTCGCCGGATGGCTTCGCCGCGATCGCCCTCGACCGCACTGGGTGCGACCTCGGCACGTGTGCTGCGCTCGAGCGGCTGCTGCAGACCGACCCTGTCAAGCTGAAACGGCCTGGTATCGATCGGAGCGGCACCACGCACGACCGGCTGAAGCTCGCGTGCGCGTGGCGTCTCGAGAACTCGGTGCTGTGGGAGAAATACATGGTCAATGTGCAGGGTGTGATGCTCGACATGAAGCGCATCCAGCAAGGGGGCGTGACAGCCGCGGGCGGCGCGCCGCCCCTGACGCGCGGCGCAGCGGACGCCCTGCCCGGTCACACGCGCGCGGATGTCAATGAGGCCTTCCTGATGCACGGCACGAGCGCCGGCGTGCTCTTCAACATCCTCTCCACGGGCTTGAACGAGCGCTTCGCCGGCACGGCCGCCGGGGCCGTATACGGCGAGGGCTCCTACCTGGCCGAGGACGCGGGCAAGAATGACCAGTACACCAAGGTCGATTTGCAGTACGATGGGAGCTCGGAGCTGCACAAGCGGCTGTACGCGCACGGCGCGCGCCACCACCCGGGCAAGGTCTTCTACATCCTCGTGTGCCGCGTGGCGCTCGGCCATCACGTGCGCACAAAGCAGGCTGGTCGGGATGCCATGAGTACCGATACGGGTCGACGCGTGTTCCCGATCTCGTTCCGCGAGCTCGACACGGTGGCCGGCATCTCTCCGCCCGTGCACCACCACTCGCTGCTGGCCGACAACTTGGACGGCGGCGCGCGCTACCGCGAGTACATCGTCTTCCACTCGGAGTACATCTACCCCGAGTACCTGCTGGGCTACCAGCGGTACGAGGGCGACCGCGGCCCGATAGCATGAGTGTGGATGCGCTAGAGGGCTGGAGCCGCCGGCCCTATTGCAGGGCGCCACACCAGTCCGACAGCGCTCGCCGTCAGATTCTTTGCTCCCGCGGGGATTGTGCCGGGTGCCAGTTCTTCGCGGCGCCTCGGGGCGTACTTCCGGTTTGATACCGATGTCTGCGTACTGCGCACTCGCCGTCGGCGCCAGGCTGCGCTCTCGGCTCTGGGGTGGATCATTCTACGTTCACATCTGCAGCCGCAGAACATGTATGTCGGCGAGCGAGCAAGCTAGCTAGGTAAAAAGTAACTACGTTTTACGTAAAGCACAAAAGTCAAGTTCAGTACAGGGCAACAGGGGTTGTTAAAAAATCCAATGCATTCATGGCGGGAAAATGAGGCCGCAAGGAGCCGACCGGCAGGCGGCAGGCACGACCTATTTAAGTTGGTGTTTTCTCAGTTTGCGGAACGAAGCCGTAAGGTCACAGCCGTTTCACACAGGGCAGTAACATACATGACACACATTCACACGTACATGTAACGTTCACTCTTCACACAAGGTGCGGCAGCTCAGGGAACGGAACCTCACTCCGCGCAAATGTGCACGCTTCATGAACAAACGAAAAACGCGTGGGCAAGCGCCGGTCCCAGGAAGACCGCCCATGGTCTCCTCTGCAGCCGGCAGGCGGCAGCATCGTCTGAACTGGCTGAACTGGCTGGCAAGTATGCTCGCTTTCGCGGCAGCCGCCATGAGTCCAGACGAGCGGCCCCTCAATTGGCATCATCGCGTCTGGGTCGTCGCCTCGCTTTGTTTGTTTGTCAACAAAAATCTAACACAAAACTGACGAAACGCGTCGTCTTGAGGCACTATTCACAGTGCATTCATAGAAAGCCTCGCGCATTCGCCTTTCCCTACCATGGTACCGCTGTGCGGCTGCCTCAGGTCCCGACTGGCCTTGGCGCGTTCCAGCGCGCGCGTAATGCGCGCAGCGCTCCGGCCGCGCGCACGCCATTGCTCGTCCTCCGGGCAGCTTCCTCCGCCCGGCCCTTTTGCTTTTGCTGACGGGCCTCTCTCCCCGATGCTTGCAGGTCGGGTGACGAGCAGCTTTCCAAAGAGCAGATCGCAGAGTCCGAGGAGCCCCTCTTCGTCAAGGAGGGGAACGGCACCATCACGATGCCCGCCATGTCGCCACTGTCCGAGGAGCTCACAAGCCTACTCGGGGCGGGGCGTCCGCTGTCCTTCACGTCGGCCTCGCCTCCGCCACCTAGGCCTCATCGCGTCTGGGTCGTCACCTCTCTTGCGCGCAGACTCGCGGCTCGGCGCAGCTCGGCGGTCCGCCTTGGGTCGGCGCCTCGAATCGCCCGCATCATCTTCCTCGCCATGATGGTGGGCTTCACCAGCGCACAGGAGACCTGCTATGGAGAGCACCTTCCACCCTCTGAACTCGAATGCCCACCAACATGGCTTGGCCTAGTGTTTTCTCGCAAGAATCAGATGTCTTGGTGCTGCTGCGGTTACTTTCCGCCGTTACAATCCTGCTTGGAGTGCTGCTATCGGCCGCCGCCGCCACCGCCGCCGCCGCCACCGCCGCCGCCGCCGCCATCGCAGTGCACGGAGACGTGCGTCTACGCCTCGGATGGTTGGTGCGACGACGGCGGGCCCGGAGCCGAGTATTCGGACTGTAGCGTTGGCACCGACTGCACCGACTGCGGCCTTCGTATGTGCACGGAGACGTGCGTCTACGCCTCGGATGGTTGGTGCGACGACGGCGGGCCCGGAGCCGAGTATTCGGCCTGTAGCGTTGGCACCGACTGCACCGACTGCGGCCCTCGAATGCTTCCAACGCCGCCCTCGCCCCCGCCGCCATCGCCATCGCCCCCGCCGCCCTCGCCACCGCCGCCGCCGCCGCCGCTGAACACCTACTTCACCATCACCTACGGCTCTTGCACCGTCGAGCCTAGCTCACCGAACTGCATTCGCTCGCCCAACTTTCCGTTGAGTTACGGCAACAGCGAGGCGTGCTCCATCACGCCGACCGCGCTCGCTCTTGGAAGGCCCCTGACAGCGACCTCCTTTATTACGGAGTCTTGTTGCGACTATCTCCGCATACCTAGCCACCCGTCGGGGACGTTGACGAGCTTCAATTCCGGGATAGGAGGCGGGCCTTCCAATTTCATCTTGGGCCCAGGGACGATCCAGTGGACTACAGACAGCAGCGTTACCAATACCGGCTGGCGAGTGTGCATTTGCACAGCCAGCCAGTGTGCAGCTGCACAGCCGCAGCCGTCGCCGCCACCGCCACCGCCGCCAACGGGCATCATTATCATCATTATCGGCGCCGTGGTTGGTGGGATCGCTGTCATTGCCGTCTGCATCGGTGTCGCCATCGTGCTGCGCCGCAAACGTAGTCGGCGGCCCAATCAAAGGAGGGGGGAGCAGGATCCCGCTCTGGGCATCGACATCGAGTCCATGGCGGCGGTCGAGAGGGCGGCAGCCGACAAGGCAGCGGCCGAGAGGGTGGTAGCCAACAAGGCGGCGGCCAAGAAAACGGCGGCCAAGAAAACGGCGGCCAAGACAACGGCGGCAAACAAGAATGCGGCGGCCGAGAAGGCGGCGGCCCGCCTGCATGCCATCTTCCCAGAGATCTCCGAAGAGACCCTCACCGCTGTACTCTTTCAATGCGTGTATGACGAGGATGCAGCAGTGAGTGTACTCCTATCCATGAACGAAGCGCCGGTGCCGCCATCCTCAGCTCCGCCTGCCTCGAAGCCGGCACCCAAGAAGGCGGCGGCCGACAAGAAGGCAATGGCCGACAAGAAGGTGGTGGTCGAGAAGAAGGCGGCGGCGGAAAAGGCGGCGGCCGAGAATAAGGCGGCAGCCGAGAAGGCGGCGGCCGAGAAGAAGGCGGCGGCCGAGAGGGCGGCGGCCGAGAAGAAGGCGGCGGCCGAGAAGGCGGTGGCCGAGAAGAAGGCGGCGGCCGACAAGGCGGCGGCCGACAAGAAGGCGGCAGCCGAGAAGGCGGCGGCCGAGAAGGCGGCGGCCGAGAGGGCGGCCGCGGAGAAGGCTGCGGAGGAGAAAGCGGCGGCCGAGAGGGCGGCGGCCGAGAGGCTCGCGGTTGAGAGAGCGGCGGCCGAGAGAGCCGAAGACAAGGTGAGTCACTGGAGGATGGAACTGGACAAGATGGCCAACGCCCGCGCGGAGCTCTGCAAGGCGCAGGATCGCGTGCGCCTCTTGGCCGCAGTGGCGGCCAACGAGGACGAGTCACTGCGCGAAGCCACAAAGGTGCGAAACGAGGCACGGGTCGCCTTTGTCCGTGTGCTTGAGGATGCGCTGAGCGCTCACGATGAGGGCGAGAAGGAGCGGCGGAGCCTGACCGCGGAGGCGGCCGCGTTGCAGCAGCAGCAGCAGCAGCAGGGGGAGTGCGCGCTCACGCTCGCTGAGCAGGTGTGGCTGATGGGCTCTGATGGGCTCTGATGGGCTCTGATGGGCTCTGATGGGCTCTGATGGGCTCTGATGGGCTCTGATTGCTTCTCTGTGTGCATGCTGACGACCTTGCCGAGCAGGTGTAGCTCTGATTGCGTTTGATCGGTTCTGAGTGCGTCTGAGTGCGTCTGAGTGCTTCTCTGAGAGCAGGTGTGGCTCGAGCGTCTGCACAAACAAGTGCTGCCCATGCTCGACGAGTGGGTGACGCAGATGGGCAGGGTGCGCGAGGAGCGCGAGGACTTGAGCCGCCACGCGGAACGGCCAAGCACCGACAAGCTGCACGCGCTGCATGAGGCATGGAACGGCGTGACGGACGTGCTCGAAGACAGGCTTGGCGAAGAGAATAAGGCGAAGCGCCGTCTGAACGCTCCGCATGCTGCGGACGCAGCCATCGAAGCCACCCGCCAAGCGCGACGTGACGTGCAGTGCGCCCAGCGCGCGCTGCACGTGGAGCGCACGAGGCTGGCCCAGGTGGCCGCTGCGCACTTCCCGGAGCTCTTCGCGATGGAGCCGCTGCTCAAGCTGGGCGCGGCGGAGGGGGTCGACTCGGACGAGCTGCGGCGTGTGCTCGTCGAGCGCGAGCTGACGCACTACGACGACAGGGTACGTATCAGCAAAAAGGACGGGAGGCACGAGGTGTGGCGAGCGAGTTACGCCGGTGACGGGGCGAAGGCTGAGCTCTGTGTGCTCAAGGAGTACAAGCTGAACGATGCATCGGAGTGGAAGGCGCTGCTCAAGGAGGTGAAACTGCTCGGCCAGCTCTCAGAATGCCAGTTCATCGCCTCCGTCGACGCCGTCTTCGTCGTCTACGAGCCGAGCTACGCCGCGTACGTGCAGCTGCCCTACTACAACGGAGGTGACATGCTCCACTGGCTGAACGGGACAGTTCCCGAGAAGAGCTGGTTGGAGCTGGGTTTGCGCAACTTGGGGCTGAGCGATAGGAGAAGTAGGAGGCCCGAGGTGTGGCAGCGCAAGGTGCTGCTTGGGCAGCTGTGCGAGGCGCTCCGCCACCTGCACAGCCACGGCCTCGCGCACGGCGACGTCAAGCTTGAGAATGTCCTCGTGTCTCTCGAGGGCGAGCGCGCGACGGCGCACCTGGCCGACTTTGAGTCCGCGCGCCGCCAACAGACCCCGGGCGCGCGCAACAGCCTGAGGGCGAGCACGGTCGGTGGCATCGCCTTCACCGAGCTCTACGTGGCGCCCGAGATCCTCAAGGCGAGCAGAGAGGGCCGCGAGCGAGACGCGAAGCCTACCGCGATGGGCGACATGTTCTCCTACGGCGTCTGCTGCCTCTTTGCGTGCTGCCTGCCACCGACTGCCGAGGAGCAGCAGAAATGCATCCGCCGCTTCGACGTCGACGACGATCGCATGCTCAGTGCATGGTCGCGCGAAGCGGCGAAGCAGGCGGACGCGCACTTGCCGGACCTACTCGAGAGCCTTCTTGCTGACGCGGCGACCAGCGAGGAGGCCCTCGCGCGGCGCCTGAGCGCGAGTCAGACGCTTCGGCATGCATTCCTCGACACGGCGGCTGCACTCGAGCTGAGCACCAAGGCTCAGCAGGCGGCCGCCAAGGCGTCACAAGAGGCTGAGCAGCAGATGGCTGCCGTCGAGCAGGAAGCGGCGCGTCGGGATCGTGAGGCTGCGTGGCGTGAGGCCGAGCAGCGCCGCAGGCAGGCGGAGCAGGAGGAGGCGCTCGAGGCGGCGCTGAAGCAGAGCGAGCTCGAAGCGGCGGCGAAGCGCAACGAGATACAGCGCGAGCAGCGCCGCCTCGAAGAGTGGCGCCAAAACGTGCGCGAGCAGCAGGCGGAGGCGGAGACCAAGGCGCGGGCGGCGTGGCAGCTCACGAGCGACGCCAAGCGTGAGGCCACGCAGGAGCGCGCACAGGCGCAGAAGAGGCGCAAGGAGCTTGAAGCTGAGGAGAAGCGAGTGGCGCTCGAGTGTGCGCGGAGAAAGGCCGAGGCGGAGAGCGCCGAGGCCAAAGCCGCCAAGGAGCGCGATGAGCTTCGCGTCGCGCGCACCATTGCCCGTGTGATGCCCGACTACTGGGAGAAGCGCCTTGCGGCCGGTTCGCCGGATGGCTTCGCCGCGATCGCCCTCGACCGCACTGGGTGCGACCTCGGCACGTGTGCTGCGCTCGAGCGGCTGCTGCAGACCGACCCTGTCAAGCTGAAACGGCCTGGTATCGATCGGAGCGGCACCACGCACGACCGGCTGAAGCTCGCGTGCGCGTGGCGTCTCGAGAACTCGGTGCTGTGGGAGAAATACATGGTCAATGTGCAGGGTGTGATGCTCGACATGAAGCGCATCCAGCAAGGGGGCGTGACAGCCGCGGGCGGCGCGCCGCCCCTGACGCGCGGCGCAGCGGACGCCCTGCCCGGTCACACGCGCGCGGATGTCAATGAGGCCTTCCTGATGCACGGCACGAGCGCCGGCGTGCTCTTCAACATCCTCTCCACGGGCTTGAACGAGCGCTTCGCCGGCACGGCCGCCGGGGCCGTATACGGCGAGGGCTCCTACCTGGCCGAGGACGCGGGCAAGAATGACCAGTACACCAAGGTCGATTTGCAGTACGATGGGAGCTCGGAGCTGCACAAGCGGCTGTACGCGCACGGCGCGCGCCACCACCCGGGCAAGGTCTTCTACATCCTCGTGTGCCGCGTGGCGCTCGGCCATCACGTGCGCACAAAGCAGGCTGGTCGGGATGCCATGAGTACCGATACGGGTCGACGCGTGTTCCCGATCTCGTTCCGCGAGCTCGACACGGTGGCCGGCATCTCTCCGCCCGTGCACCACCACTCGCTGCTGGCCGACAACTTGGACGGCGGCGCGCGCTACCGCGAGTACATCGTCTTCCACTCGGAGTACATCTACCCCGAGTACCTGCTGGGCTACCAGCGGTACGAGGGCGACCGCGGCCCGATAGCATGAGTGTGGATTCGCTAGAGTGTTCGGGGGCATCTGGGTGGCGAGAACTGGAAGATATTAAGATATTAGATATTAGACAAAATCAAACGAGATGCGGTGCAGGGGGGGCGGTACACGACAGCCGCGTTTCTCGATCAATAGACGAGTCCTAATTTGGCAGGTGGTCCTAATTTGGCGTCTCAAGTCCGCCTTTCGATGGAGATCATCTGCGTTCAGAACTAATTAGGAGATCATCTGCGTTCACCTCAGTGCTGCTGCTGCCAGTGGCTCTTCCTAGTGCTCTGCAGCCTCAGGATGGCGCTGCTCACGCCCACAATGTCGTCCTTCTTGACGGGCCGACCACCCGACGGCTCGCTCGCTAAGGCAATTAGGGGCAATTAGAGGCAATCAGTTGCAATCAGTGACAATCAGTGGCAATCGGTGACAATCAGTGGCAATCGGTGACAATCAGGGCAATCAAGGACACTCAAGGACCATCAAGGCTATCACCTGCGCTGCGCGCCTCGGCACGGACATAGTCGCCAGCGCACCTGATGATGAAGGAGGCAACAGCATGCACTCAGAGAGCCCTTCAGCATGCACTCAGAGGCCATCAGGGAGGAACATGCGTAGTCGGCCGCGCACCTGATGATGAAGGATGCAATCAGCATGCACTCAGAGGCCATCAGGGAGGAACATGCGTAGTTCGGCAGCGCACAGCGGCGGATGGGTGCGCTTGGCAGCGAGGAACACGTCACCAACTGACGAGAGCGGACGCATCTGGAGGCAATCTCGCAACGGCGCCTCAACGCCACCGCCAGAGGTGCCGCCGTGTGGAATACCGCCGCCCTGTGGAATACCGTGTGGAATACCGTGTGGAATACCGCCGTGTGGAATACCGCCGCCCTGAAGCGTGAGCGGCGCGAGATCGACGAGATTCGCGACCGGGAAGCAGAGGACGGGTGGGCGCAGCGCGACGCATGCGCTGAGGACTTCGAGGACGCCGGTGCTGCCCCACTGCTCCACCTGAGGAGGGAGGCAATCAGCATGCACTCAGAGGTGCGGTCTTGCAATCGAAGACGCCAGTGCTGCCCCACTGTGCTGTACCATGCGACGGACGCTCCTGATGATGGAGGCAATCAGAGGGCAATCACGCTCATCAGCGCTGTACCATGCGACGAACGCACTGTATCTCGGACGGCGAGCTCTGTATCTCGGACGGCGAGCTCTGTATCTCCGAAGGCCCAATTGCCAATGCTGGCGTCGCCGCACCACTCCCTTCCCCTGCAGCGGCACCCCCCTCGAGCACGGCCAGCTCCGCCGCCGTCGCCCCAGCAGGCCGAGATATGTTCCGAGATATGCCCCCCTCGAGCACGGCCAGCTCCGTCGCCGTCGCCCCAGCAGGCCGAGATATGTTCCGAGATATGCCCCCCTCGAGCACGGCCAGCTCCGCCGCCGTCGCCCCAGTGGGCCAATGGCGACCCGTCGCCTCACAGCATGCAAGCGCGAGCAACTCTGCACGCGCCGAGGTGGGCACCATCCGACGATGCGGTACGCGTCTTCGAGCGCCTTCGATCCGCGCGGTGGCGCGCTGTGGTGAGCACTTGCATGCAAGGCAGGCCATCCGCATGCAATCAACGTACCTTCGATCCGTGCGGCGGCGGAAGGCGCGTCCGCCTTGTTGAGTGCAACCGCAATCGGCCAACGGCTCGCCACAAAGTGTGCGACTAAGCTGTGAAGGTGTGAAGGTGTGAAGGTGTGAAGGTGTGAAGCCATCAGTGGCAATCAGCGACAGTCGGCGATCGCAATCAGTAGCCATCGGTAGCAATCAGTGGCCGCAATCGACAGCAATCAGTGGAAATCAGAGGCAATCAGCGGTACTCGTACCGGCACTCAGAGGCCATCGGAGGCCATCAGAGGCCATCAGACGCACCGATGCAGCATCCGCTCGCTCTCCGCGCACAGCCGCGCGAGTGTCACTGTTGGATCGCTCACGTGCGACGCGCCCGCTACGGCGCCACACGGCCCTGCCCCTGCGCCGCCTCCTTGAAGATTCGTCGAGATACCGATCTCGGTGGCGCGAGAATACACCTCGGCCATCGCCGCCGCCGCCGCGCGCCGCAGCACGCCGTCGACCATGAGCGGCGAGCAGCCGTAGCCGTTGAACATGCCCGCGAGCCGCTGATGAGAGAGGCAATCAGCATGCCATCAGAGAGGCCATCAGCACGCCATCAGATTCAATCAGGTGTGCAATCAGTGGCCATCAGAGGCAATCACCTGTGGCCGCTTCCGCCACGTGGCCATCTTGGCCTTGAGGTTCGTCATCACCCATAAATGAATCTCGCGCGGTACCCATCCCATCTCGTCCACAATCTCGGCGCCATCTCCGGCCGCAGCCGCGCCCACGACGGCGCCCACGGCGGCGGCGGCGCCTACGGCGGCGGCGGCGGCTTCGCCCGTAGTAGGCAACTTGTTCCCCGCCCCATCTTGATTGCCACCCTCATCAAATGCGAGATCCGTCAGATTGCCTCCCTCATCAAACGCGAGATCCGTCAGATTGCCACCTCGGTCCGTCAACCCAGACGCATCCACCACATGCACGAGGGCATCCGCGGTACACAAGTCCGCCAAGAACTGATTACCCTTGCCTTTGCCCTGGTACGCTCCCGGAACGAGGCCCGCCACGTCAATCAGAGTACACGGGAGCAGCCGTCGACCATCCGCCGCTCGACCTGATGAGGCATGCAATCAGTGGCTGATGAGGCATGCAATCAGTGACGATCCAATCAGGGAGCAGCCGTCGACCATCCGCCGCTCGACCTGATCACGTTTGAGGATGCGGCGGAGAAGCTCAATCAAGGCGCAATCAAGGCGGAGAAGCTCGTCACAATCTGACGGATCAGCCGTGGTAGTAGGATGGGTGGTCAACCGTGCGCCGTTGGCGAGCGCCCCCCCACACGAGGCAATCATTGCCACACCGTGCAATTAGGGACAATTAGGGTCAATCATGGCTCATCAGTGGCCATCAGGGCGCATACCGTGTGCCGTTGGCGAGCGCCGACACACGAGGCTTGATGGCTCGGAAGAGGCCGGTGCGGCGTAGCGCGCCTCGCCGAGGTTCGGCTGGATCGTGGTGAAGGGCGCGGCGCTCACCTGATGAGGATCGCAATCGGTCGCAATCAGACCTTCGGATCTGTGATGAGCGCTCGGGACAGCGCTCACCTGATGAGGATCGCAATCAGACCTTCGGATTTGTGATGAGGTGCGAAGTGATGAGCGCTCGGGACAGCGCTCGGGACAGCGATCACCTTAGCAACGACCGTGCCGCCCCCGGCAGTCTTCTCAAACTTGTTGCGCGCAAGGCCTGCCCGTGTGAGCGCATTGAAGAGCGACGACTTGCCCGCAGACGGCTTGCCCACGAGGGCGATGCGATAGGCCCAGCTGATGAAGGAGGCAATCAGAGACGCAATCAGAGACGCAATCAGAGACGCAATCACAGAGACGCAATCAGAGACGCAATCAGAGACGCACTCGGGGGCCGAAGCGAGGCGCTGCCCGCGAGGCGCTGATGAGGGAGGCAATCAGCATGCAACCACACCTGCCCCGAAGCGAGGCGCTGCCTTCGGCGGCGGCGGCGCTCGCGTCCGCGCCCAGTACGGCGCCCAAGAGCTCGGCGGCCGAGAGCGCTGCAACGGCCACGTGGGCCTCTAATGTCATTTCGTCAATTGTGCGGATGGTCGCCGCCTCGTCCTCATCAAGTACCTGATGAGGGAGGCCATCAGCCGGCAAACAAAGGCCATCAGAGGGAGGGTTCGTCGTCATCAAGTACCTGATGAGGGAGGCCATCAGCATGCAATCAAAGGCAGAGGGAGGGTTCGTCGTCATCAATTACCTGATGAGGGAGGCCATCAGCATGCAATCAAAGGCAGAGGGAGGGTTCGTCGTCATCAAGTACCTGATGAGGGAGGCCATCAGCATGCAATCAAAGGCAGAGGGAGGGTTCGTCGTCATCAAGTACCATCGACCCTAGCGCCCCTTCGACGCCATCATCGTCCTCATCCTCGTCTTCGTCTCCGCCGCCGCCGCCGCCGTCACCGCCGCCGCCAGCACCTCCAGAGCCCTTCGCACCCATATTAGGCAAGCCCCTCCAGAGCCCTTGTGCCATCGCCGCGTTTGCTGCACTGATCGCCGCGAAGAGCGTTGACTGCTCATTCGCATCGAAGGCCTCTCGAGTTGCTTCTCGCGCCGCGTCCTCCAGAGCGCGTGCCCCCTCGGGCGGTAACTGCAATCAGCATGCAATCAGCATGCAATCAGCATGCAATCAGCGCGTGCCCCCTCGGGCGGTAACTGCAATCAACGGTCATGAGAGCGGCAATCAGAATGCAATCAGAATGCAATCAGAATGCAATCAGCATGCAATCAGCATGCAATCAGAGAGCTCACCTGATCTCGCAGCATGTGATGCGACAGCATGAAGCGCGGCATCACCTTTTGATGCGGATAGCCCGTTGGGAGCGAGACGTGCAAGCGTACCTGTGGGGAGGGGGGAGGGGCGCCGTAGTGAGCACTTGCATGCAGGCCGATTGCCCGTTGGAAGCGAGACGTGCAAGCGTACCTGTGGGGAGAGGGGGACAGGCGCCGTAGTGAGCACTTGCATGCAGGCCGATTGCCCGTTGGAAGCGAGACGTGCAAGCGTACCTGTGGGAAAAGGGGTCGGGCGCCGTAGTGAGCACTTGCATGCAGGCCGATTGCCCGTTGGGAGCGAGACGTGCAAGCGTACCTGTGGGGAGAGGGGGACAGGCGCCGTAGTGAGCACTTGCATGCAGGCCGATTGCCCGTTGGAAGCGAGACGTGCAAGCGTACCTCCTCTGGAGGCAAGCTGACGTCGTCGTCGCCGCCGCCGCCGCTGCCGCCCCCACCGCCCCCACCGCCATCGAGCTTGACGCTGAACGCCACCCGAACCGCCGTCGTCCTCGCCGCCCCGCTCGTCGTCGCCGCCTCGGTCGCGTTCAGCTGTGGGGAAAGGGGGTCGGGCGCCGTAGTGAGCACTTGCATGCAGGCCGAGAGCGCGCACGGGGATCGTCGCCGCCTCGGTGGCGTTCACCTGTGGGGAAAGGGGGTCGGGCGCCGTAGTGAGCACTTGCATGCAGGCCGATAGCGCGCACGGGGATCGTCGCCGCCTCGGTGGCGTTCACCTCGAGTGCGGCGAGATGAGCGGCGAGCTCTGTCGCATTGGAGCTTTCGCCCTCATCGTGCTGTAGGTCGTCTCCGTAGATGGCCTCGAGCACCTAATGAGGGAGGCAATCGTGCACTCAGAGAGCCACGAAGAGCTCCTCTAATGAGGGAGGCCATCAGATAGGCAATCAGCATGCACTCCATCAGCTCGGGTACCGAGAGCTCCACTAATGAAGGAGGCCATCAGATAGGCAATCAGCATGCACTCCATCAGCTCGGGTACCGAGAGCTCCTCTAATGAAGGAGGCCATCAGATAGGCAATCAGCATGCACTCCATCAGCTCGGGTACCGAGAGCTCCTCGGCCCATGCCTCGAGCTGCGCTCGCGACGACGCCTCCAAAAGTGACGATGATGAAGCCGGCGCCGCCAATGGCAACGGCGCCCGCGACGGCGCGGCCGTTGGCGAGGAGGAAGCTTGTCCTAATTCGGAAGTAGTATGGCCTAATTTGGAAGGAGGTGGCGCCGTCTTGGGCGATCGCGGTGGCGGCGACGGCGGCTGCGCGCGCTGGACGCCGGTGAGGAACCCCACGACGGCCGCCACGTCAGCCGTGCGGCACGGCAGCGCGTGCCCTTTCGGATGCTCATGCACCGCCGCCTGCGTCTCATCGAACCAAGGGGCGATGAGCGCGCGGTAATGAAGGAGGCCATCAGAGAGGCAATCAGCATGCACCTGCGTCTCATCGAACCAAGTGGCGATGAGCGCGCGGGAGTCCGCCGCGGGCACGGCGAGGTCGTCGGCGGAGAACAGGTGCAACGAGGGGATGCGGGCCTTGCTGGCCGCTGGCGCCCACGCCGACGGTGCGGGCTGCGCGGGCGCGCTCGCGCAGATGGCGAAGCGGCAGCTCGGAAAGTGGATCGGCGACGTGGCAACCACGGCTGCGGCGAGTCCGCCGGCCGAGAAGCCGAGCACGCCGTCGTACTGGCCCGAGGCCCAATGCGATCGTAGCGCCTCAAATGGAGCGGTCAGCTCCTCGGCCTCGTCGCCGTACCAGCCACGGAGAGATGCACTGCCGTCAACAGTGGGCAGCTCGATCGGACCGTCTACGAAGTTGAGCTCCGCGAGCTGCAGCTTGACGAGCTGCGCGGCGAGGCGCGAGATGCGGTCGCGAAAGAGCTGGCCCGTTTGCCGCTGACCGTGGAGGCACAGAATTCGCAGAGGCGGTGCCGACGCCGTCGGTGCCGGAGCACTCTTCGGTGCCATGAATCTTGCTCGGCACGACGCGTTCATATGGCCCCCACGGACTTCGGCTCACTTCGGTTCACCTTGCCATTCTGGAACTTTCTGTCAGCGGGTGTGGCAACACAGCGTGCACAGTGATAGGAAGAAATAACACAAAGAATCAGAACGGCGGCTGACGCCACAAAAAGCGTCAAGGTAGGAAGAGAGCAACGGTCTTCATACGGTCGCGGGCGACGCGACTCAACGCACGTGGAGGAGCCAAACAACGGCCGCAGCCAGAGAGCCTCAGGAGAGGCCAGCATGCATCCACGACCTCACTGTCGGCGACGCGAAGCATCTCCATTACTGTGCATTGGCCGCGTAATAGTCCGCCCACGCGTCGGCGTCGGCTTGGGCTTGCACGCTGTGCTTGTACGGGCGCCGTGTCGAGCTGTCGGTGCCGAGTTCCATCGCATGAAGGCCATCGATCAAGGAGACGATGGCGAAGGCGACGAAGGCGACGGCGACGATGCAGTTGAGCGTCTTCTTCGAGAGCTTCATCTCCACCACCGACGCCTCGATGAACCACGCACAAAGCACGGCCGACGTACATAGGATCAAAAAGGCGAGCGCCGACCCGATCACCACGGGCCATAGCGGCTGCGAGGCGTGCAAGGAGATCATCACGAATTGCGTGCGGTCGCCCCACTCGGCCATGAAGATGATCCCGAACATCGCGCCCGCCTCGCGCAGCAGCTTCGCGTCGCACCGAGGCAGATGTAGAGCAGAGCACCAGC
>Ga0210245_101261_pt1 | contig 21058 bp, 24 predicted proteins | sample ChrtobMetaP3_4mM_FD_155450 | JGI IMG/M metagenome (GOLD analysis project Ga0210245, IMG submission 155450) | Chrysochromulina tobin associated microbial communities from unialgal haptophyte culture, Seattle, Washington, United States - P3_4mM | ecosystem: Host-associated > Algae > Haptophytes >...
CGGCGGTGGTGGCGGCGGCGGTGGCGGCGGTGGTGGTGGTGGCGGCGGCGGCGGCGGCGGCGGCGGCGGTGGTGGTGGTGGTGACGGCGGTGGCGGAGTTGCCTTCTGCGGTATCTTGTTCGGTTGCCACCAGGGAGTGTAGGCTGGGAGAGAAGTAGGAGTGGGCGGCGGCGGCGGCGGAGGAGGAGGAGGCGGCGGAGGAGGCGATGGCGTAGGCGGCGGAGGTGCAAGCGGCGGCGGCGGAAGCGGTGGCGCCACCGTCGGCGCGCGCCTCTGCCACAATGACGGAAGTGGCGGCTGCAGCGGCGGCGTAGGCACAGTCGACCGTCGCCACGGCGACCACTGCCATGGCGGCGACTGCCCTGTTGGCAAGGACGGTGCCGCTGCCGGCGGTGGTGGTGCCGTTGGCGTTGGCGGCGGTGGAGGTGGTGGCGGCGGCGGCGGCGGCGGCGGAGGTGGTGGCGGTGGCGGCGGCGGCGGCGGCGGCAGCGGCGGTTGAAACCAGCGCGGTGGTGGCGGGAGCGGGGGCGGAGGCGGCGGCGGCGATTGAAACCAGCGGCTCGGTGGCGGAGGCGGGTTCAAGGCCCGAGACGCCAACGCTCGATCCCAAGGCGCACGAATCAATGGCGGTGGCGACGGCGACGGCTTCGACGGCGGAGGCGGTGGCGGCGGCGGCGGTGGTGGTGGAGGAGGAGGTGGTGGGCTTAGCTGTGGTGGCGGCGGTGATGGCGGCGGCGATGGAAGTGGCGGTAGCGGCGGAGGCGTCATTGGTGGCTCGAGCTTTGGGAACGGGTAAGGTGGCGGCAGCAGCGGCGAGGGAGGCGGAGGTGGTGGTTCGGGAGGAGGCGGCGGCGCTTGTCCAGGCTGCGGCGGCGACGGATCAAGCGGCGAGGAAGGTGTCTCCTCGGGAACTGGCGGCGGCGGCAGCGGCGGCGGCGGCGGCGGCGGCGGCGGCGGCGGCGGCGGCGGCGGCGGGGCTGGCGCCGCCGCTCGCCTCTGCTGCTGCTGCTGCCGCGCCTCCTCCATCGCGCTTGCCCTGAGCGCCGCCATGGAGCCGACAATGTTCACCATCGAGCGTGCCGTCCTCATCAAGAAATCGGAGGTGACTTCCGTCGCCTGTGGCGCAGTCTCCACCACCTTGCGGCGTGCCTTCTCGGCAGCCTTCTCGGCAGCCTTGGCAGCCTCGAGCAAGCGCTTCGCTGACGCTTGCGCCGCCGCCTTGGATGTCTCAGCCGCCTTTGGCGCCACTTCGCGCTGCACCTTTTTCGTCGCGACCTTGAACGCCTCGCGAGCCTTTGGCGCCGCCTCACGCTGCAACTTGATCACCGCCTTGTTGGCGCTGCGGGTCAAATCCCTCAGCGGGTTGGTGAAGATTTGCATGTCGCGCCACGTCTGGTAGGAAGCGAAGGCCATCCAATATACGCAGCACGTCACTAGCAGCCGCGCCGGCTGCGAGTTGTGCCAATCTGCAAAGAATTGACGGATGCTCTTGAAGATTCCTGGCCGTCGTGCCACCGGCACGACATCAGCAGTAGTAGTGGCGTATCGCGCCGTCACATTCCCGGCAGGTCGTACAGCCTCGCGCGACTCCGCGGCAATCGTGAACGACGGCAGCGGCTGAGCGTGCCGGCCTTCGCAGCCGGAGGCGGCGAAGAAGGCTAGAAGCAGGTAAACGCACGCTGCCATAAATGCACCCTCAAAGAATCTGGGCGCGTTCTCATCTGAAATCTCTTCACATGCTCATTAATGAGTCGTTAATTTATGGAGCGCGCGTTGTCTCGCGCAAAGTCGCGATCGCAGGGCGGAATCGCACGCATCGAACTCAGGCGCGGCGCACGTCTCGTGCCGTCGTCTCGGGCGTCTTGAGAATGTCTCGAGAATTCGCGTTGTGTTGAACAGCATCCATGCCGCCGAGCGAGGAACCCACGAGCGAGGTGCCCACGGCCACCGCCACAGTTTCTTCGCCGGCGGGTGCACCGATAAACGATAAGACCACGTCCGTGTTCGTCACACGTGACAAGTTCAATGAAGCCGCCACCAAGGTCGGCCTGGCACCTGGCCTTGCCGAGGCTCTCTGGGCCGTGATGGCAGACAGCTCGAGCCAACGTATCATAGGGGGAGCCACGGCGCCCAGGGAGGACGCGACGAACGTGAACCAGTGGCACTGGAGCGAGCTGGACCTGGTGCCATGGGCCAAAGAACGCCTCTCAGAGCTCGTCGTCGGCCTAGCAGGCAAGGACATTCCGGACAAGGGCTGGGTGAAGGTGACCAAGCTCGAGTCATGCGAGGGCGAGGCCGCAATGTCCAACCGCAAGGGCAAGCGCATCGTCTCGTACGAGCTGAAACTCAAATTCAAGTGGGAGGGCAGCGTCGACTACGACGAGGTGAGCGGTGAGTTGCTGATGCCCTATGTGAGTGAGGACGTCGAGGATAGCAACTATGAGATCAAGCTGACGGCCAAGCAGCCCAACGACGACTCGCACAAGAAGGCGCTACGGTACCTCACCAAGGAGCTTCCCACGCTTAAGGCCAACCTCAAAAAATTCACTGCCGAGATCTACGCCAAGTAGCATCTTAAGTAGAAACGTGAGTAGCACCTGAGCGTTAGTAGCACACGTTGTGAGTAGCTAGTAGCACCATCCAAGTCGCAAGACGGTCTCCCCCCCACTGCAGATGTAGGTGACTAGAGCGGGCACGGCAGCTGGAACGGAAGCGTGAGAACAGAGGCGATTATTATCAGAGAAGTCCCAGGATTAAAACCACAGTGCACAGAAAACCACAGCCGCCGCCGCCGAGCATGATCGAATCATGCTCGGCCCAGATGCGAGATCGGAGTATGGAATCACGTCGATGCACGCTTATATTTGACTCCAAAACAGGCGAATCCGCGCGCGCGTCCGACCGCCGCGCGCGCGCTATTTTCGAACGAACAGCTTGATCGTGCCCCACGCGGTTCCGTTGGCGACTCGGCGTCCCGCCTGCGGCGGCGTCCGGGTGCGGCGGCCTCTCCGGCTCCCGGCCCCGGCCGGCCTAGCCGCGGTGGGGTTCGCTCGCGTCTCCTCGACGGAGCGGAGAAGAGCGGACATTAAGAGCGGACACTTTATTGAACTTTATTGCACGTTCGACACGGTCGCTCACCCGCGCCACTTCGCCCGGTGGGCCCGGCCACATTCGACAAAGGACAATGCCGGATTGCGGACGATTTGCGCAATTGCGAGAATGCTGCTCTCGATGCGGTCTCAACAGTCAACTCTCGTTTCATACCTCAGAAGCTCAACTCTCTACTCTCACCGCCGCCATTTGATCCGCCCCAACGTGGGCATCCGATTCCTGAAACGTTTCCGCGACGCATCCCGTGGTCGCGCTGTCCCCCGGCCCCGCTCAGCCGGGACAGCGCCTCGACGAGCCGCCGTGTCGAGATGCGTTCCGTGCCTGATCGCGTGCGCGCTCTGTGCGGGGTACCGCGCCCACATGCTGCGAGCACCCGGCGTCGCGCGTCGAGAGGGGCATGGCCGTGACACGACACACGCTCATGGACACGTTGGACAAGATCCCGCCGAGCTCTCTCACAGACTCCACACACACGCAACTCGCATGTCGCAAAGGTCGAGTTCATTCTTCGCCCGATCTGCACGCGTAAACTTGCGCTTCAGGAAGCATCTCCTCCATCGGTCTTGCCGCTTCCGCCGCTCCTCACCGTGACGACATCATCTCCCCATGAAGACCACACACGCGCGAAGGAGGCCGAGGGGCGTGGACGAGGGGCTAGCGTGCCGTCCTTCACTGCCCCGGAGGCCACCTCCGCGCCGTACAGCAATTGTGGCAAGGTGCATAGGCTCGCACCCGGCGTCGGCGCCCGCTGGCGTCGGCGCGTCGGAAGAGCCACGCCTCCCGAACGGAGGACAGCCGAAAGGCGCCGCCCACGGGAAATCCAGAGCCGCCTTTCATCCGTGCGCTGCTGCGGAGCGCACGTCCTGTGTGGCCATACGGAAGGCAAAGAAGCCCTCTGCATGGCTGGCCTCGCGGTTCTGTCGTGTCCGCTCGTGCGCCCCAGCGCGCTCGTGCGCCGGCACACGCTCGTCAGCGCGCGCCTCGTTCGACCCTTTCACCTCGCGTCCCTCTCGAGGAGAGCTCGGGCGCAGGGCTGGAGATGCATGCAGAGATGCTGACAGAGATGCATGCGCACTCGCTCCCACGGAGCCACTCGCAAGAGAGGGCGCCCCCGATCCCGATCCTTGAACGGACGGTGAGGCGGCATCCTCGGGAGCCCGCACGGTATATGCTGGCTGTGCCGGCGCGCCCGACGCGCCGGTGCCGCACGGGTGCAGGCTATTCTCGTACTGGCGGTCCTGGTGAGCGGGAGATGTTGCGGAAGGCGATCCATCGAGCGCGACGGTCTCGTCGTCGTCGGAGGGCATTTCATCTCCCTCACGGAGGCAGATGCGGGCCAGGCATGCCTTCTTCTTGACGCCGGGGCCGCCAAACCTGCGCGCGTTCGGGGCAACGGCACGACGGCGACTGTCAAAGCACGGAGGTGGGAGGGGATACAGCAGGCGGGGACACGGGCTGGGGGGAAGAGTGAGGGCGCATCTCAGCAGATGGTGCGTGCTGACACCTCAGGCAGCCGGCGAGGGGGCTCTGCGCGCCCGCGAGCCAGGCGGGGCGCAGCCTGGGCGCAGCCTGGGGAGAGGTGCGACAAGAAAGCGCACCGAGGCTTGTCTCGGCAGTTCTTGCAGCGCCCGCAGTCGCTGGCCCGACAAGCTGTGCACGTGCCGCATCGATGCGACTTCGGATGAGTCCGCGACCTGGCGAGCGCGGCCGCGTCCTCCCGCGCCTTCGCCTCAGCCGCCAGATGGAATTCCTGGGAAAAAGTCATCTGCGGCTTGGTGGGGGCAGGGACTGGCTGATGCTCGAGATCCTGGTAGCGCGCGTCGAGGTTGTACCAAAATTCATCCCACTGATCATCATCCATAAGCCGGTGGTCGCGCTCGCTCGCCTGACGCGCGCGCTTCATGGGACAAGGGTTCGCGTTCGGGGTTGGACGGAGTGCGACGAGAGGGGACGGACGCGGAAAAGTAAGCTCAGTTTCGTTCACACGTTGCGATGATGCGTCAGTCGAAAGCGAACAGGTTTTTCGTCAAAACCGAAGTCACAGCCTTCATCACGGTTAAGCTCGAGCTTCTCCCGCACAGGCGTTCTCTCTCCACGGCGTCAACTCACTCGCAACTAGTGTAGCGTCGACCACGGACCCGCGCGCCGCGCCCGCGGTCGCGCGAGTGTCCGAGTGACAGGTGACGCCATGTGACGCCCTGGGCCTGGCTTGATGCATCTCTACAATCAAACAAAATCGCACAACGGACACTTTACGAATCGACAGCAGCTCGCTCGGCCTCGGGAGCTCGCTTCCATGGCTCGCTTCTTCTGTTTTCCATGTTCGCGGTTACTTAGATAAGCGCGCCCCCGTGACTTGACTTGACTTGACTTGACTTGTCGCGGCGCCGCTCCTGGACGGCGCCGGGTGACTTGTAGGTTTGGAAACTTTTGATCGGGAGCGCCGAGGCACTTCGGCCGCTATCCGTCTTTGTGCGTGCGACGTGCGCAAACGCGTCGGGGGTCTTGCTGAGGGCTACAATCGGCCTTGATCGGTCTGCCGGGTTCGTTGGGTGGGATGCACCTGCCATGCCTTGTGCTTGCATTAGCCGCGCTGCGTGTCGAGATCTCGGCTGACGGCGACAGCCGGTGCTCCGAGGCGATGGTGCCTGATGAGGTCATCGAACGCTTCTCAAACAAGACGAACGTAAAGATGAGCAACCAGCGGACAGCTTCGTACATCAGCATGGTCGAATCGAGTTTGGATGCAACGGATCTCGAAGCGTTCTTCGCGCTTCAGTGCAAGGGCGCCGTGCCCGCCCTCGAGCGTCTCGTGCTCTCCACGAACCCCATCAAGGACGAGGGCATGAAGGTCTTCGCCGCGGCGGCCTTACGCGGGTCCCTCAAGAAGCTGTCGCACCTGTGGCTCAGCAGCACTGAGCTCGGCGACGCTGGCGTGCAGACATTCGCGAGTGCCATCAGGAGCGGCCAGTTGAATAACCTCAAGGCGAGCTAGCTCGGGGCTCCGACCATGTGGTGGCCGGCATGCATGCAATGGTGGCCGGCATGCATGCGTCCCGCCACGCAGGCTTGCTGCCTTCTCGGCTACGGCCAGCTGCTGCTACGCGCACGCGTGCTCGCACGCGCGACGCCGCCGCTCACCTGCTCGCCTTGATGAGGCTCTCTCGCTTTGTTGACGTCATCAGTGCGGCATCCGGCTCACCTGCTCACTGGGCGTCTCTCGGTTCGTCGCAGGAGCTCCAGCTCAACGGGAATGGGTTCGGTGATCCGGGGGCGGTCGCTCTCTTCTCGGCGATCGGCGAGGCCAATCTACCCAAATTGGAGATGTTGATGGTCGCCGAGAATGCCATCGGTGATGAGGGCGCAATGGCCTTGGGCGCCGCCCTCGCCAAGGGCGCCATGGCGAAGCTCAGCCAGCTTTGGCTCCACTCCAACCGCATCGGAGATGCGGGCCTACGGGCGCTCACGAGCGCAATGGCGCCCACGACGGCGTCCGACAACGGTCGCCCCGGCGCCGCGTCGGGCGCTCTCGCAGCGCTCACTATCCTCGGACTGGCCGATAACCGAATCGGCGACGCTGGCGTGGTGGCGCTCGCGGACGCGTGCCGCCAGGGCGCGCTCACGGAGCTGCAGAGCCTCTCCCTCGGCTCGAAAGCCGGCGGCAACCTCATCGGCGATCGCGGTCTTGCGGCGCTCGTCGAGGTGGCGGCGGAGGACCGGGGCGCGCTGCGGAATGTCGCGGTGCTCGGGCTGGTCGGAAACCAGATTGGCGACGAGGGGATGCGGGGGCTCAGCCGCGCCTTGCACGCCGGCGCCTTTGCATCCCTCAAGCGCCACCTCTACCTCGAGGGCAACCCAGCGACCGAGGAGGCGCGCCGAGAAGCCCTCGAGGGCCTAGAGAGGAGATGACGACAGTGCGAAGATGCCGATCCGCGCCGGTAGGCAGAAAGGGGATACGAGGGATGCGTGCGCGTCGTGTTGGTGGGATCGAAGTGTTGCCGTGAACATGCCATGCCGTCGGCGAATTTCCGATACCTAACTTGTACATGTACCGTCACGCCGTCGGCACGGGGTCCCCGTTCGTCCCGACAAACTCTTGAAAATGCTCTACCTCGCAGCCGTCGCAGCTGTCGCTGTCGCGACCACGGGCAAGCCGTACCGCCCCCCCAATGCCATCCCACCCGCCGAAGGCCTGGACAATCCCAACGCGGGCCAAAAGAATGAGAAGATCGAACACTTTGTCGTGCTCTTCATGGAGAACCGCACGCCGGACCACATCTGGGCATGCGACGACCTTCCGACCGGCGACTTCGTCAAGGATGGCCACTTCCTTCCGATCGACCCCGCCGATCCCTCCAAGGGTGGCGCAACGCTCAAGTGTGGCAGTGCGACGTACGTCTGCCCGAAAGGGCCTGGCTTCGACATGTGGGGACTGCACTTCAAGCCCGGAGCCAATGAGGGCAAGTATCCTTACGGCGAGCAGGACGACAAGTACAGCTACGCCCATGGCGCGCACGACGTGGCGATCACCCTCTTCGGCAAAGGCACCGTGCCCGTCAAGTCGGCGATTGCGCGCCAATTCTCCATCTTCAACAACTATCACTCGTCCGTCCCCTCGTTCTCGACGCCCAACCATCTGTACGCGCAGTCGGCCACCTCGTGCGGCATCGATGACAACATCCACTGGAACGACTGTGGCGGCTCGAAGGCCTCGTTCCCGCAGCGCACCATCTACGACAACTTGGCCGAAGGGGGCGTGAGCTTTGGCATCTACTCGAACCACACGCCGCACTCGGCCGACACCGACATGGATGGCGTCCAGCGCCACGTCGACAAGTTCCTGGGCTACCCCGACTTCTTTGGGCAGGCGGCGAATGGCACGCTCCCCTCCTTTTCGTTTGTCCAGCCGGGTAACGACCCGCGCAACGGTAAGGGCAACTCGGACCACCCGTGCAACGACGTCGCCCTCGGTGAGCGGCTCGTCAAGGACGTGTACGAGAGCCTGCGCGCCGGCCCCGGTTGGAACAAGACGCTCTTCCTCGTGACGTACGACGATGCGGGTGGCTTCTACGACCACGTCGTGCCCCCTCACGAGGGCATCGTGCCCGACGAGTCGTCGTGCATCGTCAAGTCCGGCTGCAAGAAGCCGTTCGATTTCAAGCGCGTCGGTTCGCGCGTCGTGTCCTTCCTCATGTCGCCGTGGATCCCCGCGGGAGTCATCATGGGCCCGCCCAAGAAGGGAGGTCCCCTGAAGACCAACGGCACCGCGTGGGAGCACTCGGCCATCTCGGCCACCATCGTCGACCTCTTCGGCCTCCCCAAGTACCTGACGAAGCGCGACTCGTGGGCTGGCTCGTTCTCGGAGCTCTTGACCGAGGCGACGCCGCGCACTGACACACCGATGCACCTGCCTGACGCGCCCGCGCCCACGAAGGAGGCCGCCTTCCACAGCTGCGGCGACAAGGACGACATCTCGCGCATGCAGCGCCGCCACGTCGATCTCTGGACCCGTCTCAACGGCGTGGCTCCTCCAAACGATTGGGAGGCGATGAGCTACGAGGAGCTCCAAACATGGATTCACGCCCAGTACCAGATCTGGCGGCATGGAGATCGGAGTGCGGAGACCGTCGAGAAGGCCGCCGAGGCAGCCGTGAAGGACGAGACCATCTGCCACATCCCCACGCCTGAGCGCAAGTAGACTGGGCTCGAAGGATTCGAATTCCTAGAAGAGAGGGTCGCAGCTGTGCACGTGGTCAAGGACGAAGGAGATGCGCTGTGCACCCGTCCACCCGTGACCCGACCAATGCTAAGGGGAGCGGGAGAGTGCGGCGGAGCGTTGGACCTCCGCTGCGGTGCGGTTCGGTTGTTCGTACGAGAGCTGTTTACGCCGTACGGTACCAAACTCAAACGGTTATGACCCATGAGCCATGTCGATGACGCCCCGCGGCCCGCAGGCCGCGCCGGACGAACCGGAAGCCGGAACCGGCCCCGCCGCGCGGAGCCGGAGGCAGCGCCCGCGATCCGGTCAGGGTGCGTCGAGGGTGCGTCCTCGGCTGCGGGCCGGTCCCGACCCTCGCGCGTAGTACCGCACCGGCCAGCACGTATCAGCGCACAGCGGCGGCGTAACTATAAGTGGGATCGCGTCTCTCTGTCTCGCCATAGACTCTGCTCTTCGCATGGCCCCGCGACCAGGCATCCTCGCATGCATCCTCGGTTCCTCGCGGCAGCCCACCTGAGTGCCTCATTGCATCCTCGCGGCAACCCACCTGAGTGCCTCATTTGCTCCTTGGGGTTGTTGTATGTCTCGCCGCGCCCTCCTCACGTGCAGTCCATGGTCAACGGCTCGCTTTTGATGGCGTCGTCCGCCGGCGAGAGCTCGCATTTGAGGGCCGCGTCATCCGTCGCGGGCGCGCCGTCCCGGGCGTCACCGGGAGGCGGCGCGCCGTTTTGGTACGGCGGCGGCTGGAACGGGCGCCACAGCTGCGAGGGCGGCGCGCCCGGGACGGCGCCGACTGAAGAGGGCGCGACGGTGCCCGGCACGACGCTCGGACCGGCAGCTGCCGGCACGATGGGCGGCGGCGGCACCACCGCCGGCCCGAGGAGCGCGTTGGGGGGCGGCGCTCCCCCCCAGCTCATGCCGGCAGCTGCCGGTCCGAGCGTCGTCCCGGGCGCCGTCCCGGGCGCCGTCCCGGGCGGCGGCGCGACGCCCGCCGGCGGTTGGACACCGTAAGAGGCATAGCTCGAGGGCATCGGTTGCGGCGCTGTACCGGGCGCCCCCGTGCCGGGTGGCCCATAGGGCGCTGTGCCGGGCGCCCCCGTGCCGGGCCCAAAGGGCGCTGTACCGGGCGCCATGGCGGGCGCCATCGGCCCGAAGGGGTTACCGGTAGATCCCTTTGTGGACGGGTACGGACCGGCCATCGAATACGGAGCCGGAGGGGCAGCTTGCCCCGGATGAGCCCCTGGCATCGGGGCGCGGTACGGGTACATCGGGCCCACCGAGGCGCCCGCGACGGCGCCCGCGACGGGGGGCGCCGGCGCGGGCGCGGGCGCGGGCGCGCGCTGCACGTACCCTCCGTAGCTCGACTGGTAGTTCGACGGGTAGCTCGACGGGTAGCTCGACGGGTAGTACATATGCGCGAGGTTGGTGAGCGACTGGCGCGCCCGTGTGAGCTGATCCTCAAGTTCCTTCTGCTCGGCGGAGCCGAGGGGAGCGCGGCTGACCATGATCTCGAGGTGCGAGATCAGATGGCTGTACACGCTGCATAGCTGGTCGGCCATCGCGCTTGCCTTGGGTGTCTGCATCGCCATCGGCGGCGCGTGCGGCGCGTACCCGCCAGCTGCCGCGCCGCCGCCCATGCCCCCTTTGCTGCCATAGGGCGAGCCCCCCTTGCCGCCCGACCCCGCGGGCGCTGTCACGAGCACGTGCATGCCGCCACCCTGCGAGCCATTGGGACCGTTGGGGTGGGGGGGGTTGGGGTGGGGGGGAAGGTAGCGCACCGGAGGGGGCGCGATCCCGGAGTACTGTGACGAAATCTGTGACGAAATCCCCGGATGGTGCGACGGCGGCGGATGAGGGGGCGCCGATGCGGGCGCGCCATGGCCTGGGCTGCAGCAAGGGCCGCCGCCCGGGACGGCGCCGTTTCCAAATGGAGCCGCTTGCGACGGCGCCATGTTCGGCGCCATCCCGGGCGCGCCCGTGACGGCGCCGTTTCCAAATGGTGCCGCTTGCGACGGCGCCATATTAGGCGCCATCCCGGGCGGCGGCGGGCCGTACGGGCTTGGGAGGTGGTGCCCATACGGGCCGCCCAGGGGCGGCGGCCCCATGCCCGCACCCGCGTTGGGCGCCGTGCTGAGCACTTGCATGCCCACCACGGGCGGCGCCGCCATCATTGGGCCCCCGGGGGCATGGGGGGTGGGGGGGGGGGGGGGGGGAAGGTGCCATTGCGCCTCGGCGAGGCGCGCGCGCTTTGCCGTCGGTCCCATCGGCAAGCCGTCGCGCCCCCAGGCCCCCGCCATCGGAGGGCCGACGCCCCCGCAGCCGTTTCCACCGCCACCGCAGCCGCCGAGCGTGGCGCCCTCGAGGCAGCCCATCAGAGCAGACGCACCGCCCCCCGGCATGAGGCTCATGCTGTCGGGGACGTCGAGCATGTGCGCACGCGGCACGAGCGTTCCCTTGCCCACGTGCAGCGTCACGATCCCGTTGTGGTTCCATCTATCCGGCATCTCTCCCCAATCGAGAGGCGGAGGAGCGCCGCGCTGGAAGACGACGAGCTGCGGCCCTGTGCAGCCGAGGGTGTTATTGACGAGCCGGATACGGTACTCGCCGTCGGGGAGCGTCTTCCAGAAGCCGACGTTCTTGCCGTTCGAGAGCAGCGCCTTGAGCTCCTGTCGCTCCGATCCGTGTAACCAGTCGGCGGGGAGCGCGCGTACCTGGGCCGCCGGAATGTGGAACGTGCCCGCCTTGCACGCGAGGCAGAACTTGTTCTTGAAGTGCGCAGTGCCGCCCGTAAAGCCGGGCGAGCAGCGCGAGCCGTCGCCGCGCAGCTGCGCCCCCCAGCACGGGTGCGCGCTCACCTCGTCGATCGTCGGGCCACTGCCAACCGCGAGACCTCCTGCGTCTTGGGAATAATAGGACACCCGCGTCATTGAGGTATCGGGGCCCGAGGCGGCCTCGGCGGCGGCGGCGGCGAGAAAGGCGAGCGGGTCGCTCTTGTTGCACAATTCATGCTGCTCGTCCTCCATCTCGCCGCCACCCTCGTCGTGCAGCATTGAGTTCGTAGGACGTTGCTCATAACGGCGGCGCGCCGACGCACTGGGGCCGGCGAGATCGGCCGACGAGCTCATGCAGGTGCCGTTGGAGGAGGCGAGGTCTTGTATGACCTGTCGTGGCTCCGCGGGCGCCCCCAGGGTCGCGCAGAATAGGGCTTGCCCCTACAAGTTGGAAAACAAAGCAGCCTCGCGAGAGATAGTTGCAGCTGCAGCAGCGGCTCGGGGGCGAGACAACTTCGCCCAAAAAGGATCCTTCTGATGAGGGATGAGCGCCGTAGTGGGCGTCTGTTCCACGCGGGGAAAACCGTACCTCGAGAACTCGAGACCCTCTATGAGCTCGAGGCGGAGACGGACCACATGTTTTTATGCCGCAGGCCGCAGGGATCCCAAATGTAAGTCGATGACCCGGGACGACTTGATAGCCACTTGAGACTTGTTGATAGCTTGAAAGTCAAGCCCTGAAGTCAAGTGCAAGATATTAAGGCAACAGACAACCTGTTACAGGAAGCCTATCGAATGTGCTCTCGAGGCTAGCAGTAGAGGTGAGAGTCGACGGAGACTGAGACTTGACTTGACTGGGACACGTGACTACGGGACAGCTTCGGAGCATTTTAACTTATCAAACTGAATCCTTGAGCTTACGCCACGCGCGGTCGAGGACGGGCTCATTCTCGCCCTTCTCCTTCACCTTGTGCAGCAGCACCGGCCCGTCCCGCTCGGCTCCGATGGCCTCGGCCTTCACGACGGAACCGTCCACCATCAGCACACGCCCATCCGCAAGCCGGCGGAGCGCGCCCTCGGGAAGGCCCAAAGCATCCTTGGGCACACGGGTCGATTCCCTGTAATTGTTGAAGAGGTGCAGCCCGGCGACGAGGCCCAGCAGAATCCAGAAGCGTTGATCGCCGAAGCGGATGCCGCGCTCCGGCACGAATACCGCCCACATTTTCTCTTGGATCTTGGCGGCCTCGGCGAGCTGCTTCACCGTCTCTGCACTCGGCCGCGTGCTGGCTGGCGGTTGGCTGCAGAATGAGCGAGCACCGAGCGCACGTCCGCGAGTCGCCGCGCTGCAGCTCGCGCAGCGCAGCGGCCGCAACGCGGGCAAGCATCTGGCCGAGATGCGAAGCATCTGGCCAAGCTCGAGTTCCGCGAGCCAAAATGCTCTTGTCCACCGCGCCGCCCGCGAGCTTGGCCGAGTTGCGCTGGCTCGAGCTTGGCAAAAAGCGCCGTGTTCACAGGTTTGGCCTTGCTGTATCCGGATACCCTGAATCCTTGACTGAAAGAAGGGGGGTTAGGGAATCTCGCGATTCTCGACCAGGAACTCGACCAAGTCTCCATGGCGGTGGCCTTCGCGTCCATAGCCGTCCTGGCGTGGAGTGGACCGCTCCATGCGGCCGCGCACTCACGTCTAGCACGGCCTCGAGCCGCGAAGACTGTGGCAGTTGCTGAAATGCCGATGGTCGCCACGTCGATCCCGGTCGAATCGGCACCTGCCCAAGCCATCATCGTGCCTTCAGCAACACCGCCGCAAGCAGCACTGCCAAGTCGCACCGCAAAGTTGAGAAGCATCCTGCACAGCGTCTTGTTGCAATGCGGGCGCGGGTCGCCTACTCTCGTACGCAGCTTCGCCTTCTTCAACGGCTGGGCCGAAGTGGTGTGCTTTGAGCATTACAGCGCCTTTGCCAACATGATGACAGGCAACTGGATGCGAATCTGCACCTCGTTGGTTGCTCTGCAGTGGGTGGACGCGGTGTATTGGCTCTTGGTGGTGCTGTTCTACATTGGAGGCGCCGGCGTCCACCGCGCGGTTGATCTGGCGCTCAGTCCGAAGGGCGCCGCCGCGGGTGGCGACCATTCGAGCTGTGCCGCCATCGCACCGGTCGTGCTGGCGCTCTTCGTCGCGGCCGACTGGCTTCGCGGCGCAGGCTCGCACACAACGCGCTGGACGATGTTGCTGCTCTCGGCAGCCTTTGGCATGGTCAACACCGCAGGCTCCGAAGCGACCGGCGTATTAACGCACGTGGTCACCGGTCACTTGCAAAAGCTGGGCCAGTCAGCCGCGGATGGCTTGGGTGGTCGGCTGCACGGTGAGAAGCAGCGCGCCGCCCAGCGCAGCCTGGTGGTCATGCTCGCCTTCGGAGGCGGCATGCTCGGCGCGGCGGCCAGCATGCGAGTGTGCACAGGCAGCCTGAAGGCGAGTCTCCCGCCCTTTTCGACGCTCGGCGTCATCTTCGCCGCACTGCTGTGGGCATGCAGCTGGCCACCGAGCCGTTACGCGGTGAAGCCGTAACGGAACACCATTCCCATTTGGGCGTGCAGCTGGCCCGAGCCGCCCGATGCCCGAGTAGGGCTCGAACTGACCGAGGAGCGTTACGGCGACGGACCCGGATCAGCACCGTTGTCCGTTCGGTGCGCGCGCCCGTTGGGACGACCCTCGACCGGTTTTGACGTGTCGACCGCAGTGTCGAACCGGATAGCGACACCGTCGTGAACAGGTGAAATAAACCCCTTAAACTACGTAGATCTACTACTGCTTGGCTAAAGACTATATACCCGCTTATACCCGCCCCGCCCGGTGCGGTCCTACAGACGCGCTACACCGGGCGCACCGTCGTAAGACGCCGCCGACACCGCCGCATCACGATTCAATTCGTCGATCCGCACCACGCCGCCGGGCCAAACCGCCGCGACGGTATCGAGCACGTCTTGCACTAGTATACGCTGCTAGTCCAGTCTGTAGAGTGTTAAGTGTACACTGTAGTTAGGCGTCCTCTGCAAACACGGGGCCGCGAATTTGGACGCCCCCAGTGCGCCGCGCCGAGCGAAAGGACTCGCCCGGTACAGCGCTTCCTGTGCGAAAGGACTCGCCCGGTACAGCGCTTCCTGTGCGAAAGGGCTCGCTGTCGGCAGCGGCCGCGCCACCGAAGCTCACACCACCTCGGCGAGCCGCGCTGCTCGGCGCCAACGGCTGCCCGGGCGGCTGGGGCGCTGGATGCATGCGATCACGCACGATAAGGATGCTGCCGTCGGCCAGGCGCTCGGACACCTTCGGGGCATGGAGAATCGAGAGCTCGTCCCACCTGATGGGGGAGGCAACCTGATGAGGGAGGCAATCCATGGCAATCAAGGGAGCATCGCGGCCTTGTCCCACTCGAGACAGCCGAGTTGACGCGCTGCCAAGGCGTTGCTCATCGGGCCGGGAGCCGCCTTGGCGATGGCGAGCTGCCGACGCGGGATACCCACCTGATGAGGGAGGCAATCAATTGCAATCAATGGGCATCAATGGCAATCCATCGCAATCCATCGCAATCCATTGATTGCATGCACGCCGCGAGCGGGGATGCCCACGATGGAGGAGAGTTGGTCGCAATCAATGGCAATCAATGGCAATCAATGGCAATCAATAGCAATCAAGGGGGATGCCCACGATGGAGGAGAGTTGGTCGCAATCAATGGCAATCAATGGCAATCAATGGCAATCAAGGGCAATCAAGGGCAATCAATGGCAATCAAGGGGGATGCCCACGATGGAGGAGAGTTGGTCGCAATCAATGGCAATCAATGGCAATCAATGGCAATCAATGGCAATCAAGGGGGATGCCCACGATGGAGGAGAGTTGGTCGCAATCAATGGCAATCAATGGCAATCAATGGCAATCAATGGCAATCAATGGCAATCAATAGCAATCAATGGCAATCAAGGGGGGGTGCCCACGATGAGGGAGAGTTGGTCGAGCAGCGCCTGCATATTCCACTCGCCCGGCACGAGGATGGCCATCGAGTGCGCCGGCGAGCCTGTCGCATCGAGCACCGCCACTCCAACGAGCACAGCGCCCTCACTCAGCAGCTCCTCATGCCTCACCAGCTGCAACGCCACCTCCTTGTCCACCGCGCCGCCCGCGAGCGCCGTGCCGAGCTCGTCATCATCGCGCAGCGGCTTGATCGCTGTGGAGCCTCGCTTGGTATAGAGCCGGATGCGCGACGCAGGCAGCGAGGGTCGGAGTCGGGCACCTGTGGGGAAGGGAGGATGCCGCGCCGTGGTGAGCACTTGCATGCAAGGCAGCGAGGGTCGGAGTCGGGCACCTGGCTGGTAGGGCGGGTGTGCGCCGGAGGCGACGAGCGCCCGCTTGAGGCGACGCTTGAGCTCGCGGACGGAGAGCGACTCGGACACTGCGACGAGTGCACAGGGCTGCGCCTGCACCCGACTCAGCAACGGGTCCGACACCATCCGCGCCCACGACGGCGCGGTGTCGTCGTCCTCCTCCTCGTCGCTGGTGGCGGCTGAGCTGGCCGCTGACGAGTAGCCACTGTAGCTGTGGCTCGAGCTGTCCGAGGCCATCGAGGGCGACTGGGAGCGCGACCTCGAGCGCGATCTCGATCTCGAGCGCGCAGATGCGGCGAGCTCGGCGATCTCCGCGTCCATCCCGCCCTCGCCGAACACGGCTACCTCGGACGCCGTCGCGAAGGAGACTGAGCGGCGCGTGCGCCGGCGGGTCTCACCACGTCCCTCCTCGGGCTCATACCCTGCGGCATACCCTGTGGGATGCCCTGCGGAATCGGCGAACACGGGCGGCGACGGGTGGCGGGAGTCGCTGCCCTCGGGGTCGTCTCCCCCTGCACCGCCGAGCTCTTCAGGGATGCACCAAGCGCATCGTACCAGCAGCTCGCCTGCGTTGAGCGGCGGACCCCTCTCGACGAACACGCTATCGCCGTCCTGGAGCCCCAAGCCACCCTCTCCGACGAGGTCATTCTCCATCTCGGCTACGACGTGCGCACCTGATGAGGGAGGCCATCAGGGGTCATCAGAGGCCATCAGAGGTCATACTAAAACTCTCGGCTACTGCGTGCGCACCGCGCGCCGAACGACGAAGCCGGAGGGTCTCCGCGAGCACAGGGATGAGTGGGCTGGCTTGCATGCGAAGTGGGTGTAGCGGCAGCGTCGAGAGCGCGACAGGGGGTGTCAGCAGCATGGCCTGCGGCACGCGTCCACCGTCAAGTCCTCCTTCGCGCCCATCTCGGCGCCCATCCGCCGCCGCTGCCCCGCTTGCGCTCGGATCGAGCCGCGCACGCTTCCGGAGCTTCGCGGCGATCCGACGCTTGAGTACAGCTACCGTCGAGCGTCCGTCCAAGAGGACCTGATGCGGGAGGTCATCAGAGGTCATCAGAGGTCATCAGAGGTCATCAGAGGTCATCAGAGGTCATCAGTCCGTCCAAGAGCACCTGATGCGGGAGGTCATCAGAGGTCATCAGAGGTCATCAGAGGTCATCAGAGGTCATCAGAGGTCATCAGTCCGTCCAAGAGGACCTGATGCGGGAGGTCATCAGAGGTCATCAGAGGTCCATCATAGGCACTCGGAGGCACTCGGAGGCACTCGGAGGCACTCTGAGGCATCTCAGCACACCTCGAGGTTGCACTCGTCGCTGTCGAGCTCGTTGAACGAGATCGCAAGCATGTGCCTTGATGCCTCACGCCGCTCGAGAAGCAACGATGGCGCGTCGTTCGAAGGCGCTTCCTCGAGCAGCAGCTCGATTTCGTCAACGGCGCCTTCCATATTTGGATCTCCCGGAGGAGTCGTGAGCGAGAGCGCGGCGAGGGGGATCATGGAGGCGAGAGCGAGGGCGGGGGATGAGGCGGTAGTAGGAGCCCCTACGTCTCCGTAGGCGGCGGCGATGGCAGCGGCTGCCACGGGTGCGATGAGCCTATCTCGAGCCAAATATGGAAGGTCTCGAGCCACTTCCGCGGCATCGACCTGGTTCTCATCAAAGACGTCCGCCCAGCCCAGAGGGAGGATCAGCCGAGGGCGCCCATCGATCATCTGGACGAGTCGCTGTCGCTCCGGTGGCACACCCAGCTGCTCATGGAGAGCTCGGTGCAGGTCGGCAACGGTCGCCTCGGGGGCACGGCCACCACGAATGCAGCAGAGCACCTCAGGGCCCACCTCTTCATCCTCGTCGTCCTCGTCGTCGTCCTCGTCGTCCTCGTCGTCGTCGTCGCTGTAGAAATAGTCGTCGTCGGAACGCCCCGAACCGAAGGAGCCGAGGGAGGATGCGGGGGAGCGCCGTGAATAGGAGGAGACGGAGTGTGAATAGGAGGAGACGGAGCCGACAGAGGAAGCGGCCGACGAGGCGGCGGATGAAGCAGTCGAGGAAGGCGGGTGGGGGCGGAGAGGGTGGTGGTACGTGCCGTCACCATCTCCCGGATCTCTCGATGCGAGCTTGTCAGAGGTGAGGTCAGACAGGTCCCATGAGATCCGGGGAGTGCGCTCGCGCGACTTTTCGCGCCGCGGACGAGACGCGCCGCCTTCAGAGCCGCCGCCGCCGCATCCGCCGCCGCCGCCGCCACCGCCGCCGGCGCCACCGCCGGCGCCGGCGCCGCTGCCGCTGCCGCCGCCGGCGCCGCCATCGTCGCCGTGGCCGCCGCCGCCATCATCGCCACTGCCGCCGCCGCCGCCGCCGCCGGTAGCGAGGAGGTGCTCGGCACGGCGCGCTCGTTGCTCGTCGTGTCGGTGTGTACCTCGAGGCTCGAGATCAGCGAGATCCCACGAGATCGTCGAGGTGCGTTCGGAGGACGCCCCGCTGCCGCCCGCGCCCATGCCGCCGCTCGCGCCTCCACCACCCGAGCCGCCCCCTGCGCGACTTGGTCGACTTGGTCCGATCGGGTCCAGATCTGATAAGGTAGGCGCGCGCGAGCGAGTCGGCTCGTGCACTGGAAGCGTGACCATGTCGGCCATTTGGGTCGGGAAACGAACGTTCTTGGGATTGGGATTGGGATTGGGATTGGGATTGGGCGGCGCCGTCTCGCGTGCGGGGGGCCCGTGCGACGAGGGCTGAGCCGGCACGACTAACGGGGACGAGGTACCCACGCGTTCGCCGCTCGAGACGGCGCGTTCGCCGCTCGAGACGGCGCGTTCGCCGCTCGAGACGGCGCGTTCGCCGCTCGAGATGGCGGCCGCCAGAGAGAGAAGCTGGTCAGCGAGAGGGAGCGAGGCCTCGCGCGCATCGGCCGCGCCCGCGCCGCTGGAGGCCGGTGCTTTATTCGTCGCAGTTGCGGCGGGCGCTGTGGCAGGCGCTGTGGCAGGCGCTGTAGCGGGCGTGTCAGCGGCGGGCGCTGTGGCAGGCGCTATGGCGGGCGTGTCAGCGGCGGGCGCGCCCTCCGTCGCATGTGTGGCGTCGACAGCCTCGCCCGCCTCGGAGCCACACTCCGCATCGTCCGCCTCTGAGTTCGGGTACGAATGGCTCGGCGTGCTGTGCTCCGGCACCTCCTCTTGTAGCCGCATCGCCCAGCGACGCACGCGCACGTACAGATCGTCAGCACGGGGCACCGGCCGCGGGACGCTGAGCTCGACCCTTCCGAAGACGCTGCGCTCCGATCCGGCCTTGGGAGAGACGACCACCTTGGGCACCGCGGCTGGTAGGTGCGACAGCGCCAGCGGCGGCATCTGGCTGCAAATGCACGGGTTGAGCGTGCAGGCGAGGCATGCGCCATGGCGACGGCACTTATTCAGCATCGATGTCACCGCATCCCCCACCTGCATCGCGTGCCGCTCGGCGAGGGGCACGTCCTCGCCAAAGGCAGCGTCGTGGTCACGAGAAGCAGTGGAAGCGGCAATGGACGCGAAGCGAGCGAGCAATCGACCACGAGGCGACGACAAATCCTCAGTGATGTCGTCGTCTCCCGAGGCACCGTTTGATGTGGGCGCTCTAACGCTCAGCTCGCCAGTGCGAACGCTGCTCATGAGCGCTTCGAGCTGCCGCTGCGCTGCGTCCGATTCCATGTGAAGAGTTTCGTGGGGTACGTCGAAGTCTTGTGGGGAGCCCTCACCTACCTTGCATGCATTGTGGAAAAAGGGGGGGGAAGAGGGGGAAGGGTGATTTTGCAGGGAGATGCGGGATTGAAAGCACGGCTTGTCGAGGAGCATGATGATGTGATTTAGAAGTGATTCATCTTCGAGCCACATATTCCGATATTAACGATATTCGCGGTCAAGCTCTACCGTGCCGATGGCACAGCAGAAAGCCTTGAGCTCCTTGGCCGCGAGCGGCCGCTTTGAGAGGTGACAGTGGATCTCGCCCTTCGATTGGCCAAGCAGCTTTGCGATGAGCTGCGCGTTGTCCTTCGTGAGCTTACTCGAGGCGAGGCGCGAGGTGAGCAACTCGCACGCCTTGCGCTTCGAGGTGTCGTCCTTGACGGTCGTCAGGGACAGCATCGCGTGCGAAGCGAGAACGTTACCTCGACAGACGCCCACATGAGTTTCGTCGCAGTCCCCCCCCGCGCTCACACCACGACGACGCCTGCAGTCAGTCGGTCAGTTGCATCTAGCCAGCGCGAATAGGACGTCAATCTGGCCCGCTGGCATCGTATTCGCTGGCTGGAAGAGTTGAACTGGCCCATGCCAAGCTGGCCCACCATTTGGCGGCTCCGGTAAGGCACGTCACAGCCCGCGAAGAGAAAGTTCCCGTGATTCATCGCCACGGGATCACCAGCGGCGGGCTCGCACCCTTCTATCATCATCATTGGCAGGCCAGCACAGGCCGATGTCAGAGCGCCTTTTCTGCGCAATGCGCCGATTCGACAAGCCCGGCGCTCCTGTCGCAGCACGAGCAAGGCGCTCGTACCGGTCTGCTGGCGCCGCAGCCGTCTGCCCCACGGTTCCGCGGCCAGCATCGGCACCTCCTCGGCCAACGGCGCCACAGCCGTCGGCACCTCGGCCATCAGCTCATCGGCCAACGGCGCCGCAGCCGTCAGGTGGCCCCGCTCAGCAAGCAGAGCCCTCAAAGAGTGCGAAAGGGCGGCTAGGACTCCAGTGGAGAAGGACTCGCGTCCAAACCAGCTGGAAATACGACTCCAGAGTTCTCGAGGCAGTCCAGTCTCAGAATCCGCCCTGTGCACTGACGGATGCGTCGGCTGAGGTTGAATCTGCCCCGGGTAGTCGACGGCCTCTTGTGAGGTGACGGGGGTGCTCTATAGAGGGGGGGTAATCAAGTTGCCCCGCGCGCGTAGCGCGCGGGTTTTCAGCTCGCCGCAGGCGCGAAAATTTTGGCGATATTGACTGAAAATCACTACATTTAGGCCCTGAAATTGATGCCACTCACACACTATTGACTGCGACGCACATGTATGTACCGACTACTACGATGACACACTAGCCCACAATGACAAAAGCAACTGTCTCGCTCCCTT
>Ga0210245_101271_pt1 | contig 20957 bp, 13 predicted proteins | sample ChrtobMetaP3_4mM_FD_155450 | JGI IMG/M metagenome (GOLD analysis project Ga0210245, IMG submission 155450) | Chrysochromulina tobin associated microbial communities from unialgal haptophyte culture, Seattle, Washington, United States - P3_4mM | ecosystem: Host-associated > Algae > Haptophytes >...
AGGGCGGCGGCGAGGGCGGCGGCGAGGGCGGCGGCGGCGATGGTGGGTGGGGCGGCGGCGAGGGCGGGGAGGGCGGAAAGGGCGGGTAGGGCGGGGAGGGCGGTAATCCGGGCGGCGGCGGTGGGGCGATGAGCGGCTCGAAGGTGTAGTATGTAGTGTACGCGCTCACCGTCAGCATGAGAATTCCAAAGAAGAAGCATGCGCGCTGCTGCGAGCTGCCCGCCCTGCGCGAGATGCGCTTCCTGAGACCGTCCTTCAAGCGGTTGACCAGGTACCTGATGAGGAGGGCGAGGGGAGGCAATCAAAGGCAATCAAAGGCAATCAAAGGCAACTGACCATCGACCATCAGTCGCATCAGCGTACTCTTTGAAGAAGGGATCGACCAGGTGCATCTCGTCCTCGCCAGCTGGCCGAAAGTACTTGACGGCGATATCAGCGGGCCTCCAGTAGGAGCCCTCCGAGACAATGAAACTGTCGTGTGGAAGGCGCGTCATGCCAAACGCGTCGAACTCGGACTGCGAGAAGTCCACCTTCGGGTAGCTCTTGCTTTGCACGCGAGCGCTGACGAGTTTGGCGAACTCCGGGTTCATAATCTCGAGCGCCGCCGCGGCCTTGCCGGCGCCCTTGGCGGAGTGCTGATCCAGGTGCTGATCCAGGTGCGGCTCGGAGCTGCCGAGGGAGAGCCATGTGGTGTGCCCTGCGCTCATCGAATGCAACTGGAAGTATCGCGCCGTGCCGAGCGCGGTCTCGCCCAGCTTGACGTAGTAGCAATTGTTCTTGAGGCTGGGGCCGTCCAGGCAGCTCAAAAAGATGACCTTCATCTCGTCAGCTGTAAACTGGAGGCCCCGATGGCCGTCGTGCAAGTCGCAGTCGAGTTTGAGCTGCAGAGCCTGGGACAGGTCCCTCAGCTCGACGCCGCGCCTCTCGACGAGTTCGCCGTCCTGCCACGGCTTACCGACTGGCCAGAGCCGGAGGGTGCCGTCCTTCCACAGGACGCCGTGCTCGGGGTCGTCGAGAGCCACGGGCGCAAAGTACTTGGTGCCTGCAAAGTACGTGACCCCCTTGGAGGTGCCCTCGACCGGGATGTAGTACTGCTTATCGTTCGGTTTCCCTTTGAACTCGATGGTGGGGCTCGCATGGAATTCGTCAAAGCAAGGCAGCGGCGACTTGTCGTCAGCGTGCGGCAAGAACTCGTACACCTTGCCCGGCGCGTAGTGCTCGCGCAGATACGAGGCGAGGCGTGGGCTGGCGACGGGCTGCGCGTGCGCATGATCCGCAACAGAGCTTCCACCCAAGCACCCCAGCTTGGCGCCGTCCACCTCCTTCCAACGGCATCGCAGCGGCGCGTGGGCCGCCATCCAAAACAGGCCGTCGAGCGGCGATGGCTCTGCGCCCACGGTGGAGCCGCCCGCCGGCGCAGGCAGGCGCGCGGGCGCGGGCAGTGCAGGATTGGGTGCTAGGATGAAGAAAAGAGGCGCCTCGCGCTCGGTGACCTTGACGAACAGCGTGTCGCGCTTGGACGCCCTCTCGGGGCGCGAGGGGTTGCGCTCTTTGATGGCCTGCACCCAGTCAGCCGTCCTCGAGAACTCGATGGTCTGCACGTTCTCGCGCTGATGCTGTTGCTGCTGCTTCCGCTCGAGCATGTCTTGGAGCTTGGCGTGGTTGGGTGTGCCACGCCCTGGCGAAGCTGTCACCGGGAGCGGTTTGAGCTCTGTGCCGCTGAGCGGCGGTTCGGGCAGACTGATCCAGGTAAGCCCGATGCGCACGGGCACCTCAATGAAGTGGCCTGGGCGCAGCATCGACGCGCTGAACGAGTTGTCGTCCGCGAAGATGTCGCGCAGGTCCTCTTCAGCGAAGGCGTCGCGATACTTGAGGTTGAAGGCGAGCCTCGGGTTGAAGAGCTGCTGCGGCTCGAAGAGTTCGGAGCCGCCGTTGAGCTTCTTGAGCTTGAGCAGCACGTGCTCGGGGCGGCCGGGTCCCATCTGGAGTCGAGCGGGGTATCGAGCGGGGAGGCGATCAATTGGGTCAAAGACGCCATCGATGGCAATCGAAGGGGTCAGAAGCGCATGCGTTTTGCATGATTTGGTGGACAAGCCATTTCGGGCTTCAGAGGGGCCATCTGCGGCGCTCTCGATCAACAAGGGCAGGTAGCCAGAGGCGTTCTCGGAGGCGTAATCTGATCTGAGCGCGCACCTTGATCCAGTTGAGACCCGGCACGTAATCTGGATCGAACGCGCCGCGGAAGGCACCCGCGATCATCGACTCGGGAGAGCCAGAGCCCTGCCTCAAGCTGACGGGGGTGGGGCGCTCGACGGCGGAGCTGCTGGGATGCGAGGCCGGGAGCAGTCGCGCAGCCATGCCCTCCTCGACGTCGGCCCTCGGCGTCGTCGGCCGGCTGCGCGCCTGCTCGAGGTCCCGCTTGATGGCAGAGTTCTCGAGCTCGGTGGCGGCTCTGGCCGTCGCCTCGGACTTCAGCCGCTCCTCGAGCTCGATGAGCTTCCGATTGAGATCCGACATCGAGACGCCCGAGTCCTTGCGCTCGACGGGAGCGCCGCCCTTAGCCGGGTTCGACGCGGACGCTGCCGCGGGCTTCCGTAAGTAGAAGGTGATAGGCCGCTCCTGCATCCCCGCCACAATCTTCTGCTCCATCATGTCACTCGGGAGACCTACCATATCCACCTCGACGATCTTCTTGTCCTTCGTCTTGTACTTAATCTTGACGACGAAGCTGCCATCGACGACACCCATCTTGGCAGCATGCGATTCAGGAATGACCTTGTGAATCCGTGGTAGCTCCCCCTCCTTGCACGTCAAACGCAAGCCGATTTTCTCGTGCGTCTGGTCGAATGTGAACGCCGTCAGCTCGGCTGCCATGCGCGCGACCGATACTCGCGTGTCGGTCGGCTTTTTAGCCAATTGAGCTGACCGATTGAGCGGCGCAGGGCGACCACCGACAAAATGAGGACCACCGATACCCGATGCGCTCCCGCTGTGTCGGCCAAGTTTTCACACGTCACGGAACTTCGCCTCTGTGAATTACTGAGTGCTCAAGTCGCCGTGACGTGTGCTCACGCTGGGAAGAGGAATAGCTCCGTTTTCGGAGAAAAGTCTTTGCGAAATTTTGTGCGTGTGGTGGTCAGCGGCGACGAGGCACACGATATGCCGAAGACCGGCCCCACCGTAAAGCGCCCCAAAGCCAAGAGCCGCGCGCCCAAGGCCGTGGTGGCACGCCCTGCCCGCTCCGCACCTCCGCCTGCAGACGACTACGACGACGATGATGATGGTCTCGATGCGTTCGTGCACCGGCGCGATAGGGACAGCGATCGTGCTCTTGGACTCCTCGAGGCTGAGGGCTCAGGTGACGAAGAAGAGGAAGAGGATGTGATGCCGCTCACGGCGAGAGCCAGCATGCATGACGATGAGGACGATGACGAGGAGGAGGACGACGAAGACGAGGACGACGAGGACGACGAGGACGACGAGGACGACGAGGACGAGGAGGACGAGGAGGAGGACGAGGAGGACGAGGAGGAGGACGGTGAGGATTCGGAGGCCGAGGAGGGTGGTACGGGCGTGACTGCACTCGGCTGGGGGAGTAGAAAGCGCGACCTCTACGGCGGTCACGACGATGACGAGGACGACGAGGACGAGCTCGAGCTTGACGAGCGCGAGCGCGCTGACAAGCTCGAGGAGGCCGAAGCCCTCAAGCTGCAGCAGGCGCACGCGGCGCGGCTGCGCGCCGAGGACTTTGACGAGCTGCTGCCCGCGAAGGCCGCCGCCGCGCCTTCCAAGCGTACCCACAGCGCGCGCGAGCAGCAGAGCCTCGAGCAAGAGCTTGCCGAGATGCCGCCGGCGCTGCGTGCGCAGGCGCGCGCGGGCGGCGGCGCGCAGATGGAGACGGTGGCGCGAGATGGGAGTGGGTTGAGCGAAGCAGAGCGGCTGCGCATCGTCGAAGCCGATGCGCCTGAGCTGCAGGCGCTCCTCGCCGAGTTCCAGGAGAGCCTCAAGGAAGCCAAGGAACGACTCGAGCCGGTGCTTGAGGTCGCGCGCAAGCGGCAGCTCACCAATGACGGAGGCGTACGGCTCCTCGAGCTGAAGCTGCAGCTGCTGCTCTCGTACTGCATCAACCTTGCCTTCTACCTGATGCTCAAGTCGCAGGGGCGCGCCGTGCGCACGCACCCGGTCATCGACGCGCTGCTGCGGCACCGCCTGCTGCTCGAGCGCATGCGCCCTCTGGAGACCAAGCTGCACTACCGTTTGACGAAACTGTTGCAGCTCGCGGCGGCGGCGGACGCGCCCGGCGACGCGCGCGGCCTCACCGACGCGCAGCAAGACCTGAGCGAGCGGCCTAATCCCGAGGCACTGCTCGCCAAGGGTGGTGGCGCGCGCGCAGCAGCGGCCAAAGGCGACGAGGACGACGAGGACGCTGAGCCGGACGATGGGCTTTACCGGCCACCCAAGCTCGCGGCGGTGCACTACGACGACGAGCCCGGCGGCGCCAAGCGGCGGCGGCAGCAGGAGCGCGCCGTCGAGCGCGCATCGGCCTCGCGTATGGTGCGGGAGCTGCGCGCGGAGCTCTCCGAGGCTCCTCAGCCCGTGCACGCCGACGACTTCGGTCGAGCGATCGATGCGGACTCCTCCGCCGTCGCGCGCTTCCGAAAGGATGAGGAGGAGCGGCGCGCGTACGAGGAATCCAACTTCCGCCGGCTCAACCCGACCAAGGCCGAGAAGATCGCGCTCAAGCGGCGCCAAGCGGCCGCCACGGGCGTCGCCGTCGATGAGCTGGCCGCCTTCGATGACTTTTCACACCTGTACGAGGTGGCGACGACGCAGGCGGTCGATCCCCGCGCCGAGAGGGTGCGCGCGCTCAAGCAGTACATGAACTCGCTCGAGCAGCGCGGCGGCCAAAACGCGCGCAAGCCGGGCCGCTCCGCCGAGGAGGACGCGCCCAGCCGCACACTCGAGGGTCGCTCCGAGAAGCGCGCCGAGAAGGAGGCGAAGCGTGCCGCCAAGGCCGCACTCCAGGACGAGGACGAGGGCGCCGACGAGGACGGCTACGACAACAGCGGCGCGGCCGGGCGCAAGCGCAGGCGCAGCAGCCTGGATGAGCTTCCCGCAGTGGATCCCTACTACAAGGAGGTGGCCGAGCAGAGTCAGAACAAGAAGGCGGCCAAGGCGGTGCGCAGGGTGGCAGAGGCGGCAGAGGCGGCCGCGGCCTTTGCGTCAACGGAGCTTGCTGAGGCAGCGCCCGATGAGGCGCGAAAGGTGGGTCGCGACATTGAAAAGAACCGTGGCCTGACACGCCAGCGCAAGAAGATTGACGGCAACGTGCGCGTCAAGAACCGCGAAAAGTTCCGAAAGGCGGTCATCCGGCGAAATGGCCAGGTGCGTGCTGTGCAGACGCAGTCCGACGGGCCGTACGGTGGCGAGGCGACGGGCATCAAGAAGAACGTCAGCCACAGCAAGCGCTTTGCGTAGTGTCAGCGCGGTGCGGACGTTGGCACACATCGCATACATTTTGTGATGTGCCGTGCGGCGTGCCTCCGCGGGCGGTGCTGCTGGCGTGGGAGGTGTCGGGGGCTGCGTTGGTCCACGCGAGGTCCGCGCACTCAGCCAGAGAGAGAGAGTCTGAGTGCTCCTCCCACCCGCACTTTTGTGTCGGTGGTATCGTATACAGCATTACAGCTTGCAATGACTAACATTTTAGCAAGTTCACCCACCAACGCCAGCCACACCCCTCCGCACTGTCTCCTCGTCGCGCGCCCGCGGTTCCGGGCTACCTTACCTTCCGCGCGCGTTTGTATCGTAGGTTCGCTATATACTCCGTCGCTGCTCGGGAGATAGCAAGCTGCTTTCATAGAGCATCGAAGCCGACGTCGACCGTCTGACCGCCTGCGCAGCGGAGGACTCCGATCGCCAGCTCTTGAAGGCGCTGTGCAGGTGCTGGAGTGTGCCCACGCCGGTGACGACGCTAATGCTCCCGCGCAGATCGGTAGGCTGCGACAGAAGTCGATCCAGGAGTGCGAGCGGCAGCTGCGTCTGCTGGTCCACTGCGCCCAACTCGGCGCCCATCCACGACGCGCGCGAGGAGCGACTCCCTGCGCCGCCCAGGTTAGCCGCCTCGCCGTCGTCCGGAAGCGCCGCCGCCACGCTCACCAGTTGAGGTTGAGGTCCCGCGATTACGTCGGCGGTCCTCCGCCTGTACAAGTTCTCCATGTCCGTGGATCTGCCTTCGGCTGGGCCCGGGATGTCGGCGGCGCGCTCGGCGGCGGCACGCTCGGAGGCGTCACGATCGGCTGGACGCATGGCGATCAGGTACACTCCCAAGAAGCACAGCGCGCAGCCGATGCAAAAGTTGAACTCTGCTGCCGGGATGGGCACGCCCCCATATTGTCGCCAGTTCTCATCGAAGACCCATATACCGCCGGTGATCGAGCTGGGCGCGGAGGTGGCGCAGCAGATGGGCGTGAGAGGCACTCAGCGGCAATCCGAGGCGGAATCCGGCGTGATCTGGCGGAATCTGGCGCAATCTGGCGCACTCACCAGAGCGTGAAGGTGACGTAGTAGGTGGGCACGACGATGGCGCTGTGGAAGCTCTCCATGGCCTTATTTAGGAAGCGCAGCTGCAGTACCGCCGTCGTGACGAGCGTAGGCACGAGCAGGTACGGCACCGGTGACGCGGCGGTGCTTTCGAGGTCCTCGCTGCCCGAGCCGGCCTCACTGGCATTGTACGAGCCGTCGAGATCGTCGATCGCGTTCCGAATGAACTTGGATAGCGCCGTCGAGCAGATGACGGTGACCGAGCCTAGCAGCGAGCAAAGCATCACATTAACCAGCACGTAGCGGTGGCCGCAGCGCGGCTGCACGGCCGCGAGCGCGCCGATGGCCACGGCCACGAAAATCAAGTAGCCGTACGCATAGGGGCTGCTGAGCAGCTCGACAAAGTCGTTTGTCGTGAGGGCCCCAAGCGCCGGAGGCGAGAAGAGCACGACGCACACCGAGCCGACGAGGACCAGCGCGATCCCGAGCAGCTTGAGGCGGTAGATGGGTTCGCCCAAGAAGATGGCTGCTAGGACGGTATTAACGATCACCGAGACTGCGCCGAGGGGCGAGACCACCGTTTGAGAGGCGAAGCCAAATGCAGCAAAGTTGCCCACCTCGCCGCCGATCAAGCCAGCGAGTGCCAACCAAAAGAGCGGCGTCGACGAGGCCTTCAGGCCTCCAGAAGCCTCACGCATGTGGCACCACTTTTGGAGCGTGAGTGAACAAGCGATGAGTGTGTTGCCCACGATCGCCATGCTCACGCCGACGAGGAACATCTGCATGCTGTTGTTCATTTCTATGTCTATGCTCATGTCTGGGAACCCCATTCCTGTGTGGGGCTGTGCCGAGTCTGTGCGGCCAGGAGACTCCGCCTGTTGCTCCGCGGGGACGTACACATTTCTCGAGGGGGGTCCGACGGCGAATCGTTCATAACCAAGTCCGAAGTTCCACATGTACCGGTAGGTTGTTTAGTGCACGTGTTTTGGAGCCAACTTTTTTAACGAGACTTTGACACGTAAAAAAATGCCCCATGCGAGACTCATGCGAGCGCCCAACGATGAGCCGCCGGCGGACGACGCCGGCGCGCCGCAGACTCTCACTGTCTGGACGCTGCCCTTTGATCTCTACAGCCGAAAGGCCAAGTGCTGTTCGATCTGGCCTCGATCTTGGATGCTCAATTTTGATGGGACGTGCGTCCAAGGCAACGATGGCGGCGACACGCACATCGACGAGCTGCGGTACGCCTTCGATTTCAGCCTTCCGGTCGGTACGCCCATTCTTGCCGCGGCCGACGGCATCGTGGTCGCCACGGTCGACTGCCACCGTGCGGGCGACCGGGGTACAAAGGAGATGCGCATCAAGGCCAACTACGTCGCGCTGCGACATGATTGCGGCATGTACACGCGCTACTACCACCTGTGCCACAAAGGTGTGTGCGTCAACGTGGGCGAGCGCGTGCACAGGGGCATGCAGATAGGGCTTTCCGGCAACACCGGCTTCTCGGGCGGCCCTCACCTGCACTTTGACGCCGTGGACGTGCTGGCCACCGAGACGGCAACGCTCGCACTCGAGATCGAAGGAGCGCCCGCGCGCCCTCTGGAGTGCGCCGCGGCGTCCTTTTCGGCCGCGCTGCCGCTGCAGCAGGCGCCCTTGCGGGCGCGACCCGTGTGGGCGGACCCGCCGACGGCATCCGACCCATCACTGCGCAACGCGGCGGAGGCGGCGGGCGCGATCGTGCTGATCATGCGCTGCCCGGACGTTGACTTCATTGATAAGGCGCGCCGGGCCGAGGCGGCAGGTGCCGTGGCGGTCATCGTGGTTGGCGACCTCGGGGTTGCCGCGCCGTTCACTATGGGTATGCCCAAGAAAGAGACTGTACGTCGAGTGGGCATCCCGGCACTCATGGTGACGCATGCTGTTGGAGCGGTCATCAGGGAGGCCATGGATGACGCCAGCCGCCGGGCGCTCGGCGGCGAGGGCGAGGCGGCGGCGCACGCGGCGCACGCGGCGCATGCGCCCGGACCCACGCTCGTGCTCCAACGCTCTCCCTTTTTCCGGCCGCGGCCGAGCACGAAGATCAGCACCGTCGATGACAACGCGCTGGCGGTGGCGAAGGCGGCTGCCGCGGCGGGCAATCCCACGGCAGCGCAGCCGAGTCTTAAGGAAGTGAGCGAGTTCGTGCCGCTTACCCAGCCAGTGCGCTTCCAGTGGCCTGGGCACAGCGAGTCCTACCTGCCGCGCGCGGGCCAGCGCCCCCCCAAAGTGGTGCAGCAAGCGGGATCGCGAATCGCAACTGACGGAGCGGTCTTCATACATTAATATAGCTTCGCGCGCGCGCGGCCGTGAGCGTGACACCCCCTGACAACGGCGTTTCGGGCTGATGTAACGAAAACCGTGTAAACGGTAATGCGATAATCATTATACAATTTAGATCGAAAGACGTTCCATACGCGGTCTCGGCCGTGCCCACGAACGTGCAAAACGACTGCACGACTTACGCCCGCGCGCGCGTGTCACGCGCGTGAAATGTAACCTACTCCATGGTGCGCGTGTGCGCGCGATCGGGAGTGCGTGTGTTTCCGCGGTCTCACGCCCACGCGGCCGCGCTTCGCTTCGGTATGCCTGGGTAGTTCGACTGGGTAGTGGGTACCCCCCTCGCCACGTGTGCGCTGCCGTTATGGAGAGCTCCAAAGCCACATCCACGGCGGCTTCCAGCGCTGCATTGTCGAATTCCTCCTCGTCGTCCTCGTCCTCTCCTCCTCTTCCTCGTTCAGCTCAGTCAGGAGGTCCCCGGCGGCCTCCACGATGGAGCTCATCCCAGGCGGCGGACTCGGCGCAAGCCTGACCGTCCAACGCGGCGTCGCTCGCGCGCGGGCCTTAGGCTTCGCAGCTGACTGCCCCATGGGCATGTGCATGCGCTGCGCTGCGCACTTCCAGCACTTGAAACGAAAGGTCGCGCTTGCCTCGTGCGGCGGTAGCACGGTACTCCTCGTGGAGGTACGAGTACATTTCGTGCTTAAAGGTGCGCATGAAGACCACCTTGTAGTGGCGCGGATAGAGGGCGTTCGTAATGTTGGAAATCCAGAACTTCAAGAAATCCGGCGCAATGTTCTTCGCCTCTAGCGCAGCAGAGAGCGCCAGGCGACCGCGACTGCCCACGTGGTTGAAAGTGTAAACAAAGTTGATCGTGGTTCCGACTTTGTACTCGCCGCTCGCCAGCCGCGGCCGCAGCGCATCTGCAAGGGCGAAGGCGCCCACATCGCCAAAGTCGTTGCCGCTCAGCTCGACCAGCTGCAGCTCGCGCGCCATACCCATGGCGATGATGGCCGCGAAGGATTGCAGGCCCGCGTCGCCAAAGTCGTTGGCAGAGAGGAACATCACCTTGAGGCCGGGCGCGACGCCGCTGACCAGCGCGCTGCCGAGGGCCTCGATGCCGCGTGGGCCGAGGTGGTTGAACCCGAGGAAGAGCTTCTCGAGCTGGGGCAGCGCGCTGGAGGAGAGGACGCCGCTGACGGAGGCGAGATGCTCGTCGGTGAGGCCGGTAAAGATGAGGTCGAGCTTCTTTAGGTTGACGCAAAAGTTGAGCGCCTGGCCGAGTCGCTCCGGCGAGCGCCACGGGTCCTTAGGGTCGAGGCGCATGCCAAAGAAAGAGAGCTCCTTGACGCCACCGAGGACGGCGCGTGCTGTCTTCTTGTACAGTTCAAGCACCTGCGCCCGGTCGGCGCCGTTTGTGAAACTGCACTCCTGCATGAGCACCTCCATCCGCTCGGGCGTCGTCGGCAGCCTGCGAAGTGCTGCACGCTGCTCGCCCAGATCGATGACGAGGGTCCAACCCGCCTGCTGAAGGTGGAACGTCTTGCCGAGCTCCGCAGAGCACCGTTCGAACATCGTCCAGCCGCGGCTTTTGTATATGCGCTTTTTATCGAACGATTCCGGCAGCTTTTCGGGCAGCTCGGTGAGCAGAAGGACCGTCGTCTTCGAGTGCGCGTACCACAAGTCCATCGTTTTGTCCAGTGCGAATTTCGACGCCTGACCCTGCGCCTGCGTTCGGCTGTCGCGGTAGAGCTCGGCCGCGCGCCGCTGGTCCTCGGTGCGCTCCTCCTCCGGGACAAACTCGGCCGGAGTCCACAGCCTCGGGTCCTTCTGAAAGAGGGAGGCCCAGTCCAAGAAGACGCCCATGTCGCGAAAGCCGTAGGCTTGGCACACGCCGAGCAGCCCAGAGCGGCGCAGCACGCCGAGACTTGGGAAGAGGGCCTTCAGCCGTGTGCACAGCAGCCGCAGCTGCTCGCCCTCGAAGTCCGGGTGACTCGCTTCCAGCCAGCAGCTGCGAGTACACGCGGGGCACGCGGGCCGTGAGGTGGGCGCCGGCAACGAGGGGAATTACGACACAACGAGGGGGCATGGGCGTTCGGCTCGCCCGAACGCCTACTATGAGACTGCGATGATAGGGACCAGTTCATCGATGTTGCGCCTGACAAACTTGCACGAGCAGACGTCAGATATCAAGCGCAACACGCGCTTGAACTGATTACCGCCACCACTTTGTACGGCAAATATCGTCTCGAAGAGCAGGTACCAGTCCACGCCGCGCTTTGCCTGCCATGAAATCTGACGCAGCTCTTCGACGTCGATGAAGGCAGCCTCATCAAGCAGCTCCTGCCGCCGAGGCAGCACGCCGCCGTATTTCCTGTGCACGCTGCTACCTGGCTGGCCGAGCGCGAGCAGCCACGACAGGCGCACCAGGCGCACCGGCCGCTCGCCTTGTTCTGTGACGTGTTCGAGCGCTGCCCAGACCTCGTCGTGTCCGAGGTACCGCTGTGCAGCCATCTGCGCTTCTTCGAAGGAGACGGCAGGGCTCGTACCTCTCGGATGTGAGGGTGACAGGGGGGAATCCCGCTGTGAGGGAATAATGCCACGGCAGGAGCACAGCCTGATGCCGACGGTGAGGCACAACAGCGAGAGTGGAAGGTAGAGGCTCTCGACGCAAAGGACGATGCTCATCACTGTGCACATAATCAGGGTCATGGGCAGGATGCACAAGTGGACCGCGAGGGGCATCGCGAGCAAGCCATGCAAGTAGACGTGCACCCCGAACAGATGGACAGTCGGAACATACGGAAGCCAAATGGGACTGGCGATGGGCGCGGCGATGGCGACTAGCAGCACTAATTGGACAACGTAAGAGAGGGCGATTAGAAGAGATGGATTATCTGCGCTGTCCGACGGATTCATTATTTTGCACATGTTCCCGCCGGAAACTCGAGGCCGGATGGCCTCCGGCCCCTTCGCGCCCGGAGCGTCGCGGTGCGAGGGTGGCGGTTCGATACCCGCCAGGCCCGGAGACTCCGCAGTGCTGGTCGTGCGAGCGAGCGAATTTCTCTCCACACCCTCCGTGGATGGGGCCACCTTGGGGCCATCTCGTCCCATGTCGTCCATTCTGATCGCCGATTTCCTTCGATCGAAGGAATCTAAAAGCGAGCACAATTCAGCGAGGACGCCTACCGGTATTTAAAGAAAAAAGCGAAGGAAAAGGAAAAGGACAACTATCTAAAAGAGTTTTATTTCCCACATTAGGTTATCATTTTAACATGGGCCCAGGGGGCGAGGGCTGGGGACCCGCTTTTATTTTCGTCTCCCTTCTCAAAAACTTGCACCCAGTCCCGGTCAGCGGAAACCGCGGACGCCACCTACGGACGCCTCCCACGCAGCCGGGCGGGTCGGCGGCGGGCGCAGGCCTGCGGCGCACGCGCAGCCGCGCCGGCATCGGTGCGAGGCAGCAGCCTCTGTGGGTTACGCACACACGCACCAGGCGGGGAGGCGACGATTGCGGGGCGCGGCGCGTGGAGACTAGACGACGGGGCGCGGCGCGTGGAGACAATCGCGCCATCGTCGCCTCCCCCGATTCTGCTCGGATGCCGTCCAACATCGCCTTGCCATGCGCCAGCGCTTCCTTGCTACCGTGCCCGTCGGGGCGGCGTTGGAGACGCCGGCGGCATCGAACCTGCGTGCACCGACGCGCCCGATGGCGCGGGCCCCCGCTGGGGAACGCAAAGACGCACTCGACACCGTCGCAATACGACGGTGTCGAGCACAAGTGGCTTCCATCGCCGCAGCCGCCGCCGCTGCCTCCGTGGGCGTCAAGCCGCAGGCCGAGGCACCACATTCGGCGCCGGTTGCGCCGCGCTCCCGCGCAACGCGCTGCGTCGGCGCCTTCGCCGCCGCACCTGCACAGCACGCGCGCGCGCTCAGCCGCATCGATCCGTGCTGCGTGGGCACGAGCTGGCCCGACTTGGGAGTCCGAGCGCAGCTCCTCCGTAGCGAGCGCGCGTCAAGGCGCGCGGCGAAAGGGGCGGGCAGGTCGATGGCAAATGGAGAGATGGTTGGAGGCGGCGCCGTCCTCCGACGCGCCTGGATGGAGCCGGCCGCAGCGGGGCGGAGGACGCGCGCATCGCGCGGACGCAAAAAAAAGGTCAGTTTGAATGTTGCAATGGAGTCGGCCTCCCTCACGCCGGCACCGTCGCACGCGACCGTGGACATCCGCGCGCAGCGGCTGCGGCTTGTGGACAGGCGACCGCAGCGTCTGCTGTGCTCGCTTGACTCCGAGAGTCAGGGCGGGCACGCAGAGCCTCTGCGAAGCTCTGCACCGGTGGATCTGCCATCGACCAAGCCCACCTCCACCATCGACCAAACCCATCTCCGCCTTCGCCATCTCTGCCGCCGCCATCGCCATCTCTACCGCCTCCATCGCCAGCATATCTGCCGCACGGACAAGCAAAAAAGCCAAGGCCGTCATCACCCTTGCCGCAGCTTCGCCACGTGGCTACGTGTGTAGGCGGGCTCGGGACGCTCTACTACATGGACAGTCACTGGCTGCACAGTCAATGGCAGCACAGCGTTACCCGCCGGTAACGGGCAGCACAGTCAATGGCTGCAGGGGGAGGACAAGAGTCGGCCTTAGCGTAGCCTCGAGCGTTTGCAGCCGGCCCTCGCGGACCGGCAGCCGAGTGGGGCGGTGCTAAGACAAGGGCATCGTCGCATGTCTCTAACCTCCAGACCCATTTTCTTTTCGGAGCACGGCGAGGCCGCTGCGAGGTGGACGAGTGGACGTGGCGGATCGGTGCGGAGGGACTGGGCTGATGAGTGAGTGATTGATTGGATGAGATTGATTGCCTGAGCACTACAGAGAGGAGCCGGGGCCACACGATGAAAGGATAGGGGCCGTAGCGAGGACGAAGGGGCCACTATTCTCCGGCTGTAGGCAGCCCGCGCGTCTCCTTTAGTGAGCGCGCCGACAGGAGACGCCAGTGGAGCCACCCCTTCATATCTGAACTCATCGCGCTGGACCGGTTTAGCAAAAGCGATGGAACAGATGTCGCCGGCGGCAGCCCGGAACTTGATGAGCCAGTCGGCGATGCTGAGCTTGTCGGTCGGGTTGAGATTCTTGAGCGACTGGCAGAGCTTGATGGTAAATCTGGGTTTGTCAAAATCGGTGCGCAGGGTTTTGAAGTCGACAGACCAGTCCACCGCTACCATTGAAGAGCCAGTAGTTGACATGCTGAAACATGCTGTTGTGCTAAGACGTACTGGTTTCACTGTTAGTATGCTCCACTGAGCTGTGCACTGACGCCACTGCGTACACGCACAAAGACAAGGACCATCATCGAGGTCGCTGTCGTCCAGTCACGGAGCAGAGTCAGGGACTGGCTCTGCCCGGATACTTGCCCGGAAAGGCAACTGGACAACCTCGACCATATGATGATCGGTTACAGACACCCACCACTATTCACACATGAACACGGTTGTGTCATGTCCTATACCTGCTACTGGCTGCCGACATCTCTCGTGTCGCTACCCCTCTCAGTGGTGTGAAGGGTGAGTTGATTCCAATTGATTCCGAGTGCGAGTGACCGATTCTGAGTACATGAGAAGTAGCTGTTGGATGGTGCGGACGAGGAGGAGGCAGACCTGTGGTGCTGGTTATAACTATCCGGATAAGGTATCCCGAAAAAAAGGTAGGACGGACGCACGAATTAAAGGGGGTCCGAGTCCGAGCCAGTACCCTGAAAGGCTGCTGCGCTCGCCTTTTTCAGGGTCCCCAGGATAGTTTTAAGTTTGTTTGCGAACAGAAGGGACATAATGTACGCATCGAGTTTGGGGCGGCGATGCGGCGCGGTTAGGTGTGAGCAGCTCCTGCGATTCCTGTTTTACGTGATTGTGTGAATTCATAGTCTGTATTGTTTTCACGGTTGTGCTGCTTACGGTACGTGTTTTGGAACGGGTACCCGGTATTCATTCGAGTGAGCGCCGGCCGTGCCCCACCACTTCGTGCGGGTGGGCTCGCGGAGCACCGGTTGCTCTAACTCTCACCGCTTTAGCTCCCGAGTTTCCAAGAGATTTGGTTGCAGTTCCCCTCTGTGTCTCGTTTCACTGTTAACAAGAACTAGACGAGCCCCGCGGCGCTTCCCCGCGGCGCAGAAGCGCCGCGGTGGTGTTCTTGTGTAGAATGCACGTGAACTAAAGTCTTGTACACGTATTATGATAATACAGGCTTTTTGTTACTGTTCGCTTATAATAACGCAAGACGGATAGACCGAGGTCCGCATGCTCAGTAGACAATACGGCTTAACGCCACGTAATAAAAGCATGCGCAACACGGCAACTTGTGCATGAACATGTAAGGTGAAGCCCGCCCCTGCACTGACGGAGCTCGCGGCCCACGCGCGGCGTGAGCAGATCGCAGATCATGTCGCAGATGCCAGATCCGCGCAGATAGGAGCTGAGCAATGCCGAGCTGCATCAAAAGCATGTGAATGGAAAAGAGCCCACCAGCCTGAGGCGCCTCGGAAAGACGGAAACTCGGGCCGTCTATGTCGAAATGGCCGTGCGCGTGCGTCAAGCTCAAGGTCGCAGTGTCCCCTCGTCCCCTGGTTTGCCTTGATCCGACAAACGCACGCCGCGCTTCGCTGCCCCCCTCAAGCCAATCGCCACACAACCGCAAGGGGCATCTGACTCGTCCATCGTCCGCACTTGATGACCGGCATCCATGACGCCCGTAGGGATCAATGGTGACGGGCTCATACCGTTCAAAAAGGCAGGATCAGACACTGTGCAGCTGATTCACGCCAAGCCGGCCATTGAGAGCCACAAACGCGGCCATGGCCGCCAACACCTTGCCGCCGTCACGCCCATGCCCCCGCCCACGCCGCCAACCAAGATGCCGTCTGGGATCGGCGGGTCGTGCCTTAAGCCGGGAGGGGGTGACTTAAGCCGGTCGCGGTGACTTAAGGGGGGGGCTTTTCGACTTAAGTCGGTGCGCGCCTTAAACCACCGAGATCGCGACTTAAGTCGGGCTTCCATGGCGGCAGTGGCTTAAGTCACCACGGTCGCGGCTTCGCCGGTCTGGCGACTTAAGCTAGAGCACGGCGCGACTTAAGCCGGCCGAGCAGCTCAAGTTGACTTAAGTCGACCTCATCTGGGCTTAAGTCGCCGGTGGCTTGAATCGCCTCCACGGTGACCTAAGCCAGCGCGGCCGACTTAAACCACGAGCCATCGCAGCCGAGCAGCTCTCCAATCGATTTAAGTCGACATCATCTGGGCTTAAGTCGCCGGTGGCTTGAATCGCCTCCACGGTGATCTATGCCAGCGCGGCCGACTTGGACCACGAGCCATCGGCCTGCGCGCGCACCAGTTCCAGCCGCGCGTTTCTACGAAGGCCCGAGCCGCGTGTGCTGTAGCCAGTGGCCGACGCCATGCGCGGGCGCAAGGTGGACATGCATTTCGCCCGTGCCGCGAAGATGTCACGGAGTTCAAGGCTCGTAGACGCGCCGCCGATGCTGGTGCCGTCTGCAGATCAGCACCGGGTTCCAACATGTTCGGTTAGCGACGGATCCACGGGTCACAGGCGGCTGGCAAGCTGCCGTTCGCCACGACACTGTCGTCTCTCGACGTCGCCGTCGTCACGCGACGGCGGCGTCGAGAGACTTCTTTTTGCGTTCCCTTCGGGGGGGGTTAGCCAACGGGCACGTCTCTACAACTCCGACGCCCTCTGCGACGACGGCGGCCCCGGCGCCAAGTACGCAGACTGCACCTACGGCTCCGACTGCGCGTGCCACGGCGTCGTCGGCGCGAGCGTCGGCGCGGGTGCGAGCGCCGTTGCGGGCGGCTAAATCGACACGTGCTGCGTCGCGGGCGCGGGCGGCACCATCGGCGCGATCGTCGGCGCGGGCGTCATTGGCGCGAGCGCTGGCGCGTGCGGCACGTCGGCTGGCCTCGACTGTGTTGCCGCGCTGGGCACAGCGTCTGTGCGTGCGGCCGCGAAAACAACTGACGGCCTGACTGACTTCTCGGTGTCGCTTGGATGGCCTGACCGTTGAAGGTTGAACATCGCGGATAAATAATATAACCCGGGATGGAGCCGATAGCGTGGAAAAACCGGCGATTAGCGTATGGATTTGAGTTGAGTTCAACATATACCTCGACCGTGTACGTACCGTGGTACCGAGTGTTGAGAGATATGATTCTACTAGAGTTCGATTTGGCGGCGTTTCCGGTATAGATCGGATACCGACTACCACCGACGACGCGCACCACGTGTAACGACAAACGAGCGGATGAACGTAGCTACTTGAACCGAACTGAGTAACATTTATGTAGAGAGTCGAGCATGGAGTCGAGTTACCGTAGCTACCAGCCCGGCCGGCCACACCGCACGCCCGGGGCCCGGCCCATATATCGCGAAGGATCCGATCGGATCGCCCACGCCAAATGGCCACACGAGATGCGACCGTACCGCGTACGCGAGTACTTGATGTAGTTGTAGACGAGAGCTCACGTCAACAGTATCAAAAAAATCTGTGTGGTGAGAGCCAAGGGAGTCAAGTCATTTCTTCTACAGAAACCATACGATAACCCATCGTATAACGGGCATTGGAGGTGGCTTGACTTGACTTCACAATCGGCGCAAACACGAATTGCATGCAAAAAGATGTTACTAAACCATGGGTTGCACAACTTTTCCATGATGAGCATTGCAAACATCGAGTCCGACGACGACGATACTACGTGCAAGTGGTGCCATGCACCGTGCCTGACGGCACGGGCTTTCACCATCCACGTGCGAACGTGCTCTCGGAGGCCGTCTACATCAGTCTCTACATCAGTCGATGGTCGAGCAGCTGATGTGTCCATGCAGCTCCAGATTAGCCATATTTCAGCCAACACGATGGTGCTGAGAGAGGGGCGCGTGGAAGACAGAGCTGTTGTGCCCGGGGTCGGTGAGCGTCCTCGGGAAACACGCGCAGAAGAAGATGCGCTCGAAGATGTGCTCGAAGAAGGAGTCGACGAGCCCATGGCCATGCAAACTGAAGTGGTGCCAACTCTTGAGGAGCAGCGAGCCGCTCGAGGCCTACTTGAAGATGGCGTGCGCCTTGAGCGGCTGCTCGCGTGGGCCATCCAGAATCCGGACGCCGACCCACGCTACCGCTGGTCGGCGTTCGACTGGGCGGAGATGGAGACGTGCATATGCACAGAGATGAGTGAGCGCGACATCAACAACAACCTCAACCTCTTGCGAGACCTGGGCTGCGAATAATTGGGTTTGACGCTGCGCTCGCGACGGGACATGTCCGAGCGGCTGCGCAAGTTCTTGGACACGACGGCCGCCTACCGGGACCTGGAATCTCCTGGAAGCCTTGTCTCGTTGCGTTTCGAGGAGATCACCATCTCGTCGTGGGACGGCGTCTACCCGGCTCCCGGGCAGCAGCGCCGGGAGGTGGAGCACACGATCGTGCGCCGCAACGCCACCGCCGTCCTCGCCTCCATGTTCCTCGATCCATACTTTTATGGCAAAATCGAGACGTCCTATGCAGAGCACCAGGCACCCGATGGCGAGCGCCTCTTCTCCACGGCTGGCAGCTCGGAGGCGTACGAGGAGGCCACCAGGCACCCTAATGGGACAACACACTTAGGGTACGACATTTTCGCCGATGCAACCCTTGAAGAGGGCATGGACAAGTCCTATTACAACGTGTACATTACGTTATCCGGCCTGCCCGAGGACGACAAGGAGAAGCCGGAGAACTGGGCCCTCGTCGCCACCGCCATCAAGGACAAGGTGAAGGCCTGCACAGAGACACCCTCGGAGCAGAAGCGGGCGCGTGTGGCCCTCTTCCACAAGATGTGGCCGGCTATTGTCGACTCACTCTGTGACGCGGACGCCTGCTATGGCGTCTCTGTGGTCGATCTGTTCGGAGACGCTCACGTGCTCCTGCCAACGTGGCACGCGGGGCGGGCCGACTCCCCCGAGATCTCGGCGCTCTCGTGCACGTTACACTGCGACGTATGCTGTTGCGGCACCGTAGAGCAGCGCGCCCTCGCCACGCCGGCCCTTCGCCCAGCGGTGCGGGACACGGCCACGACCGAGCAGCTTATCACGCAGACGATGGAGGCTGAGAAGAAACGCGCCGCGGCCTTGGCGCGCGACGGCAACCCAGTCGAGCGCCGCCAGACCAAACTAGAGTTGAAGAGTCTGTTCGGCCAGCTCAAAAGAATCGGAGTGCACGCGCGCAGGCCGCTCCTGTCGGGCTTCCCGCGCTGCGCGGCTTACAAAATCTTTGGCTGGAACGGCCTGCATGTTCTTTGGATTGGTTGCGTCAAGAACCTGCAGGACCTTTTCGTCCAGACCGTGCAGCGGCGCGCCGGGCATCTATGGCGTGTGACCCTGGTTCAGATGGACAGCCTCCTCAAGCGCTGGGCTTCTGACTATGCGGGCCTCCGAGGCCGGTTGCGCACGCGCCAGCTTTCCGGATTGCTAGCAGAGCACGGGCTGCCGGCCCAAGGCGCCGTGGCGCGCTTTGCGCGCACCACAAAAGCCGACCACCAAGGCTTTGGGGTCGTGCACAGGTCGCTCATGCAGGCCACGGTGCTGAGTGGCGCGGTGGCCGACGAGGACAAAGATAGCGGCTACGGCAGCCACGATGAGGCTGCGGCCAAGGGCCTGGGCTTCTTCCATCATTTTGTTGCACTCACGCGAAGGCGAAACCTCAAGACAGGGCAGCACGAATGGCGTGCATCTGAGCTGGTGGAGAGCGAGCGCGTCTACCCGCTTGCCATCAAGTATTTGCGCCTGGGCTACCCGAGCTTCAAGTTCAGCACCTACAAGTGGCATCGTTGCGGCCACTTTGGGCTACTCGTCCGACGCAAGGGCTACACGGACGAGGGCGTCGGCGAGGCGAGGCACAAAGCCTTCAAAGACTCGATCCGACGAAGCTCCCGTCGCGGCGAGGACGTGCAGGCGGCGCGCATGGCGGAAGAGGAGGCGGGTCTGCTGCGCGGCCAGCGCATGGCGGCGCTGCGCGACGCGCTGCTCGTGCACACGGCAAAGTGCGGCGATGCCGAGCTCCTGCAGAAGCTCCTCGACCAGCACGTGCCACCTTGGGCATGTGATGCCGAGAGGAATCCCGCGCTGCACGAGGCCTGCCGCGCGGGCCACGTTTTGTGCGTGAAGAAACTCCTCAACGCCGAGACACGGTCCGTGCATCGGCTGCGAGTTGTGAGGCGACTGCTCACGCTGCACGACCGCGACGGCGCGACGGCGCTCGTAGTCGCGTGCCGCGCAGGCAACGAGGTGTGCGTCGCCGCCATGCTGCGCGCTGCGCTCAGCATATTTCCCAAGCGTTCCGAGGTGCATGCCCTCATGACGAGAAAGTGGCACGGGCTGACGGCCGCGCAGTGGGCGCAGATTGGGCGTCCGGAGCTCGGTCCGGCGTGCAGTCGTGCCATCGCATCCCAACTGCCCGGCCTGCCTACGCCGAAGCCCACGCCCTCGGCGCTAAGGCGCGTCATCCAGATGGAGGCAGACCATGTCAGAAATCGGCCACTGGCACTGCCAAAAGGGAGTCTCGTGCGGAGCTTGCGCCTCTCGGAGCTCAAGCCGCGAAGCGCGCTCAGCCTTGCTGCGCCGTGGCTGCAGCATTGCCTGCGTAAGGCGCTGCACCTGTATCTCGCCGGCTCCCTTGATGCGGCAAGCAGAGTGGTGGACCTGCCCGAACTGCCCAATGGCGAGCCGCTGCCCCAGGTGCTGCACGTGCACGCGGGCGGGCGCTTTGGCAGCGAGGCGCCGCAGCTGCAGCCGCCGTCACCCACGCGTGACGAGATCGAGCAGCGCAGGAGGGTCGTGTCGCCGATTTTTCGGACGCCGACGCTCGACGAGCTGCTCGCAAGCCGTGCGCACCTAGAGCGCGGCTGCCACTTTGTCGCGTTTGATGGCGACGAATATCACGAAATCTACATCGGCCGCGCCATGCTCACGCTCTCCTTTGAGCATGGCGGCCGCACGCACGAGGCCGTGCTCGTACGTTGGATGGTGGATGAGGAGGTGGAGGAGGTAGAGCAGGAGGGGGACGAGGGGGACGAGG
>Ga0210245_101277_pt1 | contig 20900 bp, 12 predicted proteins | sample ChrtobMetaP3_4mM_FD_155450 | JGI IMG/M metagenome (GOLD analysis project Ga0210245, IMG submission 155450) | Chrysochromulina tobin associated microbial communities from unialgal haptophyte culture, Seattle, Washington, United States - P3_4mM | ecosystem: Host-associated > Algae > Haptophytes >...
CCGCCCGTGCATGCCGTGCCGCTCGTGCCGCTCGTGCCGCTCATGCCGGCTGTGCAGGCTGTGCCGCTCATGCAGGCTGTTCGGCGCGGCCCAGCGCCATCGGTCGCCTCGCTCATTGCCGGCCAAGACCACCCATGGAGAATTCAGCAGGCGCAGCAGGCGCAGCAGGCGCAGCAGGCACAGCAGCAGGCACAGCAGCAGGCGCAGCAGGCGCAGCAGCAGGCGCAGCAGCAGGCGCGGCAGCAGGCGCAGCAGGCGCAGCTGGCCGGTGCCGCGGAGCGAGTTGTGCAGAACTCGCGTGCAGCACATGAGCAGTTTGTCGCTCGGGTGTGGAGTGATGGCGGAGTGGAGAGGTCAAACCATCATGGGGCGGGCCACGGCCCTGGCAAGAACGAGGACGAGCTCGATGAGGAAACCGGGGGCGGCTCCGTGAGCGGCGGCTCGTTGAGCTCCTTGATGATCTACGACTCGAAAGAGGACGATCAAGGAGGGGAGGGGGGGTTCGGGGACTTTCACTCGTTGTCGCTCGCGGCCTCCGCCCTCGACGACCTGTCGCCGCTCAACACGGCGCTCAACGAGATCCTTAAGTGAGAGACGTGTACGTGCGTGCGCTCAGGACGGCGCTTTCCGAGCTGGGGCGACTCTACGAGGGATCTGGAGGCTCTCAGGGGGGTCTGGTGACGCTCAGGACGGCGCTCAACGGCGCCTCCCGCACGAGCCTTGCCAAAGTACTTTGGCAGTGTCGCTCACTGGACGAGATATGGTGAGATGGTCGTTCACTGGACGAGATGTGGTGAGATGGTCGTTCACTGGACGAGATGTGATGAGATGGTCGCTCGCTGGACGAGATATGGTGAGATGGTCGTTCACTGGACGAGATGTGGTGTGTCACTCCCGCCTCCCCCGATCCCGTGCGCATGTTGATTCCCAATTCCGTTGAGAACATCTTCATGCTGTGGTGCCGCATACCCGCGTACTCCGGCACCTGTGCAAACTGCAGAGCGCCGTCCTGAGCACCAGACGATCGGATGGTGAGGTACATGTTATCGTATTGCGGCGGACTGAGTGGTGGCGGGATTGGCGGCAGAGATGATGGAGGAGTGGGGTGGGTGTCGTGACTGTTGTAAGGGTGGCGGAGGTGAGGGCGAAGGGTTTGGTGGAGGTGCTCAGGCGAGTTGTGAGGGTGGCGAGCCCGGAGGCGGCGCCGACTGGAGCGGCCAGCGGCGAGGGTGGCGGCGGTGAGTGAAGCGGGTTAAGGCGGAGGTGGAGAGAGGGGGTTGGTGACTGAGGCGGTGGGGAGGGCGGCGGCGAGGGCGGCGGCGAGGGCGGCGGCAGGGACGGTTGTGTAGACGGTCCGATCTGAGGCAGAGGTGAGGCGCGGCGGAGGTGAGGGTTGTGGCGGGGCTGCGGCGGGGGCTGCCGTGCGGTGCGGTGATGTGCATGTGGTGCGAAAGTGCTGCAGACGATCCAGGGGGATATTCCCCCAGGGCGTGCTGTGTGTCTAAAGAGAGAGGACCCGGGCGAAACCTGTGAAGATGATACACTTCTTACTAGTTGTAGTATACCGGTCATTTTTATCCGTGTCCATTCGTCGGTCTCTCTCGGGTGTGTGCTGGGTGTAGGTTGCCGTTCCCGCCGGCCGGCCAATTGCGGCCGGCCGGCGGCGCGCATCACTCAGCAGACACGAGTCAACACGAGTCAGCACATGTTACCTCCGCCGGCCGAGGGTCTTCTAACCACTAAGCACTAACGCCGGCGTACGGTACGTGTGTTCGAAACTTCGAATGTCGATACGCGCTATTCCGCTATACTATTGCCGTTTGCCGATCACAATCCCGCCCCCAGCTACCCCAGCAGTAACCAGTATCGGCCAGCGACAGCGGCCGGGCATGATCCATCCCTGTGCGCTGTCGGCTGGGAGAGATTACGGTCGTACTCAGTACCATCACATTGAGCGTTGATCTGGGGGCGCGGGGGCAGCGGTGTTGCGGTGAGCGGAGCCGTCCTTTGGAGACGGAGTTGTGGTCTGGGGTGAGCGCGGAGGAGGCCCGAGCTGAGCTCTAGCAGCGTAGCAGGAGACGTGAGCGCGGGGGACCGCGACGAAACTGACTGACTGACTGGAGACGTGGGCTGCGTGGGCCAAACTTGACTGTGGTCTCGTCTCAAACGGCCACGTCGATCGACGGAAAAACGGGCTTCATGGGGGTACAGAACGATGTCGGTACCGCGAACCCATGTCTCGCTCGCTGATTTTTCTTGCATTCGCCGCTGTTCTTGCTAGCGCGAAAGCGCTGCCGCTTTCGACGGCGCCGATCGTTGAAGCCGCCGGCAATTCTGCTGAGGCGTCTGCTCGTTACCTGCAAGAGGAGGAGAAGTCCAAGTTCAGCATTATGTCTCTCTTCAAGTCACGAAAAGGCGAAAAAGAGAAGTCGGCGAAAGAGAAGTCTGCGAAAGAGAAGTATCGCAAGCCACCCGGGGCCTCCTCCTTCGAGCCGCCTTCGACCGACTACGCGAGCATGCGCGCGAGCGTGGGCAGCCTCGGAGGGGACAATGTCATGTCGGCCAAGTTCGCCAAGAACTTCAAGCAAATGGTGGGGTGGTGGTGCCAAAAGGAGGAAAATAAGTCCAAGAATCTTTGCAAGCTGCACGCTGTGGGTACGTCGTCGATGGAGGAGCTCCAGAAGCAGGCCTCTCTCAGTGAAAGCAAGGAGGCCGCCAACTCGTACTGCAGTGACCCGACGTATCGTGCCAGGATCGTGTGCGTGCAACCACGGGCCCAAGGCGCTGCCGGTGGCAAGCCACCCAAGCCACCGAAGAAGTTCCCGATCCTGGATAGAGTTTCCGACGTCAACGACCTCGAGGCGTTGGTCGAGACTACCAAGACTCCCGTGTCAAAAAGTGCCAAGGCCGCAGCAAAGGCCAAGGCAGTCGCCAAACTGCGCGCGCAACAAGAACGGCAGCCCAAAGATGAAAGCTAATGCTGCGTGTGAGTGTTAGTGGTGAGTGGTGTATCAGACGAAATTCCCGCCGCGGCAGACACGAGACAGACACGCGGATCGAGTGCGCCGCACCGACACATCTGCTCACCGGCTTCCTCGGAGCCACAACGGCACCTCGAGCACATTCGTAACGTCGTCGGGAAGCGCGATGATCAGGTTGTGGTCCTGTTCCGTCAGCGTGAGCTGACATCCAAGCCTCGAGCTCTCCGCCAGGAATCCGTCCATCACGCTCTCGTCGTTACGTTGCCGTGCCGTTGCACTCGCAGCGACATCCAACATGTCCTCCTCGTCCTCAGATCGTGGCGGAAATGGCCGCGGCGCGTGTTTAATGATAACGCGGCACGTGGAGCACGAGCACATGCCGCCGCAGGCGCCGCCGGGCCACACGTCGGCCAGGTCGGCTGCCTCGAGCGCTTGCATCAGCGTACTATTGACGGGCGCCTTGATCTGGAGCACAGTACCCTCGGGCAGATGTACCGTGACGCCGACAATCGCGGTGCTGAGGTCAATATCTGTGGAGGACAGCGTCTTGCGTGACGGGTCCCACGAAGCGGACGGTGCGGGGCTCAACGCGCGGCGGAGCCGCGAAAGCGGAATGAGACGATTCAACGATGGTTGTCGCCATCGAAAAATCATCTTCGCGAACTTCGGAAGGCAGCATGTTCGTGCAAGCGCTCGTTTCAGTGGGGGAGGCCTAATGGCCAGTTCAATTAACGGACCACAGAGCCTTTCACATTCACTTCACGTTCTTTTTCTCGAGGACGCGTCGCACTTTACTACATCGCGTGCCGCATCCGGTCTCGCCTTGCGGAACAGCTAGCTCGTCCGTCGCGGCATCCTCTCGTCGTCCAGTGCAGCCGAATGCAGGTCGGCACGAAGAGGCCGCGACCTGAGGTGCAAGACGAGCTCGCGAAAATTGTCACTGCCATTACCTCGCAGATGAGCCGCGGTGTCGTGGATGGACATTTGGTCTTGCTCTCGCAACGGGCCGTCACCCTTTACTCGCAGATCCTGAGCGAATTATCTCCCACGACGGCCGAATTTAAGGCGGTTAGCGGGGAACTGATCAAGGCGCAGCGGCTTCAGCAGCATCTCGCTCATGCGCTGCAAGTGCAAGTGCACACGGCTCAGAGCATCGTATCAGAACGAGGCGAACTGGACCGTAGACAAGCCTCCGCTCCTTCATTCGCCAACTCTGCACGTGCGGCTTCCGTGAGTGAGCAGCAGCGACTGGAGGAGGAGGATGGCGTTGTCCCGGACAAGGATGGCGCCGACTTGTTGGAGCAGGAAGCCGTCGCCGCCGTGCAGGGGAATGAGAAGAAGGAGCACGTCTTCGCACACTACGTGCCTCGCAAGATTTCCCTCGGGCGGCACCACAAGGACGCGATCGTCGAGTCGTCCGCGATGGCCGCCGTCGATCCGCCCGACGTGCACTACACCCCCGAGCTGCCGGCGTCGCTGCTCAGGGGCGTGCGCGGCCACGCTGATGCTGCCCGAGGTTGGGATCGACACGAAGAGGGTGCCCTCTCCTCGGCGCAGCTGGAGACAGTGGTGTACGCTGGGCAGCGGCACGCGAGCTTCAACGGGGACGGCACGCGCTGTGGCTTCTTCCTCGGCGACGGCACGGGCGTTGGAAAGGGCCGGCAGATTGCGGCCGTCATCCTCGACAATCTCGGCCACGGACGCCATCGTCACATCTGGTGCTCCGTGTCGACGACCTTGCTCCATGACGCGCGGCGCGACTTCGACGACCTGGGCCGCTCGAAGGTGCCGTTGCAAGCGCTCCACAAGCTGACCTACGGTGAGCCGCCGCCAGATGATGGCGTCATGTTCTGCACTTACCAGTCCCTGATCGCCAAGAACAAGGACGGCGAGTCTCGACTCGATCAGCTCGTCGCTTGGGCCGCCGCAGGGACCGGAGTGGACGATCCCAACGACGGACGCCTCTTTGACGGCGTGCTGGTCTTTGACGAAGCGCACCGGGCCAAAAACCTGCAGCCGTCGTCGGATGGTCGTGGTAAAGGGTCGAAGACAGCCGACGCCGTGCTCGAGCTGCAACGTCGGCTGCCGCACGCTCGAGTGCTCTATGTCTCCGCCACCGCCGCGGCGGATGTGAAGGATCTCGGCTACATGTCGCGACTCGGCCTGTGGGGCGCGAACACGCCCTTTCGCGACTTCGAGGCGTTTGCGGGTGCGATTGGGCGCGCTGGAGTGGGCGCCATGGAGCTGGTCGCGATGGACATGAAAGCCCGCGGCTTGTTCGTGGCACGCATGCTCTCCTTCTCGGGGTGCTCGTTTGAGAAGCGCACGTGTGCGCTCTCGCTTGCCGAGAGAGCGCTGTACGATCAGGCGACGCGATGGTGGGAGGAGCTGCTCAAGGGCTTCGAAGTCTGCATACAGCTCACGGGCTGCGAGAGCTCGGGCAAATCCTTTTGGGGGGCGCACCAAGCGTTCTTTAAGCAGCTGCTGAACTCATTGAAGTGCCGCTTCGCCATCGAGGAGGTGAGTGTCGTCCATTGCCTCCTGATTGCCTCTTCTGATTGCCTCTGATTGCCTCGATGGACTACGTCGAGTGCCCCGTGCTCCAACTGCTGCAGGCCGAGGCCGCGCTGGCGAGGGGGGAGTGTGTCGTGATCGGCTTGCTCTCAACGGGCGAGGCCAAGGCTAACGAAGCCATCGAGCGCGAGGTGAAGGCGGGGCGCGAGATCGAGACGGAGGTCAGCACGCCGCACGAGATTGCTCGAGATCTGCTCGAGCGGCACCTGCCAGTTGTGAAGGGATTCGAGCGAATCTCACAGGCGGAGGAGATCCGGGACGCCCTGATGCGCAGCTTGGAGGAGATCAAGATGCCCGGCAACGCTCTCGATCTGCTCGTCTCGCACTTTGGCGTGGACGATGTCGCCGAGCTGACGGGACGCAAGACGCGCATCGTCACGACACGCGATGGGCGGACGGAGGTCCAGTCACGTGCGCCGCGCGGCGTGACGCATGAGCAACTCAACCTGCAGGAGAAGACCGCATTCCTCGAGGGCAAGCGAAGGGTGGCCATCATCTCGGAGGCAGCCTCCTGCGGCATCTCGTTGCATGCGGACGCTCGGTTCGCCAACACGAAACGCCGGCTTCACATCACTCTCGAGCTGGCCTGGTCAGCAGAGAAGATGCTGCAGCAATTCGGGCGTACGCACCGCTCCAACCAGGTGTGCGCGCCGCATTACGTGCTCCTTGTGACCGACGTGGGCGGCGAGCAACGGTTCGCTTCGTCGGTCGCTCGCAAGCTCGAGACCCTTGGGGCAATGACGAGGGGCGACCGACGCGGCGGCCATGGAGCGGCCGCAGACCTCGTCTCGCACAACCTGGATACGTCCCACGGGCACGCCGCGCTAGCGCTCATGCTCGACGCGGTGTCGGAGCACTCCGAGCGGGACCAGCTGTGGGAACGCGCGCTGCGCCTTCTCAAGTGCCATCGCGACGGCGTGCCTACGCTCCTCGGACTGTGCGTCGTCGCCGTCTCGCAAGAGTACGTGAGCGCCGCCGTGGGCGCCACGGATGGGGCGTCGCAGCAGGCAGGGAGCGGCGCCACCAAGGCCGCATTGGACAAGGCGACGAATGCGAGGGCCAGGGCAGCAAAGATCGAGGCCGGCATCCTCCAGCGCCTGCCTCAAGGCCTGATAGTCTACATCCAGAAGCTGCATGAGTGGGCGCGACCCCGCATCCAAGCCCAGTCCGCAGCGAGCCGCCAACGCCCGACGGAGCGCTCCACGTACGGGGCATGCCCCAAGACCCCGCATGCGCACGGGCTCTCGTGGGTCGAGGCCGGCGACGCCCTGCGTCGCATGAAGCTGCTTCCAGTCACAGACGCCGATAGGCACAACATCAACAAGTTTCTGAATCGGCTCCTCGGGCTTCCCGTGGCGACGCAGAACTCTCTCTTCTCCTTTTTTAGTGCCATCTTCCGTTGGGTGGTCGTTTCGGCCTTGGCGCAAGGACACGCGGACACGAGCGTCGCGGTCATCGAAGGCGAGTCGGTGAATATCTCGGGCGAGCCGGAGATTATCTTCCGAGATCCGACCTCCTCCGCCACCTCCCTGATCCATGCGATGCATGTCGACACGGGGCTTTCGTGGACGTCGGCGTGCGAGCACCTTCACAGCGCGCTGACGAACCCGCTGACGAAACCGACGCAGCTTGGAGGCACCACCGGCTTTTGGCGCCAGGCGCGCTCGAATCGCATTGTGCTCGCGGTCGAGTTGCCCGCCACGCATACCGATCGGCGGCATCGCGTCCATCGCGTGCTGCGTCCGACGCTCCACACGAGCGCAAAAGCCCAGTACGTGCCAGCCGCGAAGCTTCGTCAAAGCTACGTGTGCGTGCGCGACGCGACCGAAGCCGAGCACGCGTGGACGGAGGTGTACCAGCAAGAGGAAGCTTTGCGCCGTCAGGAGCTCTGGCTGCTCTGCGGTGCCATCCTCCCGATCTGGACTCCGCTGGTCGCCGCCCTACAGCGCGAGTCGCGCGGCAGGGAGCTCGCGTTCTCGGTCAAGAAGTGCACGGTGGGCGAGGTACCCCTGATAGGCGTGGCTCTGACCAAGGAGAATGTGGTGGCCTTGCGTGAGTACCTTGCGTCGCAAGAGGGAGGCCGTGCGGAGGATATTGCGCAGGCGGCAAAGAGCCGCGCGGAGGAGCGTCGTCGCTCCAACGCCAGGCCACGAGCCGAAGCACGCCCGCGGCTCGATGACCCCGAGGCTGCGGCTCCGGAGGTGGAGGAGGAGAGCAGCGAAGACGAAGAAGAGGAGGAGACGGCGCTCACCTTTGGGAGCGCTGCGCCTGCTGAGGCAGGCGACGGCACCGCTCCTGAGGATCTGCTGAGCATGTTGATTTGAAACCACAGGATCACAAATTCCGTACTGTTGTGGCTCGCGAAAGGCGGGGGGGGTGTGGGGCACAGTCGCACTGTCGCTGTCGCTGTACGCTGACGCAGGCGGACTCTATCGGTATTCGATTCTGATGTCTGGTATGGTGAGGTACAGTAGAGTGGTCGTGTGAGAAGCGGTGCTTGCAATAAATGTCAACGATAGACTTGCACAGGCACGCTTGGGCCATCTCGTTCACTTCACGCGCTTCTCTCGACGGACCACGTCCACACAGAGACTCACCTCCTTCCCTTCACCGGTTCCACAGGATCGTTCGGCTCCGGCCCACACGTGCCGCCCGGCTGCTTCTTGCAAAACCTGTGGTACCAGCCCGGCTGCTTGGGCTCCTTCCACGCGGGCGCCGCGATCGGCGCGACGATGCCCGAGACCCATGTCAACCGCTCGGGCGGGTCGCCGGGCCACACCTTGTCGGACACGGCCCACGGCCAATCGCTCCGCTGCGCCTCGCGAAACGCCCGAGGGAGAGTGGGCCCGGCAGCGACCGGGCCCGTGATGTTGCTCTCATGTTTGAGCCAGCACTCGCCCTTTCGGTGCTTGTGGATGTCGTACGAGAAGCAGCGGTCCTCGCTTCCTGGCGTGCTCGAACCCGCGCAGTAGACCCACGCGTTGCAGCGACCTCGGCCGCGGCCGCATTGCTTGCCGGGAGCGTATTCGGCCGGCGGCCGCGCCTTTGTGCCGCAGGCCTGCTGGTGCGCCGCGCACAAGGCACAGCACTCGGCGGCCGAGCCAACAATATTGTTCATACCCCAGACATATGCCGCGTCGCCGGACAGGTCACGGCCATCGCGAGCATGGCACGAGAGGCCGGCAGGCAGCGCCGCCGCCGCGTCCGTCCTGGTCGCAAACGAGGCGCCGGCGCAGCCGAGTGTGGCTAGCCACGCGATGATCACAAAAGGCCTTTGTTGTCGGAGTGGATGCGGTGCGGGGAGCATCCTTAGGGCATGCAGTGCGTGCACGCAGTGTGAACGTTAACTCGAAGAAATGTGTCAGCTGTGAACGGGATATTAGAATGGAATTGGAGACTTTTCCCCGGACACGGAAGGATACATGTGGCTCGTGCACACACGACATCTCTAGCGCGAAATCGCGACGCCGATCCGCGGCCTCGACTCATCAGTGCAGAGTGGCGCTCGGCAGCTTGGTCGGCTGATGCATGGACCAGCCGAGCTGCTGGCACCCCAAGTCGAGCTGCGCGACTGCTCATCGCAGCTCGTTGGGGTCGGCAGCGCCGTCAGCCTTAACACGCTTAAACAGGGATGCCTTTTTCTTGGCACGCCGACGCGCCTTGAGCTCGTCCGTGCCGAGAGGCTTTCCCGCGCCCTCGAGCTTGATAAGCTCGAGCTTGAAGACAAGCGCGTCGCCCGGGGCGATGTCGCCACCCGCGCCCGCATCGCCGTACGCAAGTTCGGACGGTATGTAGAGCAGCCACGTGTCTCCTGCGACCATCAGCTGCATGGCCTCCGTCCACCCTTTGATCACTTGGTTGGGAGCAAAGGAGGTCGGCGCGCCGCGCGCATACGAAGAGTCGAAAATTTTCCCCGCAGGATACTGCTGTGCGGTGCGGCCCTCATAGTGGCAGGCGCAGGTCGTGCCCGGCAAGGGATGCTCGGTGCCGCTGCCGTTCGTGATCACCTTGTACTGCAGCCCCGAAGGGAGCGTCACCACACCGTCCTTGGCCTTGTTCGCGTTGAGAAAGGCATTTCCCGCGGCGTTGGTGGCAGCGGCGAAGGGCAGGACCGCGGCGATGAGTGAAGCGCCGCGCATTCCCGAAAAATGGCCGGCCTTTTTTCCGAACGAAGGAACCTCGATTCCGCACATCATGTGGGGGACGGTGTGGAGATTCGAGGAGCTTCCCGTCCGGCGCCGAAACCGCTCGCGACAGCGGCGACGAGCGCCCCAAAATTACGAAATGTTCCTCCGGCCGCCGGTCGGGAAGGCGGCTACCACCGCCGCCGCCACCGCCACCCTGGAGCTCCAGCTCAAGGAGAAGGCGCGGCGTTCGGCGGCGCGGCGCTCCATGAACGAGCAGCTCTCTGTGCATGCGGCCCTTCAGTCACACATGCCGCTCACGAGCGGCTCAATCGCCGCAATGAATGCCTCCCTGACAGGGGCGACGGAGCCCGAGGAGGAGCCGGCGCCTCCCACGCCACCCGCTCTGCCCGCTCTGCCCGCTCTGCCCGCTCTGCCCGCTCTGCCCGCTCTGCCCGCTCTGCCCGCTACCGAGAGTACATACGACCCCTTTGCGGCGCCGACCACTGTCGCCGAGCTGATGGGCGTCATGGCCTCCATGCTGTCCGGCCTACAGATGCCGCCGCTGTGCGAGGAGCTGCTGCGCTCTGCCGTTGAGGCAGAGGAGGCGGACGCGCTGAGGCGCGCGGCGGCGGTGCGCGTGCAGGCGTGCACACGCGGCCACGTGCAGCGCCAGCGCGAAGCAGCGCTCCGCCTGCGGCAGCAGCAGCAGCGGACGGCGGCGGCGGTGCATGTGCAGGCAGCCGTCCGGGCGCACCGGGCGCGCGTGTGGGCAAGCTCGGAGCGCGAGCGCCGTATCGTCGAATTGGAGCAGGAGCGGCTGCAAATCGCCGCTGCACGCGAGCAGCAAGCCAAGGAGCAGCGCCTTCGCGCAGAGGAGGAGGGGCGAAAGGCTCGTGATCTCAGGCTTCGCGAGCTCGAGGAGATCAGGCAAAGGAACCAAGAGCAGCAACGTCTTGAGCGTCTCGAGTGGCAGCGAAAGCAGCACACGGCGGCGATGCGCATGCAGAGCGGCTGGCGAGGCTACGTGGCGCGCACTGAGCTTCTCAGGTGGCGCTGGGAGCGCGCGGCGGTGCGAGTGCAGTCGGTGTGGCGCGGCAGCGCTGGGCGCAAGTGGTGTCGCGAGGAGTGCTCTCTCGTGCGCCAGCACAGCGCGGCTGTGGTCCTCCAAGCTGCCTTCCGTTGCCACCGTGCGCGCGGCTGGCTCCGTGGCTTCCTGTGGCAGAAGCGCACCACGCGTGCGGCGACACTCTTCCAAGCTGCGTACCTCGGTTTTCTGGCGCGTCGGGCGTCAGCGCTGCGCGCGCAAAGGCAGCAGGTGGCGTTGGTAGGCGCTCAAGTGGCGGCGGTCGCGCTGCAGGCGGCAGCGCGTGGCTTGCTCGCGCGGCGAGATCATCGCCTGCGGCGCACGCGGGCAGCTGAGCTCGCAGCAGCCGCCGCCGCCGCTGCGGCGGCCGCGACGGCGGCGGCCGAGAGGCGGGGTGCCGAGATACTATCTCGCGAGCTCTGTCGCGTAGAGCAGCAGCGGGCTGCCGAGTGGGCGGCGCGCGAGCAGACGATTGCCGAGGCGCTTGCGAAGGCCCATGCGGAGGCGGAGGCGGCGTCGGCGCGAGCGGGGGCGGAGGCGGAGGCGAGGGCGAGGGCGGAGCTGAGAGCGCACGCAGAGGCGGAGGCGAGGGCGCAGGTGGAGGCGAGGACCAAGGCGGAGGCGCAGCTCGTCGCCGAGGTGAGGGCGAGAGAAGCCACGTTGGCCACGGAGGCGCAGGCTGCTCGTAACCACAGCCTGCTGGCGGCGGAGTCACGGCTGCTCACGGAGCTCAAGGCGGGAGAAGCCTCGCGAGTGGCAATGGATGCGCGGGCCCAATCGTGGGGCACGTTGAGGACGAGCGCCCGTGACGGCGCCTCGACGGAGGAGGTCGAGACGGAGGAGGACGAGGAGGACGAGGAGGCCGACAGGATCGCCGCCGAAAAGGCAGAGCGCCTGATCTTTGAAGTCGAGCGCTTTGCTGAAGAGAGGCTCGGGGTGGAGCGCCGTCACGAGCATCTCAGTGAGCAGGAGGCGGCGGCCGAGGCTGCAGCGGCCGAAGCAGCCTATCTGGAGCAGGCTGCATCGGCCGAAGCAGCCTTTCTGGAGCAGGCTGCATCGGCCGAAGCAGCCTTTCTGGAGCAGGCTGCAGCGGCCGAAGCAGCCTTTCTGGAGCAGGAGAAGGAGGAGGAGGAGGAGGAGGAGGAGGAGGCAGCTAGGATCGCTGCCGAGAAGGCGGATCACGTCATCTTTGAGGTCGAGCGCATGGCGGCGGGGAGGGCCTACGTGGAGCGGCTTGCGGCAGAGGAGGCTGTGGCAGTGCGGCTCGAGGAGGAGCGGCTAGCTGCCGAGGCGGCCGACGAGCGACTCGCTCGCAAGCATGAGGCCTTCGCCTGCTGGGTGGCTGCATCCCAGGCAGCCGCGGCCAGATTGAGACGATTGGAGCGCCTTGCGGCTGAGGAGGCGGCCGCTGAGAAGGAGGCTGCCGAGGCGGCCGACGACGAGCTGCTTCGTCGTCTGCAGGCGCTGCGCAGCGAGGATGCACCCGGCAGCGCCATCGACGATGAGGCGGCGGGGGTGGAGGAGGAGGACGAGGAGGTGGAGGCGAAGGACGAGGTGGAGGCGGAGGACGAGGTGGAGGAGGAGGACGAGGCGGAGGAGGAGGAGGCTCACGAGGGCGACGAGGGCGACGGGGGCGACGAGGGCGACGAGGGCGACGAGGGCGACGAGGAGGAGCAATACGCGTTTGAGTGGCAGGCGGCGAGGTTGGTTGAGGAGGCACAGCGCATTCACGTGAAGGCAGAGCTCCGTGCTGCCAAGGAGGCTGAGGCCGCGATGGCCGAGCGGCTGGCCGCCTTTGCTGCGCTAGAGCGAGCGTCGGCGAGCGCCGCTGCCACAGCCGAAGGGGTGCTCGCTTCCTCGTTGAGCCCACAACCAAGCCCCTCCAAGCCACGATCGAGCTCGGCTCTTTTCTCGGATAACCGTTGGGCCGAAGATGGTGACGAGATGAGGATGGAGACCAACCGTTGGGCCGAAGATGGTGACGAGATGAGGATGGGGCGGCAGAGCGCCGGCAGCTCGGAGGAGCTCGATGAAGGCTCCGCGGAGATTGCGATCTCGGAGGAGCTCGATGAAGGCTCGGAGGGCTCTGTGGAGATCGACGAGGCTGCCACAGAGGGCGATGCGGACGAGGCTGCCACAGAGGGCGATGTGGACGAGGCTGCCACAGAGGGCGATGCGGACGAGGCTGCCACAGAGGGCGATGTGGACGAGGCTGCCACAGAGGGCGATGCGGACGAGGCGACAGCGCTCGATACAGCGCTGACGGACACGCCGCCTCCTCCTCCCCCGCTCGCTCCTCCTTTGGAGCCGCCGCCCGAGGTGCCACTGGCCGTCTGGCGGCGCGGCGCGGCTGCCGCGTCGGGCGAGGCGCTCACGCCGCCGACGGCCGAGGACGGTGTGGCGTACGCGATGTGGCTCGGCCTCGCGGGGCCTGGAGCGCCCGGTACGGCGCCTATGGGCGCCGAGGAAGGCGCGGTGCTTCGTGTCCTCCTCGACTGCCTCGCGCGGCCGCTGCCGCCGGGATGGAGAGCCCTCCTCACTGACCAGGCGGAGCAAGCCATCCGCCTCGCAGTCTCCGAGGGCGGGGGCTTCGTTGCGGGCACCTTCTCCGACGCCCCTGCCGATCCCGATGGCATGCTTCCGGTATCTCCCGGTATCTCCGATGGCATGCTCCCAGTATCTCCGACGCGACTCGCGGTGTACTTTGTGAGCGCGGAAGGTCAGGCCACCTGGGACAACCCGCTCGACGACGTCTGCCGGCGCGAGTGCCTTCGAGCGGGCCTCGAACTGCGCCCCCAGCCACCGATGAATCTTCAAGCAGCCTTCGATGCAGTGGGCGACGAGGAGGGCGAGGAGGGCGAGGCGGCGGAGGCGGCTGCAGTCGAGGTCATGGGGCCGTCATCGTCGGCAGCGGCAGTGGCGCCCTCGTCAGCCCATGTTTCGTCAGCCCAAGTTTCGTCAGCCCATGTTTCGTCAGCCCATGTTTCGTCAGCCCATGTTTCGTCAGTGGCGCCCTCGTCAGCCCTTGCTGCGTTGCCGCCTCCCGCGCCGCTGGAGCACCATGTGGCCGAGGCATTCAGCCTGATCGAAGCCAATGGCGACGGCGTTCTCTCGCGTGCCGAGGTGATCAAGGCGTGCCGCGCGAGCGAGAGGGTACGCACCCTGCTCGGCCTGCCGATGACGATCCGCCAAGAGGACGGCACGCGAGACGCCTTCGAGGCGGTCTTCCAGCGACTCGATGTCGACGACTCGAAGTCCATCTCCCTCGACGAGTTCCGTCAATTCTTTGAGCACGCTGAGCCGCGCGGGTTGGTGTCGTCACCGCCCTCGACCTCGCACTCCTCGCAGCAGCGAGAGCTGGAGCATCTGGATCAGGAGGTGGATCTGGAGGTGGAGTTGGAGCTTGAGCTGCGGCTGCTCGAGCTGCGGAATCCGGAGTCGTCACAGCAGCTGGCTGAAGCCGAGGCGGCCGAGGTGGCCGAGGCGGCCGAGGCGTTCGCGGCGGTCGAGGCGGTCGAGGCGGTCGAGGCGGCCGCGGAGGTCGAGGCTCAGGCGGCGGCGGCGGCGGCGGCGGCGGAGGTTGAGGCTCAGGCGGCCGCGGAGGCTGAGGCTCAGGTGGCCGCGGAGGCGGCGGCCGAGGCGGCGGCTCAGGAGGCCGCGGAGGAGGCGGCCATGGCCGAAGAGGCGGCAGCCTGGGCGGCTGAGCAGGTGGCGGCCGAGGCGGCGGCCGAAGCGTTGGCCGAGGCGGCGGCCAGGGCGGCGGAGGAGGCGGAGGCGGAAGAGGCGGCCAGGGCGGCGGAGGAGGCGGCGGCCAGGGCGGCGGAGCAGGAGGCGGCTAGGGCGGCGGAGGCGGCCAGGGCGGCGGAGGAGGCGGCGGCCAGGGCGGCGGAGGCGGCGGCCAGGGCGGTGGTGGAGGAGGAAGCGGCCCTGGCCTCAGCTCACCTTCGTGTTGCGCTGCTGACGTGGCGTGGGTACACACGGCAGCAGCGCGCCATCCTCGTCACCGGGCGCATCGTCTTCAAGCGCTACCGGCGCGGCCAGCTCGTGCTCGCTTTAATGGCGCTGCGCCGGGCCACAGACGCCGCCCGGCGCAACGCGCAGCGCTCCGAGTTGGCGGCTCGGCACGCGTATCTGCTCGCTTGGCGCACGTTCCGCGCTCATGTGCCAAGGCCGATCGCCGACGGGCACGCCCACTTCCGACGGGGGGCGCTGCGGCGCTTGCGACGGCGCTTTGGGCCGACGAGCATGGTGGCGGCCGCTTCCATTGCGTTGCTGCGCGATCGGGCGGTGAGGCATCGGCTGGGCGTCGCCCTTGTCAAGCTCTCCCGACGCGGTCGGCAGCAGGCGCAGCAGCAGGCGCAGCAGCAGGCGCAGCAGCAGGCCTCGATGGACGCGGCGCACCAGCGGCGACGCTCATCGGCGATTCGTCAGTGGGTGCTCCGCGCCCGCGACGCCGCCGCCGCGCGCGCCGAGCGGGACGCTCACGTGGCGCTCGTCAACTGCCGGCAGGCGTGGCGGCGCTGGGTGCGCGCAGCGGCAGCAAGGCGCGCGCAGTCGGACCTTTGCATTCGCGCGGCGCTACACGGCGCGTGGCGCTCCCGCGTGACGACGTGGGAGCACTGGCAGCACCGGTGCATTCAGTGGGCCACGGGCCGCATTGCCGATGAGGAGCGACTGGAGCGCGCCAGCCTGTGGCATGCGGCCCCCTTTTTCACGGCGTGGCGTGCGGCAGCGACGTGGCTGGCCCACGAGCACGCGCTGCAGACGTCGCAGCTGACCCACGCCCTCCGAGCTTGGCGCGAGATGCAGCACCGAACCGAGGAGGTGGCGAGGCTGTGGGATCTTGAGAGGCTCCACAGCCGCCGATGGGGCGCTTGGTTCTGGCGTGCCCTGTGCGCCTGGCACGAGCTCGCGAAGGCCGACTCTCGCCAGCAGCTGCTCGCATCGCTCTTCGAGCCGCGCCTCAGCCAGCGGCGCGCGCTGCGCCGACTCTTCTTTCACGCACGGCCGCCGCTTCCGAAGCGCTCGCCTCTTCACACCACCGTGCAGTCGAAGGCGGTGTGGGTCCCCAATGGCGCGGGCTATGCCTCCGAGCCAACCAACCGCGTCGGCCTCTCACACCATGCGCCGATAGGGATCCACCTGCTCGGTACGGCGGCGCACTCGCCGTTGGCATCGATCAGTGGAAAGGAGCTGCTGATGATCGAAGGGATACGGAAGCGAGCTGCTGCCGCGGTGGCGCGGACAACCGCGGCAGCAGCGTCCTCCACGGGTGCCACCGACCACGACCGCGCCTCGGAGCGGCATGCACGCGCCTCTGTGCGCACCTCAGACCACGCATGGGCCACCGACCACGTGGAGCCGACGGGTGGGGGCATGCTCTTCGAGCGCTTCCGTGCCACGCCGCCCCACGGCCGCGCTGCGCCGAGCGCCGCGGCCGTGAGCGTCGTACCGGGCGCTGCTGACCCGGCGGCCGCGGCCGCGGCGGCGGTCGTCGTCGGCTGGCTGCCAAGGCGTGGTACCGCCCGGTACCGTGGCGGCTCGCTGGCGAGCGCGTACTCGGGCTCGCTCTCTCCTGAGCCAACGGCGGCCGCCCTGTCCAAACGGGCGCAGCATGAGCGCCAGTGGCACGAGAGCACCTCGGAGCGGGCCGCGACGCGCACGGAGCGCATCCATCATCGCTCATGGAACCCATACGCGTCGTCGCCTAAGGGAGGGACGACGCCGCTCGCGCGCCCGCTTCGAGAACAGGCGCCGGTCACGGTGCTCACGAAGACGCCGACGACCACCACCTCGTGCACGACGGCGGCGACACCGCCGTCGCGGGCGAGCACGCCCCAGAACAAGCCTGCGGCTTCCCCGACGCCGCGGCCAAGAGCGACCCCCCTCAGGATTTGACCCGCGTTCAGTTCTGACAGCGCGAGCCGAGTTGCACGCGAGATGTAGCGGGGTGTAGTCTGTAGACTGTCGTCTGTGACGTGAACTGTCGCGTAGAAGTAACAGCTAGAAAAGTTGTCTTTTGTCTCACCGGACCGTACTTAACGAGGCGGCGTAGAAGTAACAGCTAATACTCGAGTAAAAACCGTCACAGCTAATACTGATCCTTAGTCTCATGCACAGTGACCGACCCGCCGCGCCTGCAAGGTATACGCTCACTCGGTGACGAGCGAGGCCAGCTCTGCTTCGAGAGCGCTCTTTTGCTGGATTTTTGCTCTCTGATTGGCCTGGAGCACAGCACCCTCTTCAGCCTCGCGCCGCTCGAGATCTGCGATCTCACGTAGCTTCTTGCGCAGCGTAAGGAGCCGTCGCGGTTGGTCGGCAGCAACGGGCGAAGCTAGAGCTGGTGCCACCGGAGCTGGACTTGCGGGCTCGAGCTCGCTGCGCTTGGATACGGTGATCTCCTTGGGCGATGGGACGGGCTGATTGATGCGGGTGCTGTCGACCGAACCGAGGGCGCGCTTCTGCAAGTCGGTCAGGGTCGCTCCGGCGGCAACCTTGCGGGCGAGAAACTTTGCGAGCACAGCGTCGGCATCGCTCTTGACCAGCTTCTCGGGGTGCGCGAACTCACGCTTTGGAAGCGGCGGCGGCGCGCGCTTGGCGTCGGCCGCGAAACGTTGCCGGCGACGCTCCCTCTGTAGGGCGTCGGCCATCGATAAGTTTTCAAAAAACAGTCCAGGCCGAGTGGCTGCTTTCGGACAATACGGTACTTCAGAGTCAGTTTCGTCAGCGGGCCCCCGCGCGCGCGCCACACGGACGCGACATTTCAAATCACACCCTGGGGGGGAGTTGGAGGAAGGATGAAACCGCCGACTTTGCCGTTCGTTCGCAAAGTGCCGTGTACATGTTAGGGAAAAGGTGCACGCGCCGCGCAGACCAGCACACAAGACACAAGTCACACAATCGTGCTCGGAGGATGGTGGAGGTTCTGTTCAGAGCCTGCCGTGCGCGTAGGTGCCATACTATAAGTAACTCGTCACTATATGAAGTGACTGATTCGGTTGCGACCCACGCCAATTTATATCCCCGTTGTCTCGGCCCTTTTCTCAACACCTTTCTCGGCCCCTTTGAGTGCTTTCTTTACATGTAAAGTACAGCCTTGCCCTCTTGCTTGCCCTTCGCCGTTCTTTCTCCGAATCACTAGTATGGACTATCTGGCACGTTGAGCAGCTATACACAGACCCAGCGCTCATGCTAGACGCGTCTACGCGTGTAGCAGCGGCAGCAGGAAGCGGCCTCATGGTTGCATTTGTTAACACTTGAATTGTCGTCGTCGACAGTTCTTATGGGACAGTGGTCTCATACTTGGTCTTGCGAGGAAGTTGACTTTGGCATTGTGTGACAGATATGAGTGCGCCGAGCGCCGAGATTCGAGAGCCTCGTTGTACTTGGCGTTGTCGCAACCGAGCCAGAGCCCTTGCGAGTGTGACGCTTGAAGGAGATGAGTGTGTCACAGGGACTCAGGGTTCCGATTGCTCTTGAGTCGGAGACTGCTGTGCAATCACCCTTGCGAGTGTGGCGCTTAACGCAGATGAGTGTGTCAGGGTTCCGATCATCGCCGAGCTGTGCACGCGTCGAGCTTGGCGAGCTTGGCGAGCTTGGCGTTGCCGCAACCGAGCCTGTGTCACTGGGTTCCGATGATCGCCGAGCTGTGCACGCATCGCTTCGAGAACCTCGTTGTACTTGGCGTTGTCGAAACCGAGACAGCAGAGGCCTTTTGCGAGTATGACGCTTGAAGGAAATGAGTGTGACAGGGTTCCGATCGCTCTTGCGTCGGAGGCGGCTGTGCACTCGCCCCTGCGAGTGTGGCGCTCAACGGAGATTAGTGTGTCAAGGTTCCGATCATCGCGAGCTGTGCACGCATCGCCTCGTCGAGCTTGGCGAGCTTGGCGCTGTGGCAACCGAGCCACAGCATCGCACTCTTGCGAGTGTGTGGCTTGACGGAGAGATGAGTGTGTCTAAGCGTGTCAGGGTTCCGATCATCGCCGAGCTGTGCACGCATCGCCTTAGCATCGCCTCGTCGAGCTTCTGGCGAGCTTCTCGTTGTCGCAACCGAGCCAGCGCCCTTGCGAGTGTGACGCTTGAAGCAGATGAGTGCATGTGTCACTGGGTTCCGATGCTGGGCGAGCTGTGCACGCATCGCTTCGAGAACCTCGTTGTACTTGGCGTTGCCGCAACCGAGCCAGAGCCCTTGCAAGTGTGACACTTGAAGGAGATGAGTGTGTCAGGGACTCAGGGTTCCGATCGCTCTTGCGTCGGAGGCGGCTGTGCAATCACCCTTGCGAGTGTTGCGCTCGACGGAGATGAGTGTGTCAGGGATCCGATCACACCTACGATCGCCGAGCTGTGCACGCATCGCCACATTGAGTTTGGCGTGCTTTTGGCGTTGTGGCAACCGAGCCATCGCACTCTTGCGAGTGTGGCGCTTAACGCAGATGAGTGTGTCAGGGTTCCGATCATCGCGAGCTGTGCACGCGTCGAGCTTGGCGAGCTTGACGTTGCCGCAACCGTGCCTGTGTCACTGGGTTCCGATGATAGGCGAGCTGTGCACGCATCGCATCGAGAGCCTCGTTGTACTTGGCGTTGTCGCAACCGAGCCAGAGCCCTTGCGAGTGTGACGCTTGAAGGAGATGAGTGTGTCAGGGTTCCGATTATCGCGAGCTGTGCACGCATCGCCTTAGCATCGCCTCGTCGAGCTCTTGGCGAGCTTGGCGAGCTTGGCGTTGCCGCAACTGAGCCTGTGTCACTGGGTCCCGATGATCGCCTAATGATCGCCGAGCTTTGCACACATCGCTTCGAGAGCCTCGTTGTACTTGGCATTGTCGCAACCGAGCCAGAGCCCTTGCGAGTCGACTTGCGAGTGTGGCGTTTAACGGAGATGAGTGTGTCAGGGCTCTGATCATCGCGGAGCTGTGCACGCATCGCCTCGTCGAGCTTGGTGAGCTGTGCACGAACATCGCCTCGTCGAGCTCTTGGCGAGCTTGGCGCGTTGTCGCAACCGTCAGCCAGCATCGCCCTCTTTTGCGAGTGTGGCGCTTAACGGAGATGTGACGCGGAGATGAGTGTGTCAAGGTTCCGATCATCGCGAGCTGTGCACGCATCGCCTCGTCGAGCTTGGCGAGCTTGGCGCTGTGGCAACCGAGCCACAGCATCGCACTCTTGCGAGTGTGGCGTGTGACGGAGATGAGTGTGTCTAAGTGTGTCAGGGTTCCGATCATCGCCGAGCTGTGCACGCATCGCCTTAGCATCGCCTCGTCGAGCTTCTGGCGAGCTTCTCGTTGTCGCAACCGAGCCAGAGCCCTTGCGAGTGTGACGCTTGAAGCAGATGAGTGTGTCACTGGGTTCCGATGATCGCCGAGCTGTGCACGCATCGCTTCGAGAACCTCGTTGTACTTGGCGTTGTCGAAACCGAGCCAGAGCCCTTGCAAGTGTGACACTTGAAGGAGATGAGTGTGTCAGGGACTCAGGGTTCCGATCGCTCTTGCGTCGGAGGCGGCTGTGCACTCGCCCCTGCGAGTGTGGCGCTCAACGGAGATGAGTGTGTCAAGGTTCCGATCATCGCGAGCTGTGCACGCATCGCCTCGTCGAGCTTGGCGAGCTTGGCGCTGTGGCAACCGAGCCACAGCATCGCACTCTTGCGAGTGTGTGGCTTGACGGAGAGATGAGTGTGTCTAAGCGTGTCAGGGTTCCGATCATCGCCGAGCTGTGCACGCATCGCCTTAGCATCGCCTCGTCGAGCTTCTGGCGAGCTTCTCGTTGTCGCAACCGAGCCAGCGCCCTTGCGAGTGTGACGCTTGAAGCAGATGAGTGCATGTGTCACTGGGTTCCGATGCTGGGCGAGCTGTGCACGCATCGCTTCGAGAACCTCGTTGTACTTGGCGTTGCCGCAACCGAGCCAGAGCCCTTGCAAGTGTGACACTTGAAGGAGATGAGTGTGTCAGGGACTCAGGGTTCCGATCGCTCTTGCGTCGGAGGCGGCTGTGCAATCACCCTTGCGAGTGTTGCGCTCGACGGAGATGAGTGTGTCAGGGATCCGATCACACCTACGATCGCCGAGCTGTGCACGCATCGCCACATTGAGTTTGGCGTGCTTTTGGCGTTGTGGCAACCGAGCCATCGCACTCTTGCGAGTGTGGC
>Ga0210245_101281_pt1 | contig 20887 bp, 15 predicted proteins | sample ChrtobMetaP3_4mM_FD_155450 | JGI IMG/M metagenome (GOLD analysis project Ga0210245, IMG submission 155450) | Chrysochromulina tobin associated microbial communities from unialgal haptophyte culture, Seattle, Washington, United States - P3_4mM | ecosystem: Host-associated > Algae > Haptophytes >...
GTGCTGCTGTGGTGCGCGTGGTGGGCCATGCGCCCGTCGACTGCCAGCGCGGCCGATGGGGGGGGCGAGCCCGCTACTGCGGCGCCTCGCGGCGGGCTGGCTGCCTGGTACGCGCTGACGATCTGGGCGCCCATGGTGCCCACCTTGCTGCTGTATGGGCTGCTGGGCGCATCCGTCCGCTGGCCGCAGATATGGGCCCACCCTGCCGCCGACATTGCCTTCTGGGTGGCTTACGCGCTCCTCACGGTCTGGGTGATCGCTGTGCTGATCGTCGTCAGTGGCCGTTTCATGCGGTCGCGGCTGCATACGGCGGGCTTTTCGCTGGTGCTGGTGGGCGTGGTGGTGGTGGGCATGTGGCAGTTTCCCGAGCGCCCGTGGGCGCCCGCGGCCGACGCGCTGGCACTGGACGATGCCGGAGCGGGTGCCACCGGCGTGGCAGCAGCGCCGCCTGTGATGGCGCTCACACAGTCTGTTTTCGAGGCGCAACAGGCGCTCTGGCGCGAGCAGCTGTTGGCTCTGGCCCCCGAACGCCCTGGCGTGACCGACGTCTACGCGCTGGTGTTTGCCCCTTACGCCGACGAGAACGTGTTCCGGCGCGAAAGCACCATGGTGAGCGAACTGCTGGAGCAGCGGTTTGATGCGGCCGGCCGCGTGATGCACCTGCTCAACCACGCGGAAACCGCGGCATCGCATGCCTGGGCCACCCCCGAGAACCTGCAGCGTGCCCTGGCAGCCCTGGCCGGGCGGATGGACCGCGAAAGCGATGTGCTGGTGGTCTACATGACCTCGCATGGCGCGCGCAACCATGAACTGGCGGCCTCGCACGGGCCGCTGCAGGTGGCGCCCGTCACGCCGGAGATGCTGCGCCGCTGGCTGGACGAGGCCGGTATCCGCAACCGCGTGATCGCCGTGTCGGCCTGCTATTCCGGGGGCTGGGTGGAGCCGCTGGCCACCGACAGTACGCTGGTGATGACGGCTGCGGACGCCACGCACACCTCGTACGGTTGCGGCACCCGGTCAGAACTCACGTTCTTTGGCCGGGCGGTGTTCCACGAGCAGCTGCGCCAGACGCATTCGTTTGAGCGTGCTTTTGCCGCTGCGGTGCCGCTCATCCAGCAGCGCGAGGTCGATGCGGGCAAGGCCGATGGTTTCTCCAACCCGCAGATCCGTGTGGGTGAGCGCATCCGCCCGGTGTTGGCGGCCCTGGAAACGCGGCTGGCCGGTGCGGGCCCGGATGTTGCAGTGGGGGAAGGGGTAGACGGCGCAAGAGCCGGCCGCGTCAGCAACACTGGCAGCGCTTTACCTGCAGAGGCGAATGGCGCCAATGCCACGGCAGGCGCCAACGGCACCGCCGATGCGCCTGGCGCTGCCACCATGGCCGAGGGCGTAGCGCCTGTCAGCACGCCGCCCGTAGCCCTTGCCGGTACGCCGGCAAAGCCCTGAGCGAAACCCTCCCCTTTTTGTTTGCGCTAAGGTCCGGGCCATGAATCTGTCCTTTCTTCGCCTGGGCTGGCGCACCCTGGCGCGCGACCTGCGTGCCGGGGAGCTGCGCCTGCTGATCGTGGCCGTCACGCTGGCTGTGGCGGCGCTCACCTCCGTCGGCTTCTTTGCCGACCGCCTGCAAGGCGGCCTGCAGCGCGATGCCCTGCAACTGCTGGGCGGCGACGCCGTGGTAGCCAGCGACAACGTTACCCCGCCCTCGATCGTCGAGCGCGCTCGCTCCCTGGGGCTGCAAACGGTGACCACGCTGGGCTTTCCCACCATGGGCCGCGCCAGCGATGCGCAGGGCGGTGCCACCAAACTCGTGGCCCTGAAAAGCGTGCAGCCCGGCTACCCCCTGCGCGGCACGCTGCGGGTGGCCGATGCGCCGGGCGCACCCGACCAGCCCACGCGCGACATCCCCGCGCCCGGCGATGTATGGGTGGATGCGCCGCTGCTCGAATCGCTGAACCTCTCGATGGGCGACAAGCTGCTGCTGGGGGACGCGCAGCTGCGCATTGCCCGCATCATCGTGGTCGAGCCCGACCGGGGCGCCGGCTTCATGAGCTTTGCGCCGCGCGTGATGGTCAACGATGCAGACCTGCCCGCCACGGGCCTGGTGCAGCCCGCCAGCCGCCTGACCTACCGCTTTGCCGTCACGGGCCCGGCCGCAGCCGTCAAGGAGTTCACCCGCTGGGCGGACGCCGAGGTGCGCAAGCCCGAAGTGCACGGCGCGCGGCTGGAATCGCTGGAGAGCGGCCGCCCCGAAATGCGCCAGACGCTGGACCGCGCCCAGAAATTCCTGAGCCTCGTCGCGCTGCTGGCGGCCCTGCTGTCTGCCGTGGCGGTGGCGCTGGCAGCCCGCGGCTTTGCGGCCGAGCACCTGGATGCATCGGCCATGCTGCGCGTGCTGGGGCAAAGCCAGCGCACCATTGCGGGCGCCTACACCACCGAATTCGCACTGATCGGCCTGTTTGCCAGCTCCCTGGGCGTGGCACTGGGGTACGTGGTGCACTACGCCTTTGTGCTGCTGCTGGCGGGGCTGGTCGAGTCGGCCCTACCCGCGCCCAGCCTGTGGCCGGTGGCGTTCGGGCTGGGCATGGGGCTGACCCTGCTGCTGGCCTTTGGCCTGCCGCCGGTGCTGCAGCTGGCCCAGGTGCCGCCCCTGCGGGTAATCCGCCGCGACGTGGGCGGGCTCAAGCCCGCTTCGCTGGCCGTGCTGGGCGTGGGTGTGGCCGGGTTTGCCGCGCTGCTGCTGGCGGTCAGCAGCGATATCAGGCTGGGGCTGATCGCCGTGGGCGGCTTTGCGGGGGCGGTGGCGCTGTTTGCGGCGCTGTCGTGGCTGGCCGTGAAGCTGCTGCGCAAGAGCGTGAACGAGTCCACCGCACCGCGCTGGCTGGTGCTGGCCACGCGGCAGATCTCGGCGCGGCCGGCGTACGCCGTGGTGCAGGTCAGCAGCCTGGCCGTGGGCCTGCTGGCGCTGGTGCTGCTGGTGCTGCTGCGCACCGACCTGGTCCAGAGCTGGCGGCAGGCGACGCCGCCGGATGCGCCCAACCGGTTCGTCATCAACGTGATGCCCGACCAGGCCACAGCGTTCCAGCAGACGCTCAAGGACGGCGGCGTGGAGCGCTACGACTGGTACCCCATGATCCGCGGGCGGCTGGTGGCCATCAACGGCCAACCCGTGGGCCCCGACAACTACACCGAAGACCGCGCCAAGCGCCTGGTAGACCGCGAGTTCAACCTGTCGAATGCCGTGGAAGCACCGCCGCACAACCAGGTCACGGCCGGGCGCTGGACGCCTGGCGAGGAAGGCGCCATCAGCGTGGAGGACGGCATTGCCGAAACCCTGGGGCTCAAGATGGGCGACAGCCTGCGCTTTGACATGGGCGGCGTGCAGGCCGAGGCGCGCATCACCAGCCTGCGCAAGGTGGACTGGGGCTCCATGCGTGCCAACTTCTTCGTGATGTTCCCGGTGGCGCAGGTCAAGGATGTGCCCGTCACGTACCTGGCTGCCTACCGCGCACCCGAGGTCACCGGTTTTGACAACGCCCTGGTGCGCCAGTTTCCCAACATCACCAATGTGGACATGGGCGCCACCATTGCCCAGGTGCAGCGCGTGCTGGAACAGGTGATTCGCGCGGTGGAATTCCTTTTTGCCTTCACCCTGGCGGCCGGCCTGGTGGTGCTGTTTGCCGCCGTCACCGCCACGCGTGAAGAGCGTGCGCGCGAATACGCCATCATGCGTGCCGTGGGTGCGCGCGCCAGCCTGCTGCGGCAAGTGCAGCGGGCCGAATTGCTGGGCGTGGGGCTGCTGGCAGGCTTTCTGGCCAGCGCGGTGGCCGTGGGCGTGGGCTGGGCCCTGGCACGGTATGTGTTTGACTTTGCCTGGACCGCATCGCCGTGGGTGCCGCTGGCTGGCGCGGTGGGTGGCGCGCTGCTGGCGCTGGCTGCGGGCTGGTGGGGCCTGCGCGAAGTGCTGCAGCGCCCCGTGGTGGACACCTTGCGCCGCGCTGCCGAGTAGCCTGCCGTGCCGATGGGCATGGCGCGCGCCCGGGCGCGGCGGTTGACGCATGGGCGTCTGCCCTCGCACGGCCCCTGCACGCATGATGTCCCCTTGTGTCCGGGGACTGTCGCCCGCATCTCCCGGACTGGCCTGCATTCCATATTTGCCATGACTTCAGAACCTACCGACACAGGCGCCGCCGCTGGCGACGGATCCGTTTCCCCTGCCAATCCGTTCGAGTGGATGGGCGGCGAAAGCCGCGTGCGCGCGCTGACCGAGCGCTTTTACGACCTGATGGACCTGGAGCCCGCCTACACCGAGCTGCGTGCGGCCCATGGCACCGACCTGGCCCAGGCGCGGCAAAAGCTGTTCATGTTCCTGTGCGGCTGGCTGGGGGGGCCGTCGTACTACACCGACCAGTTCGGCCACCCGCGCCTGCGGGCGCGCCACATGCCGTTTGCCATCGGCATCAAGGAGCGTGACCAGTGGGTGGCCTGCATGGACCACGCCATGGCCGAAACCGGCGTGCCCGCCGACCTGCGCACGCGGCTGCGCGAAAGTTTCATGGGCACCGCCGACTGGATGCGCAACAAGGGCGTTTGACCGCTTTGGCCCCGTTGCGACCAGATGCTATTGAATAGATAGCAATCAGGGCAATCAGGATCTGCCCCAGGGGCTGAAAAGGCTTTAAGAATGCCATGCGCAGCCCGGTCCGGGCTGCGGGGGCAGGCCCGGACGGGGACGATTTGTCACCGCTGTTGCGCGACCCGCGGCAGGTCTGAGCCCGGGACCCCGCGCTCCAGCGCCCGGATGCCCGCACAGCCCTGGCCCCGGCGCGTGGGTTGCGCACTGCGCGCATCGCCAGACCCGCTGCAACTGGAAACACTTTGCAAGGTTTCCGCCCTCTGCATGCCCAATAATTCCCCCCGACCGCCAGGGATTTTCCGGGGCGGTCAACCCAGGAGGGGCGACCCCGTTAGACAGAGGCAGCCCGGCATCGGCAAGACCACCGGGGCGCACCGCTGGCGCATCTCGCACAACGCGGCAATATCCAAATAACAAGGAGATTTTCATGACGTCTCACTCACTGTCGCTTCGCTGGTGGGCGGCCCTGCTTCTGGTGCTGGGCCTTGTGGCCCCCGCCATGGCCCAGCGTGGAGGCGACGACGGCGCCTACCAGATCCTGAGCGCCCGCTACGGCACGCGCGAGGGCAATGTGGATGTGACCGACCGCCTGCGCGACCTGGCCCGGCGCGACGTGGGCATCCGCGTGAGCAACGACACCTTTGGTGTGGACCCGCACCGCAACCACCCCAAGATGCTGCGCATTCATGCGCGCGACCCGCGGGGCCGCACCCGCACCTTCGAATACCCCGAAGGCAGCTATGTGGACGGCAACCAGTTCACCGCATGGTCCAGCGGCAGCTGGGGGCAGGTCGGTGGCAACGGCAACTGGAACGGCCATCCCGGCAACGGCCGGCCCGATGACGGGCGCGACGATGGCGAATTCCGCATCCTGCAGGCCGTGTATGGCACGCCCGAGCACCATGTGGACGTGACGCGCCGGCTGCGCGACCTGGCCCGCAGCGACCGCGCCATCGAGCTCACCAACGACACCTTTGGCGTAGACCCGCACCGCGGCCACCGCAAGACGCTGCGCATCTACGTGCGTGCCCGCGACGGCCAGACCCGCCTGTTCGAGTACCCCGAAGGCAGCACCATCGACGGTTCGCGCTTTACCGGCTGGGGTGGCGGCAACTGGGGCAATGAGGGCTGGAATGGCGGCTGGAACGGCAACGGCGGCGGCAACCCGGGCGGCTTCGGCGGCACGGGTGGTTCGTACCCCCAGCCGGGTTTCGGGGGCGGGCTGGAAATCGTGAGCGCCGTCTACGGCGCCGGCAACCGGGCCGTGGACATGACCGACCGGCTGCGCTCGCAAGTGCAGGGCGACCGGCTGTCGGTGCGGGTGGAAAACGACCTGGCCGGCTACGACCCCGCCCCCGGCACGCCCAAGATGCTGTGGGTGACCTACCGCGTCAACGGCCGCGAATACCGCGTGAACGTGCGCGAGTCCGACTACCTGCGACTGCCCTGACCGCTGCGCGCCGCCTTTGGGTGGCGCACCGGTCGGCAGCCAGCCGCCAGGGCCTTGCACCAAGGCGCTGGCGGTTTTTTTTTCGGGTGGTGGGGTGGTGGGATGCGGTCACGCCGGTGCCGCAATGGCGTCCCTGGCGTCCCTGGCGTCCGAGAGGCGTGCGCCGAGCGGTGGCGCCAAAGAGGCGGCGCCACACCGGAAATGCCGTGGGCCCGTGCCGCCGTGCCACACACGGCTCGGACAATATTTGCTATTGAATCGATAGCTATGGATGCTTGTTGATCATGCCCTGGCGGCATTTTTGGCTCACATTCGACCCTGGGCTGGCCTGTTTCGCCGGATACGCGCGCTCGCCCCACCGATCGGGTGTGTCTGGCCTCACCGGTGCTTGCGCATCACTGGCTGCAGCAGCACCACCAGCGCCCCCGCGCCCCCGTCGGCCGGGCGGGCCTGTACGAAGGCCAGCACCTCCTTCTTTTGCACCAGCCAGCGCTGCACGCGCCCCTTGAGCACGGGCGTCTTGCCCGGCGAGCCCAGCCCCTTGCCGTGCACCACCCGCACGCAGCGCAGGCCGGTGCGGTGGGCCAGGCGGATGAAATGGCCCAGGGCCTCGCGGGCCTCGTCGGTGCGCAGGCCGTGCAGATCCAGCTGGCGCTGGATGCTCCAGTGCCCGGCCCGCAGCTTGTGCGTCACGTCGCGGCCGATGCCGGGGCGGCGAAAGCTCAGCTGGTCGTCGGTGTCGAGCAGGGTGGAAACATCGAATTCGTCGCTGATCGCCTCGACCAGCACGCGCTGTTCATCCCGCTCGCGTTGCACGGGCAGCGGCTCGGGCGGCTCGGGCGTGTGCCAGCGGCGGTCGTGCTGGCCACTCAGCGGCTGCACCGGCCCCACGGCCAGCTGGAACATGTTCTTTTCGGCCCGCGCGCGGCGCTCGGCCTCTGCGCGCTCCTGGCGCAGGCGGGACTCGCGCGCGGCACGCTCTGCCAGCGCTTCGCGCAGCGGCTTCAGATCCTGCAGGGATCGGGCTTTGAGCGGGCTCGTGATCATCATCATGAAGCCGTCGGTTGTACCCCATACGGCGCAGTGCCGTGCCCGCTGCCTGGCTTACCGCTCTGGCGGCGGGGGGATGTACTCGGCGGCGATGAACTGCGTGGACTGCGCCGGGTTGAAGTTGTCGTCGCTCACAAACACCAGGCTGCGGCCGCCGCCCGCCAGCGGCGGGCCCCAGGTCATGCCTTCCAGGTTGTCCACGGGCGCAATGCCCAGCGCGGCGAAGTCGGCCACCAGCGTTTTGGGCACGGGCACATGGTTGCCAGGTGCCAGCTGCGCGCGCGCCAGGGTGTTGGTGCCCGCGCGCGTGTCGATGCGGTACAGCCGCACTGCAAAGCCCGCGCCTGCGCTGTAGCTGCGCTCCAGTACCAGCAGGTGGTGCTTGCCGTCGGCCAGCACCTCGCTGATGCCGATGGTCTCGGGCCCCACGGGCAGCGGCCGTGGGTGCTGCACGGCGTCGGGCTGGTAGGCGATCTGGCGCAGGGGGCGGCCGCTGGCCAGGTCCACCAGGGTCAGGCGCACCGGGCCGCCCGGTACGGCGTGGGTGGGCAGGGGCCCGTCTTGCACCCAGGGCAGTTCCATGGCCAGCCAGGCCTTGCGCCCGCCCGGCAGCAGGGCCAGGCCCTCCAGCGTGCCGTTGTTGCGCGGGCCGCTGCGCCGGTCGGCCGCGGGTTCGAAGCTGGCGGGCACAGGGATGTCGCGCACGGCCGCACCGTCGGCGGCGCTCACGCGCAGCCTCGGGCCGAAGCCGCGTGCAAAGTCGCCCTCGCTGGTCCACACGAATTGCCTAGCGCCCGGCAACCAGCGCACGGCTTCTGCGTCGGGCACGTCCATGGAGTCGACGGCGCGGCGCGAGGGCGCATACGGCACGCCCGAGGCATGCAGCAGGGTGCGCACCTGCAGCCATTGCGGCGGCTGCAGGACCTGCGCGGTCAGCGCGATGCGTGCGGTGTACACCCGGGCGGGTGCGCGCGACGAGCGGTCGTCGCTGATCAGCAGGTACTGGTCACCCGCGGCGTCATAGTCGATGCCCGAGAGCCCGCCCAGCGGTGTGCCCAGTACTTCGATGCCGCTCGGTACGTCCACCGTGCCGATGATGCGCAGCGCGGGGCCTTTGGTGGGGTGGTGATCGGGGCCGTCAGCCGCAGCGCTGGCCGCCGGCGCACCCGTGCTGGTCACCACCGGTTGCGACCGGATGCCGCAGCCCGCGGCCATGGCCAGGGCCAGCACAGCGGCCAGCGCCAGCCGGGCGGCGTCCCACCCGCGCTTCACAGCAGCCCCTTTTCCGCCATCGACAGCGCCTGCCCCGGTGCCACGATGACGTGGTCGAGCACGCGCACGTCCACCAGCGCCAGCGTGGTCTTCAGCGTCTGGGTCAGGGCTTCGTCGGCCCGGCTGGGCTGCACGCTGCCGCTGGGGTGGTTGTGCGCCAGGATGACGGCGGCGGCCTGGTGGTGCAGGGCGCGCAGCACCACCTCGCGCGGGTACACGCTGGTCTGCGTGAGGGTGCCGCGGAAAAGCTCTTCCATCGCCACCAGCCGGTTCTGGCTGTCGAGGAACAGCACCGCAAACACCTCGTGGCCCTTGGCAGCCAGGTGCAGCTGCAGGTAGTGCTTGACGGTGTCGGCCGAGTCGAACACCTCGCGCTCGCGCAGTTGCTGCGCCAGCGCGCGGCGGGCCAGCTCCAGCACGGCCACCAGCTCGGCGCGCTTGGCCGGACCCAGGCCCTTGATGCGCTCCAGATCGGTGGTGGTGGCGTGCAGCAGCCCGGCAATGCCGCCAAAGCCGCCGGCCAGCTTGCCGCTCGCAGGGTCGGTGCGCGGCGGCTCCAGCAGCTCCTGCGCCATCTGCAGCACGCCCTTGCCCACGATGCCAGTGCGCAAGAGGATGGCCAGCAGCTCGGCATCGGCCAGCGCGCCGGGGCCGCGGGCCAGCAGTTTCTCGCGCGGCTGGGCGTCCGCGGGCAGGTCTTTAAGGGCCATGGATGGGGGTGGATGCGTGTGGCGCGGGCGGCGCCTGGCTGCGCTGTCGGGAGGGCTTTGCCCGGTTTTCTACAATGCAGGCCAGTTTATCGGTACTTTCATGACCTCCATCGCACCCACGCTCCCCATCGTTCAGCCCGGTTCCTTCCTCACCTTGCACTACCGCCTGGCGGGCCCGTCGGGGGACGTGATCAACACCTTCACCGACAAGCCCGCCACGCTGTCGCTGGGTACCGGCGAGCTATCGCCCGCGGTGGAGCAGCGCCTGCTGGGCCTGGCCGAAGGCGCGCGCGCCACGTTCGAGCTGCCCGCGGGCGAAGCCTTTGGCGAGCGCAACGCCGACATGCAGCAGTGGGTGGCGAGGAAGCTGCTCAACCAGCTGGGCGACCCGGACGAAAAGTACAGCGTGGGCGATGTGGTGCAGTTCCCCACGCCCGACGGCCTGGGCAGCTACGCCGGGGCTGTGCAACAGGTGCGTGACGACGGCGCGGTGCTGTTTGACTTCAACCACCCGCTGGCAGGCCAGCCGGTGACGTTTGAAGTCCAGGTGATCGGCATTCTGTGATGAACGCCCCTCAGGAAATTCTGCTGGCCGAGCCGCGCGGCTTTTGCGCCGGGGTGGACCGCGCCATCGAGATCGTCGAGCGCGCGCTGCAAAAGTTTGGCGCCCCCATCTACGTGCGCCACGAGATCGTGCACAACACCTATGTGGTCAACGACCTCAAGGCCAAGGGCGCGATCTTTATCGAAGAGCTGTCGGACGTGCCGCCCGGCGCCACGCTGGTTTTCAGCGCCCACGGCGTGAGCCGCGCCGTGCAGCAAGAGGCCGTGGCCCGCGGCTTCAGCATCTTTGACGCCACCTGCCCGCTGGTGACCAAGGTGCACGTGGAAGTGGCCAAGCTCGCCAAAGAAGGCTACGAATTCATCATGATCGGCCACAAGGGCCACCCCGAGGTCGAGGGCACCATGGGCCAGCTCGACCACGGCATCCACCTGGTGGAAGACGTGGCCGACGTGGCCCGCGTGCAGCCCGTGCAGACCGAAAAGCTGGCCGTGGTCACGCAGACCACGCTGAGCGTGGACGACGCCGCCGAAATCTCGGCCGCCGTGCGCGCCCGGTTCCCGCAGGTGCGCGAGCCCAAGCAGCAGGACATCTGCTACGCCACGCAAAACCGGCAGGATGCCGTCAAGGTATTGAGCCCGCAGGTGGACGTGGTGATCGTGGTGGGCAGCCCCACCAGCTCCAACAGCAACCGCCTGCGCGAACTGGCCGCGCGTCTTGGCACGCAGGCCTACATGGTCGACAGCGCCGAAGAACTGCGCACCGAGTGGTTTGACGGCGCAGCGCGCGTGGGCCTGACGGCCGGTGCCTCGGCCCCCGAAATCCTGGTGCAGCAGGTCATCGACCGTATCAAGGCACTGGGGGCCGTGTCGGTGCGCACCATGGCGGGCATCGAGGAAACCATCAAGTTCCCCCTGCCCAAGGGCCTGAAGATCGACGCCGCGACGGGCTTGGAGATCAGCCAGCGTACGCCTGAAACGGGGCGCGGGGCGCACTGAGCCGCATCGACGCCAGTTGCGCAAAACGCCGTTCGGTCTGATCCCGGCAAAGCCCCGCGCGGCGTTCGAGCAGTGCTCGGCGTGAACGGTTTTATGGTTTGCGGCCCTGTGTGCGACTGCGCAGCGCCAGTGCCCAGAGAGCACAACTTCCCTCTGGGAACTCATGCCTTTTTGCTGTAAAAATAATAGCTATAAGTGCAATCAAATCAAGCGCTAGGGATGGTGTTCAAAACCCCGGTCAAGCCCGAATGGCGTTAGCGAGGCACGACAGGAACAATGGCGTCATGACCCAACAAGACCTCGGACTGAACCTGAGCACGCGGCGCACGCGCAAAGCGGTGTTTCTCGACGAGATGAACCTGGTGGTACCTTGGACGGAGTTGCTGTCGTTGATTGCGCCGCACGCACCTCGCGCCAAGACCGGGCGCCCGCCGTTTGAGCTGGTGACGATGCTGCGCATTCATTTCTTGCAACAGTGGTTTGGCCTGAGTGACCTGGCCATGGAAGAAGCCCTGTTCGAGACCTCGCTGTACCGCGAGTTTGCAGGCCTGTCCAGTGTCGAGCGCATCCCCGACCGGGTCAGCATCCTGCGCTTTCGCCACCTGCTCGAAGAACACCAACTTGCCCCGCAGATACTGGCCGTGGTCAACGCCACGCTTGCCGACAAAGGCTTGATGCTCAAACAAGGCACGGTGGTGGACGCCACCTTGATAGCCGCGCCCAGCTCGACGAAGAACCAGGACGGCGAGCGTGACCCCGAAATGCACCAGACCAAGAAAGGGAACCAGTGGCATTTTGGGATGAAGGCTCACATCGGCGTGGACGCCGACTCGGGCCTGGTTCATACCGTGGTCGGCACGGCCGCCAACGTCAATGACGTGACGCAGGCCAGTGCGTTGGTCCATGGCGAAGAAACGGATGTGTTTGCTGACGCTGGCTACCACGGCGTGGCCAAACGCGAAGAAGTCCAAGGCATCAAAGCCAACTGGCATGTGGCGATGCGTCCGGGCAAACGCCGCGCATTGGACAAGGACAGCCCCATGGGCGCGGTGCTCGACCAGCTTGAACACATCAAGGCCCGTATCCGCGCCAAAGTGGAACACCCGTTCCGTGTCATCAAGCGGCAATTCGGACACATGAAAGTGCGCTACCGCGGACTGGCCAAGAACACGGCGCAGTTGCACACGCTGTTTGCGCTCTCCAATCTGTGGATGGCACGGCGCCGGCTGTTGCAAGGGCTGCAGGCATGAGTGCGTCTGCACGTGACCAAAGGGCCTCCATCGGCCCGAAAACGGGCAGTGCCAATGCAGAAACTGCGTTGAATTCGCCGATTCTGGGTCGCCCTGTTTCATGTCGTGGCAAGCCCCCTGCTATCGGCTGGCGTCAATCGTGTTTTGAACACCATCCCTAGATGAAATCTAGATGTTTTTTTGATGGAAAACGTAGGCTTTTACAGGGCTTTGACCGGGCGCTCACTCAAGCGGAAGCAGTGGAGGTCTGCTGGGCGGCATTGTACTGCGAGGTCGATTGCTGTGACTGTTTGGAGTGGCACGTCGTAACGACCTGTCACGGAATAACTTCCGTTATTTTGATGTCGCACGCTCGTAGGGTGTTCTTGATAATTCTTGCCTATTCAAGTGAGTGCTTCGATCGTGGCAGTTTCAGAGAAGCCTTGATTCAATTTCATTGAGACACATTCCCGAATGTCGCAAGGATGGTATCCATCCAGGAAGAAGTACTGGCAAGTGCTCCTCCTTCACGTCGAGAATTATGTTGAAAGCGTTGTGTGGAAAAAATTACTGAATCGAGCAATGTTTTGTACAAATTACCAAACAGGTGTAACGATGCTGATAATGAGATTACCCCAAGTTAGCGCCGTGACAGGGCTGCCCAGATCAACACTCTACCTATACATGAGTAGAAATCAGTTTCCGAAACCGATTAAATTAGGGGTGCGGTCAGTAGGTTGGGTTAAGGCTGAGATTGATGACTGGTTAATGCGGCGGATGGAACTTAGGAAAGAATTGGCTTGATCCCAAATTTCGAGAGTAAGAAATTATTATTTTTCCCCTGACTGACTGGGGACTTCCTTAATTAAATGGCCGAAGTGCTACCGTGGATTGCGACGAAAAGCCTAGGTATTGGTAGTATATAGATAGTAGATGCATCCAAGACCAAGATACTCTTTGTAATCGAACAATTGGAAGGGTTGGCTGACACCAGCTTCCACTAAGAAAGACGTTATGAATCAAGAGCAATTCTCGATTAACAAAAACCATCGACTGTATTTTGGAAATAATTATTGTCAATTGCCGCTCCTAAGTGCCAACGAGCCAATGGTGGAGGAATATTTGGAGGCACTTCACCGAGTGATTAAATGCGCTTTAGAGCAGTACGGAAGAGTTTTCGCTTTTCGTGTAGACCTGCATTTGCCGTTGTCCCATGGCATTGAGTCTTGCACTATTGAAAACTCGGTTTTGTCTCGTTTTCTTCAGTCTTTGAAAGCAAAAATTGCGCATGGACGAATGATCGCGAAACTAAATGGAAATCAATTTCACGACACGAAGCTAAGATATTTTTGGGTGAGGGAGGTTGGAGTCCAGGGAAGGCCTCATTTCCACCTAGTCATCCTGCTTAATGGTCATGCCTATAACTGGCTCGGTAACTATCAGTCGCCCGCTGGGAACATGGCGAATCGGGTCTGGGAGGCTTGGGCAAGTGCGCTAGGAATGCACGTTGACGACGCCCGATCTCTGGTCCACTTCCCAGAAAACCCGTCCTACATCCTTCGGCGTACCGATCCAGACTCCTTCGCGGCTTTCTTCCGTCGTGCGAGCTATCTTTGCAAGGCGCGTACCAAGCAGTACGGGGCGGGTCATCATGGTTACGGTGCGAGCCGGCAGTAGTCAGGCCTGCTCACGGACACTTCTGCGGGATAGTGTGCAACTACCCTAACAAGTCTGGATGGCAGTCGCAGGCTGTGTTGGACCAATCGCATGATGACTCCAGAAACTTGTCAGCATGCTGAGCGCTCTGCACCCGCACAGTCATGTCCTCGAGACGTGTGCCGATTAGGGTCTAATCTCGCTGATTGTCATAGGCGCACCACCTCTCATGCCTAGGCTACATACAGCAGGTGTCGATGCGGTCAGTTGCTCTCTCGTGACAGCCGGACGGCATGGGGGACCGGGTAATTGAAGGGCCTCAATTTGGAACTGCTCCGGGCCGCCTGTTTGCGACCTCCTTGGACCTTGAGCGGATCCCAACCGTGTCAGCAGCGTCGACTGCGTTGCCCTGGTCCGCTACTCATCCAACGGAACGGGTGCCCACTATGAACGCAAAGGAAATTTGGGAAAGCACCTGGTTGATTGCAGCTTCGAGGTCAACAGTCAAAGATCGTCCCGGTTTTCCTGATACGTATGCGTTCACGACAAAGTCGACGGAAGCACACGTACCTCAAAGACGCTCTTGCGGATACGTCTTTGCTCCTTGCTGAAGCGCCCCTGGGCGATTCAGAGTGGGTGAAACCCTCGACATACAACGTCGCTGCTCACGCCACGCTTCGACGCGGAAACCGTGCTGTCTTTTGGGTCCCGGGCGTACGTTCACACTCGGGAAGGGGAGGCGCGGCGACGGCGACGAGGCATTCGAAAGAGATGCGGGATGCAGGGCCTTGGCCTGTAGTTTCGATAGGTCGCCTGTTGCTCCAATTGAGAGACATCGTCCAGATTGCCTCGAAACACGGCTGCAAGGGGGCTTTCCTGAGTTCGAATAGCAACCACCGCCTTCGATTCGCGAAGCTCTACAGTAAGCTCTGACCCAATCGCTATTTGTCCACTGCCCAGTATGAAAACATTGGATGTCCGCTTGTTCGTGGAAGAAGTTCTCCAGTCGCTCAAGCAACCTTACACAGAACACGTAATTGAAGACGTGTTCTGTTCCATTGAGCGGAGGCCTGACTGGCTCAACGAGTACGAAAGCCTTTGCGCACGACTAGGCAAGGGCACGGTCAACACATCTGGCGGCCGTTGGATTGCAATAGCGCTAGGGAAGCATGGCGAAAAGCAGGTCGTAAGCAAAAGGTGCTCAATTCTTGGCTCCTACTCGCTTCTCGACGCTGACGCCAAACTCATGTCGACAAAACCGAAGGAGGCGGAAGCTCTGCAGATCATGGCTGACTACTATTTCGCCAACAAAGATCGGTTGCCTGCAGACATCCGTCTGTACAGGGATCAAATTGTTGAACTCATCATGGCAGGTGTCCCGCCAGAGGATGCTTTTCGCGTTTTCTCTGGGGATGGCGTTTAGTCAGTTCAAACGCTCGACCGTGGAAAGCTCCGATAGCATGCCCAGCTGCGTTTCGCTGCTCTTTAGGTTTCGTAACACTGGTAGAAATCGATGAGCCGCGCTGTTGCTAACGACGCGGTGATCACGCAGAAGCGCTTTGTCGTATTGGGGCCTGAGTCGCCTTAAGCGTAGCGATACCCACGTGACAGAGTTAATGAGCCGGTTTACGCCTCTGGATGCCTCTCCGTCAAGGGGCGCCTGCAGTCCCGCCTGACTCCTACAGCGTTGCTGATCACCTAAGCAACCAAGTCTTCCTCCGCTACCACATGGGACGTTTGCTTCCTCTTCTAGCGAGCGTTCTAACGCGATGGCTTGATGGGATCGAACTAGCTGACGCCTCCGGAGACATGAGCGCATGTGCTGGCCAAAGCTGGGATATCGCAAGGCCTGACTGTTTCATGGCGATATCCCGGCATTGTTGATACATGACGGAAACGGCCATCCCACCCGCGGGTCTTTCCAATACCCACTGCCACCTAAAGTGTTTGCCGTACGGCTGTCTAGGCTCCTGCCGTCTGCGCGACCCGGTCCTTCGCTCTTGACAGCCAACCTGCAAACGTTGGCGCATCTCTTGAACTAGTCTTCCACTGAAAGCGAAAGGCTAGTTTGGGCTTAATGCTGCCCTGACAGTTCCGGCGGCCAGTTGACCGTCACGGTAAGTTCAGGTCCTCAATGTTGCGGTCTGCTCAAGCACCCCGTACCCCACTGCACGCGCACTGCATGCGACACATTACGTCGCAGCCACCCGGATGATGGATCTCATCGATAAGGAGAGACCACCATCATGGCAAAACGCAGAGCGGCAATCTCATACCACCCTGGCAGCGTTGAACCGATCATTCGCCTCTGGCTGCTTCGCGTTCTAGTTCCACTGGGGGGATACCGCCAGTTCGTGCACCAACACGGGTTCAACAACGACACCCTCGCCGAAGTTATCGGGCTCGGTCACTGGATCGATCCCGAATCACGCGATTTCGACCAGAAGGCCGTCCAAGCCGAACTGCGCCAGTTGCACCAAAAGGCGGAGAGGCAGTGGTACGGGGAGCGCCAATCAACTTTCCTGAACCACAACATCGATCAGCTGTCCAGCCTGGTGGGGTTGAGCACGATCGACTGCAAGGTGTTGGAGTTCACGGTGTCCATTCATAACGAGCGTCTCCTGGATGACGCCTCTGAATGGCTGGGCGATCTGTCGTCCGTCAAGATCATTCATGCCCTGTCCGTCATTCTTAACCTGCCCGAGGCAGACATTCGTTCCTCGCTGAGTGCCACAGGCATCCTTGCTAGGTCGGGGCTGGTCATGATGGACCGAAGGGGACGTGGCGCACTTCGCTACAAGCTGGACCTTCTTTCTGAAGGGTTTGCTGACCTGATGGCTGCCTCCAAAGCCGACCCTATCAGTCTGCTGCGCGGCACCGTGTCTGCAGCAGGCCCTGCTCAACTGAGCTTGGCCGACTACAGCCACATCCAGTCCTCCTTGGAGATTCTGTGTCCCTATCTGCGCAATGCCATGGCCACTGGTCGGCGTGGCGTGAACATCTTCCTGCACGGTGCACCGGGAACAGGCAAGAGCCAGCTGGCGCGAGCCTTGGCCAAGGAGATGGGGTATGAGCTGTTCGAAGTCGCCAGCGAAGACGCAGATGGCGACCCAATCAATGGAGAGCATCGTCTGCGGGCCTTTCGTGCAGCCCAGAGCTTCTTCTCGCAACAGCAGGCAATGATCGCTTTTGACGAGGTCGAGGATGTTTTCAACGATGGAAACAGCTTCTTCGGCAGCAAGAGCACCGCCCAGCTGCGCAAGGCTTGGATCAACCGGATGCTGGAAGAGAACCCGGTGCCCACACTGTGGATGTCCAACTCCATGCGAGGTCTCGATCCCGCCTTCATTCGCCGGTTTGACATGGTGTTTGAGTTGCCCATTCCACCCAAGACGCAGCGCGAGCGGATTCTGCAAAGCAGCTGCGGTGAGCTTCTTGATACCAACCAAATTTCGCGCATCGCAGAGGCCGAAGCCCTTGCTCCTGCGGTGGTCGCAAAGGCGAGTTCAGTCATCCGCTTGATCCGGGACGACCTTGGCCCTCAAAAGACGGCAGCTGCCTTGGAGCGCTTGATCTCCAGCACCATGGAAGCCCAGGGGCACGGACCCCTTCTCTCGCACGATGCCAACAGGTTGCCGGAGGTTTACGACCCAGGGTTTATCCATGCCGATGTGGATCTGGCCGCCGTAGCAGCAGGCCTCGTCGCTGTGCGCTCCGGCAGGCTTTGCCTGTACGGGCCGCCCGGTACCGGAAAAACTGCCTACGGTCGCTGGCTCGCTCAGCAGCTCGGCGTTCCCCTGCTCGTCAAACGCGCTTCCGATCTGAAATCCAAGTGGCTGGGTGAGAGCGAAAAGAACATCGCCAAAGCCTTCCGCGAAGCGCAAAACGATGGGGCGGTGCTCTTGATCGATGAGGTAGACAGCTTTCTGCAGGACAGGCGAGGTGCCCAGCACAACTGGGAAGTGAGCGAGGTCAATGAAATGCTGACCCAGATGGAATCCTTCTCGGGGGTTTTTGTGGCCTCGACCAACCTGATGGAAGGGTTGGACCAGGCCGCGCTGCGCCGGTTTGATCTCAAAGTGAAGTTCGAATTTCTGCGCCCCGACCAAGCGTGGCAGTTGCTATCGCGTCACTGCGAAGGACTCGGATTGCACCAACCGCTGCCGGAGGAGCAAGCCAGGATTTCACGACTGGTTTCGCTGACGCCGGGAGATTTTGCAGCCGTGGTGCGTCAGCACCGATTCCGGCCCATCACTTCTGCTGCCACCCTCATGTCGGCCCTCGAAGCCGAATGCGCGGTGAAACATGGCACGCATCGCGCCATTGGGTTTTTGTGAGCCCAAACCCATGGGAGAATTTCTTTCAAACAAGAGGGGGTCGGCCTTGCGTGTGCTTTCCAAATCTAAGCTGCTGGCGTTTCGGCAGTGCCCCAAGCGGCTGTGGCTGGAGGTCCATCGTCCGGACCTACGAGAAGACTCTTCCGCCACCCAGGCCAGCTTCACGGTCGGTCATCAGGTTGGCGACATTGCCAGGCAGGTCTATGACCCCAAGGGCAAAGGCGCGCTGATCGATTTCAAAGTAGGGGACTTCGAGGCAGCCTTTGCTCGGACGCAGGCGCTTCTGCAAGCGAACCAGCCGATCTTCGAGGCTGGATTCCGTGCCGAAGGTGCCCTGGCTTTTGCCGACGTGATGCTGCCGGTCAAGCGCGGCGGCAAACGGGCTTGGCGGATGGTGGAGGTGAAGTCATCCACCTCCGTCAAGGACTACCACCGGGACGATGCTGCCGTCCAAGCCCTTCTGGCTCGCTCCTCCGGGGTGCCCCTGGCTGGGATTGCGCTGGCCCATATCGACAGTTCATGGGTCTATACAGGCGGTGGTGACTACAGCGGGCTTTTGGTCGAGAACGATCTGACCGATGAAGCGTTTTCACGCGGAACGGAGGTTCGCAGCTGGATCGAAGAGTCCCACGGGATCGTTGCCAAGAAGAAGGAGCCTCGCGTCTCAACGGGCGAACAGTGCAGCGCTCCCTATGAATGTGGTTTCTTCTCTTATTGCCAAGGCCAGGAGCCTCAAGCAGAGCAACCTCTGCATTGGCTGCCCGGGGCACAGAGCAAGGGGCTGAAAGCACATGTCGAGGCCCATGGAGTGTGCGAACTGCGCGATGTGCCGGATGCGCTGCTCAATGACAAGCAAAGGCGTGTGAAGGCGGCCACGCTCTCGGGAAAGACGTACTTTGATCAGAAGAGTGCGTTGCAAGAACTGGCCCAGTACAAGCTGCCCGCGTTTTTCATGGACTTTGAGACCATCCAGTTCGCCGTACCAATCTGGAAAGGCACGCGCCCCTACCAGCAGATCCCGTTTCAGTTCAGCGTGCATCGCCTAGCGCGTACCGGGAAGCTCGAACAGCAGGCCTTTCTTGATCTATCGGGCGGTGACCCCTCAAAAGCCTTTGCTGAAGCATTGATCAGTGCGTGCGGTGAGCGTGGTCCCATCTTTGTCTACAACGCTGGCTTTGAGACGGCCAGGATCCGCGATCTGGCGCAGCGTTTTCCACGCCTGTCTGAAGCCCTCTTGGTATTGAACGAGCGTGTCGTGGATCTGCTGCCTGTGGCGCGTGATCACTACTACCACCCAAGCCAGCAAGGGAGTTGGAGCATCAAGGCGGTACTCCCAGCGCTGTGCCCAGACTTGAACTACGGTGACCTTGTCGGCGTCCAGGATGGAGGCATGGCCATGGAGGCATTTCTAGAGGCGATTTCGCCGCAAACCTCGGCGGCACGCAAGGCTGAGATTGAGCACCAACTTCTGGCTTACTGCGCGCTCGACACCTACGCCATGGTTCGCCTGTGGGCCGCGTTCTCCGACTCGTCTTTGAAGATCTGAAATGGCGAAACGATCCGACACCCTCGAAACGGTCAAGCTTGCCGTCGAACTCCTGCGGCGCATTCCGCGTGGCCGCAAGGTCACGGCCAGTGAACTGCACCAGCAACTCAAGCATGCGGGTATGGAGCGAGAACTGCGCACCATCCAACGGCAGCTGGAAATGCTCAGCGAGCACTTTGAGATCGAGCGCGACGACAGCAGCAAGCCCTATGGCTATCGATGGCTGGAGCAGGCCAAAGCATTGGCCGTACCCAACCTCACGCCGCAGGAGTCCCTGTTACTCAAGTTGGCAGAGGAGCACCTCAAGAACTTGTTGCCGCCCCGGCTGATGAAGTCCATGGATGCGTTTTTCAGTCAAGCAAGACGCAATCTGAGCCAGGAAAGCAGCGCCCGCCTGGAGCGCGAGTGGCCAGGAAAAGTGCGCGTGGTGGCGACGAGCCAGCCGTTGCTACCGCCCAAGATTGTTCCTGGTGTGTTTGAGGCCGTGAGCGAAGCGCTGTACAGCAATCACTGGCTGCACATCGAATACAAGAACGCAGGCGGCAAACGCACTAGCGCGGACGTGATGCCGCTGGGCCTGGTGCAACAGGGATCGCGGCTGTATCTCGTTTGCCGTTTCCACGGCTTTGACAACGAACGCAACCTGGCACTGCATCGCATCGCTGCGGCCGAAGTTTCCACACTCACCTTCGAGCGGCCCAAGACGTTTGACCTCAAGCGCTATGACGATGACGGGCGTTTTGGGTTCGGCGAGGGCGAAAAGGTGCGTCTAGCCTTCCGCATTGAACGCAGTGCGGGGTTGCACCTCATGGAGTCTCCGTTGTCCGCTGATCAACAAGTGGTCGAGCGCAAGGACGGACAACTCGAAATCACTGCCACGGTCATCGATAGCTCGATGCTGGAGTGGTGGCTGCGAGGTTTTGGTGAGGCAGTGACCGAAGTACGAAAGATGCCTATGAATATCAATGCGAAGTAAAACGATGAGATCTCATCGCGTGAAAGTTGTATGTTTCGGGCAGCATGAATATCGGCAGGAGCCTCGGTGAGCAGTATTGGATGGATCGACTTTTCTTCGACGGACCGCAAGCGCGTGCATGAAGTCCTCGCGCTTATGAAAGAACCGGGCACGCTGGATGAACTGGGCTTTGGACAACTGCGCGATGCATACGCTGATACGCTCTTTCCCGGCTTCTCCACGATTCAAACGCGCGCACGGTATTTCCTCGCCGTGCCGAAGATCATGCGGGATTGGGCGGATTGGCCGGACGCCAAGCGCCGCCGCCAACCACTCGATGAATATCTGAAGATCGCGGAGAACGAGTGACCTTGCCCCTGTTTCGTGTAGTTCTTAACCCACGATTCACGCGGCCTTTTTGCGCTGTGCCTCGTACCAGCGTTGTTCGTACTGCATCGGGCTGAGGTAGCCCAGCGAGGAATGCAGCCTGCG
>Ga0210245_101285_pt1 | contig 20753 bp, 16 predicted proteins | sample ChrtobMetaP3_4mM_FD_155450 | JGI IMG/M metagenome (GOLD analysis project Ga0210245, IMG submission 155450) | Chrysochromulina tobin associated microbial communities from unialgal haptophyte culture, Seattle, Washington, United States - P3_4mM | ecosystem: Host-associated > Algae > Haptophytes >...
GACGCCCAAAGTTACACGGCTGTGAACCCAACGTGAAAGGGCCAGATTACAGGACGGTATCCATCATGGAGCCAGACAGGGGGGATGCGGGAGAACCCATTGGGGGGTCTCTCCGCCGTTTGGGGGGAAGGGGATACCCAGGGGAAAGCCTTATAGGCACCCTGTTATGCGGTTCGTATGCCGCCCGCGCGCGGGCTGATATTGCTCTATTCGGCGAGTGAAGTATTGCCGGTCTCTGCGGCATGCTCCGAGAATGTGCCGACGGTCTCCGATCGGCGCTTTCGAATATCGATGCGTATCAGTTCTGGGAGTGTTATGTGTCCCCGCCCACCCACCGCGATTCAGAGCCTGGTCTAGCTTTAGCAGGGACCGGGATGTCGCGCTCACCAGGCTGCCGTTTGTGTAGTTTGATGAACCGCCAATCAACCAACGCGACCAAGTTTACTTTGGGTTTTCGTTCACAACCCATTGGCTGTGATTTCTAACATATGGTCGTCCCGCGCCGCCAGGACGATGAGGACGACGAGGGCGAGGAGGACGACGACATTGGTGACGCGTCTGCGGAGGATGACGAGGTGGAGAGCGACGTGGAGGGCGACGTTGGGGATGAAGACGAGAACGAGTCAAGCCATCTAGATCTTGATGACGATGACGACGAGCACATGCGGATGGCGGAAGGGGTGCGGATGGCGGAAGAGGACAGTGACGAGCTAGATCTTGATGACGATGACGACGAGCACATGCGGATGGCGGAAGGGGTGCGGATGGCGGAAGAGGACAGTGACGAGCTAGATCTTGATGACGATGACGACGAGCACATGCGGATGGCGGAAGGGGTGCGGATGGCGGAAGAGGACAGTGACGAGGATGAGTCAAGCCAGTACCCATCCCGCGCGTCGCACCACGCTGACAATGAGGCGGTGCCTGAGCCAGCGCCGCCAGCGCCTGCAAGTGCAGAGATGCAGCTCAAGGGGACGGAGGCGCAGCTGGCCAATGCACGCAAGGAGGGCCATGCCGCGCTCGCTGCGGAAGTTGCACGTCTCCGCAAGGGGCTCGAAGGGCTCACAGGGCCAGAGGCTTCGGCCAGTGGCCTTGGTCGAGTTGCGCCCAAGCGGGCATTGCCGCGCGCCGCGCGCTCGCAAGAGCCAACTGCAAGAGTCTACCCCACATGGTACATCCGCTTGAAGCGGGTGCAGCGCGCGATGCTCTGGTATGGGATGCCGATCACGCTGCTGCTCATCTGCGCCTTGGTCCTGATGCGCGACTACGAAGTGCACACCTTCCATGTGACGCCAACGCTGGCCGCGAACGCGCTGCGCAGCGTGTTGCTCGCGGCGGGGCACAAAGAGGTCGCCGCGCCAGAACAGGCGTCTGTTCTGTGGACCGATGCGGCAGTCCACCAGACGCTCACCACGTCGGCGGTGCGTACGCAGCGCGTGAATACGCTCCCGGGCATGGTGCCCGCGCGGCCGGACGCAGCGTGCCGCGCCCTCGCCGAAGCACGTGCTCCCCTTGATCGGATCGTCCGCGTGGCGGAATGCCTCGTGCTCCCGCAACAAGCCGATGAGGTGCGAACGGCGATCGTGCGCGACGGCGGGCGCGCGATGTGGGAGCTCGAACCGGCCGATGCCACCGCCTACATGATGCTCGACAGCGCCGAGGCTGCCGGCCGGCCCATCCCGTCCCTGACGAACAACCCGGACGCGCTGCCACAGCGTGGCTCGTGGGCCGTTCGCCGTCTCGACGAGCGACCGCATCTCCTCGGGGGTCGGCGATTCTGCGTCCAGCTCTTCGTGCTGGTTGCGACGGAGCCGCTGCGCGTGTACGTGCACAGCGAGGGAATTGTCTGGCGAGCGGCGCGCGCGTGGCATGCTCCGGTCGGCCCGCCGGAGACGTACGCGAAAGGTCCTCGCCGATTCTCAACGTCTGCTTGGCAGTCGGGCGCTCGCGACTTTGCGACACGGCTAGTACCTGGCGAGCTGTGGCCACTAACGTCCCTGCTGCGCCGGCTCGAGGACACCGAAGCCTCTCCGGACTCCACCGCCGACACGGATGGCCAGGCGAAGCTGAAGCGTGCAGACGGCAGCGCGAACGCATCGGTGACGGCAGCGGCAACGCTATGGGGATCTCTCGAGCGCGCGAGTGGTGCGGCGGCGGTTGCGAGCCTCTCACGTCAAACGGGATCGGGCTACCGCCATCCACGCACGGGCAGCGGCTTCCCTGGCAGTCACCTCTACCGTTCGATGATGGGCTATGGCGAGCCTCTCACGCCAGCAGCCGCGGCGGCGCGCGGATACGCTGGGGCGTTCCAGCTGCTCTCGGTACGACTCCGCTCAGCTCTTGATTGCCTCTGGATGGCCACTAATTGCAATTGATTGCACTTGATTGCCTCTCTCCTCAGGTGCGACTCAGCTTAGATGAGGCGCTCACTCCGACCATCCTCTCGGTCGACCCGAGCCCCGAGTTGCCACTCGACCGACGCTTCGACCCATACCGGACCGCGCAGCAGCCGCCGCAGCCGCCGCAGCCGCCGCAGCCGCCGCAGCCGCAGCAGCCGCAGCGGCCGCCGCAGCCGCCGGAGCTGGCCCCCGAACGTAAGGTCGAGCTCGTGGACACTCTGCTGGCGCAGCCGCTGGTGCAGCCGTCGAACATGCCCTCATCGTCGACGTCCTCACCGGACGCGCTGACCAAGGCAGCCGGCGGCCGGCCAGCGGATCAACGCGCGCGCCGGCGTGCGGCGGCGGCAGCGACGCTGGAGGCTGCTTGGAGCGCGGACGTAGGGCAGCCGTGGTGGCATGCCAACTGCATGCGGCGCGTGGCATCCGACGTCCTCAACCTGACGGGCGCGGTGCAGCACCCGCGCCGTCGCGAGCTCTTTCGGGAGTTGCGCACCCAATTGCAGCGCGCCGTCACAGTGCGATCTCTCAAGGGCTCCTCTCGAAAGCAGCAGCGCGAGCTCGAGCAGGAGCGTCTCCGAAGGGCCAAGGGGATGCGTGGTGGCAAGGGGGCTCATACCAGGAGCGGTGCGGAGGGCAAGAGGAAGCGCCGCGGCTGGTTCAGTCAGATCTCGGGAGCTTTCTCATGGTTCATGGGATCAGTCTCGATGGGCGACAGCAGCGAGTTTGAGTGCAAAATGAGGCTTCCACTGACCACGCGCGAGGAGGTTGACGAACCTTGCCTCACGGCCGCCGACGTAGACCAGCTCACATTGGCCGATACTGAGTTCCTTTGGCGCTTTGGGTTCCGGCGTATCGTGCCCGGGGCGGCGGACGAAGCGCGCCGCGCGTTGCGCCCCTTGAAGCCAGCTGACATGCTGCTTGCGCGCTACCTTGCTCGATGGCCTAAGGATGAGGAGCCCATGGCGCTGCCGCCGTGGGTGCATGAGCTGGCCCAGAGAATCGAGGGGGAGGCGGCCGAATCTGAGGCTGGAGCTGGCAGCTTGTTGTAGGACGCCAAGACGGTGATGATACAAATTGAGGCACAGATCGAACGCTTTTTGCGTGGTGCGACTCGCGCGGGTCGGTAGGAGTTGTAGCGTGGATGTACAGACAAATTGTGTGGACATCTGTGGGTGCATCTGTGAACTGTCTATGGCACATGAGGTGATGACGAATTCAACAAACTTAAGACATCTTGACAACATCTGGCACACGCGACACGGGGCACGAGCCGGCAGGCCGTCCGCTCCATCCTCCAAAACATAGAGCACGCGTCCGCCAGCCACACTATCTTCAACTCCACTCTCGCCACATGTGAGCCACATGTGAGCCTCATGGACGACATGCAATGCGCGTGCGCGCCGCCCGCCGCGCCAAAATAGGACATGAATGGTCGGACCTCAGAGCTCCCGAGCTCGCGGCCTGGAGACTCGCTGCCGCCCGGCCGTGATTAATAACGTCGTTTTTCACGTGACATCAGCCCCGCGGAAGGCATGCGGTATGGCAAAGGCGGCCTCATTTAAGAGGAGTTGACGAGCTTCACGCGACATCAGCCCCGCGGAACGCATGCGACATGACAAAGGCCGCCTCGAGGCCCTGCGAGTAATTGAAGCGCGGATCGCACAGCGTCTCGTAGTGGTTCCCCAGCATCTCCTCGAGCACATTGATGGAGCCGCCCGTGCACTCTGTGACGTGGGGCTGGCCGGTCATCTCGAGGTGCATGCCCGCAAGCACGGAGCCGAGCTCGCGGTGGATTGCAAGCGCCTTCGTGCACTCGCCGAGCACGTCGTCAAACTTGCGCGTCTTGAGCTTGTTCGCGGCAGTGACCGTGTTGCCGTGCACGCCATCCACCTGCCAGACGACGGGCACGCCGCTCGCCTGGACGGCGCGGATGTGGGCGGGCAGCATCGCCTCGACCTTGTCGTTGCCGTAGCGCGTGATCAGCACCAGCCGCCCCTCGACCTTGTCTGGGTTGAGGATCTTGACGAGACGCTGAAGCTCGTCAGCCGCCATGCTAGGGCCGACCTTGCACCCGATTGGGTTCTTGATGCCGCGAAAGTACTCGACGTGCCCGCCGGTGAGCTGGCGCGTGCGGTCACCGATCCACACCATGTGCGCCGACAGGTTGTAGAAGCCCTTGCCCGGCACCTCGCGTGTGAGTGCTTCCTCGAGGTCGAGCTGCATCGCCTCGTGCGCCGTGAACATCGGGCCGGCCACATTGGGCGGCGCCGACTGGATCTCGCTGACCGTCTTGGCGTACGAGGCGTACTTGGGGCTCGCCTTGTATGCCGCGGCGTCGAGGCCCGAGAGCATCTTGGGCGCGAACTCGGGGTCCATCTGCAGCCCGCGCATGAAGTTTTGGCACGCCGCCGAGTGCCAATAGCCCTCGAGCAGCCGCCTCGGGTCCCACGCGCGCTCCGTGGGCTCAAATCCGTTGATGTTTTCGCCCTTGAAGGACTTGATCTCGCCGAGGGTGGGATGCTTCTCGACGGGGCTCGAGCGCGGCTTGCCGTACTGGCCGGCGATGCGGCACACGCGCACCGGCGGCACGCCCGTTGCCGTCTCGAACACCGCTCCCATCTGCACGACGAGCTTGATCTGCGCCGTGGTGTAATCGGCGTTGCAGTCGACGAAGCGCTCGGCGCAGTCACCGCCCTGGATGATGAACTTGTCGCCGCGGGCGCACTGCGCGAGGAGCGAGGTCAAATTGTCAACCTCGTACGCTGTCACGAGCGGCGGTAGCGAGGAGAGCTTGGCCATGGTAGTCTCGTAGAGGGCTTTGTCGTCGTAGGTGGCCATTTGCAGCGCCTCGTAGTTGCGCCAGGAACCCGGCGTCCACGTGCGCGCGCTCACGGAATCGACGACATCATCCACATCCATGGTCGCGTGATCGGGGCCTCGTCTCCACGGAGACCGCGCCCTACGCGCAGATTTCTGTGAACGCACCGCACCGGATCCGGACGTCTCTGCTCTTTTTCGACCTCGCGCCCGGGCCTCGTGTCACGGCGACCACACGAGCGGTCCGCAGCTACTTTGACGACTAGGACACCTCCAGGTGGGCACATTTGCTGCACACCTTCGACAGCACTTTGAAATTTGCGCCAGATCTTTCGCCCAACATGCTACAAGATTTCGGTCCCCGCTGGCCTGGCAATCCTCGAAGGGCCAAACCTCGAGCTCTAGGCAGCGGCTGCGAAGAGGAAGGCCAAAAAAGTACGCAGATGAGCGCCGAGAGCCGAGAGATGCGGAACGCGTGTATCTGGCCATGCACTCACACCGTGTCTATGACGTGGGTGTCATCCTTGGTGTCATCCCTTGGGGTTTTTTTTGTGTTTTTGTGTGAAGCCCTTCCCGGTCGTCTTCACAGGTAAGGCCTCCTGTGCCTGACCACAGACGAGCAGGAGGCGCTCCTCAAGTGCTTCATCAAGCCCAAGGAGTGGTGCAAGCCGGCGCGCGACGTGAAGTGTGCTCCCCAGACTCACACAATGCCCGCAGTCTGCACTGCTCTCAAGGCACTCTTTTCACCACGATGCATGCTCCGTGTGTGCAACAGGTTGGCTCTGGCCAAAGCAGGCTTCGCAGAGGCTCCAGTCATTGGGGTGCGCCTCGGCGAGCCTGGAGACGCTGGCGAGCTAGTTGCCATCTGGCTGCGCAGCGTCCTGAGCGTGCGCGCGCTCATGGGCCGCCGTGCGGGCCCACAGGCCCACTACCACGCGCTCATGGGCCGCCGTGCGGGCCCACAGGCCCACTACGCTCCTGGCGGGGCTGGATGAAGGTCTGTGGCGCCAGTGGCATCCTCAGGCTCCGAGAGGTGCTCCGGCACATCCAAAAAAACCCACACAAAAAAACACACCAATTGAGGCTGTCCGGCCCCTCTGCCGCCACAGCATCCTCCGCCGCCATCTTGCCCGCCGCATCGCCCGCGACATCACCCGCCACCGCCGATCCCTCCTCGAATCCTTGGGCCAATTTGGCACCTCGCCCGCAGGCTGCGACATCGCCGTCCACCACATGCAGCTCATCACCGAGCGCTACCCCCACTTCATCCACCACCTCCTCGACATCGTCAACGCCCACACCTCCATCGCCCCCCATCATGCGCCCAGGTACCCGATGGCATCAGATGCGCCGATGGACATTGCATCCATCTCCACGATCGAGCACTGTGATGTCGCTTACCTCGAAGCTCAGTGGCAAATGCATGGACCATCATGCTCCGGCGACGCAGTCATGGCCAGTGGAGAGTGAGGGGCTTGGTGTGACGCAGGAGGGCTTCCTTTCGCAGTCGCCTCGACTGTTCGCGCGTCTGCAGGAGATGACCCCCGCCTCGAGGGCAACAAGGGGCTCAACTATGAATACATGTACCGCGGGACCCAAAAGACAATGTCTCTCTCTCTCACGGCAGAAGAGGTCCTACAAGTACGTGGCGCTCTCACGTTGGTGTACAAGGACCTGGTTGGGCAGCTCATGCGGGCCACAAAGTTGGTACATGCGATGCTCCGACGGCGGACAAGAAGAAGGAGAAGCGGAAGCGAGCGGCTGCGAAGAGGAAGGCCAAAAAAGTACGCAGATGAGCGCCGAGAGCCGAGAGATGCGGAACGCGTGTATCTGGCCATGCACTCACACCGTGTCTATGGCGTGGGTGTCATCCTTGGTGTCCCCTTGGGTGTCATGTTTATGCCCAGGACAGTACTTGCGGACGCTTATACGCAGACATTCAACGACCTGCTCGTCACGAAGCAAAATGGAACCATTTTGATATTTTCCCCATTCCCCCCAATCCCCTCAATTACCGGTACAATCCAAAACTTGACAAAAAGAGCATCGACGACACGGCCCCTTGTGTGCCCCTAATGTACATGCATGTATAGGATCCACAGTAATGCGCCGGTGGGACTCTCCATGGCCCACGTACGTCTCGCCTCGCACGCCGTCGCCCACCCACCGGCGCCGCCGCTTCCCAGCCGCCTTGTCGCCGCCGCCGCGCCACCTCTCCTTTGCCGCCGAGCCCTCGTTTCACATCATTCGCCGGCTGCCTCCTCCGCCGCCACCGCACACGCCTCCACCGCTGCACACGTGGCCGGATCCTCTCGCGCAAACATACTATCGCTCGAGCTCCTACCACACAGCAGAGCCGCCCTCCAACGATCCCGTCCCGCCCGACGATCCCGTCCCGCCCGATGTCCTCGCCGCCTTTGAGTACTTTGATCGCGACGCTTCTGGCTCCCTCAACTATCACGAGCTCGCCCATGCGCTGCGCTACTTCGGGGTCGAGACGACCATGGCGGGCGCGATCGACCTGCTGCATCAGTACGACCATCCAAATGGCAAAAATCTTGACCTTGCCGCGTTTGCCAAGCTCATCCACGACCATACCGTCGGCTGGGAGTACGCGCAACAGGAGACGCAGCAGGAGACGCAGCCGCAGCAGCGTGTGTACCTGGCGCGTGAGCCGTCGCCAAAACCGTCGCCTGAACACCGCCGCCGGTGGCTCTACCTTCCGCCGGTGGAGTCCCTGTGGTCTGAGACGCCCCCGCTGCCGCCGCAACTGCAACTGCAATCGCCGCCGCCGCCGCCGCCGCCGCCGCCGCCGCCGCCGCCGCCGCCGCCGCCGCCGCCGTACACACCAGTCGCGCTGCCGCCATACTCTGGCGCCGTGCCGGCGCACCACTATATGCCGCCGTCAGCGTACGCGCCGCCGCCGTACTACTCGCCGCGGCCGGCCCTGCTGTACAACCACGCGCGGCCATACGTGAATGTGCATGCCGCACGTGCCGGCCCGCTCGGCAAGCCCGACCACTCTCTCACCCTCGGCGAGGTCTTCGAGATGCACGATCTCGAACGGCGAGGTCTGCTGAGTGCGACGAGCTTGCATGCCGCGCTGAGCTTCCTCGGCGCGGTCCGCCTGACACTCTTCGACACGATCGATCTCGTTGCCGCATACGGTTCGCCCGCCACAGCGCCCGGGCTGGACGCCGGGCATGACGCCGCGTGCACCTTTCCTGAGTTCGCGTCGCTTGTGCGCACCCTGCGCGTGCGCGGCGACCTGCCGCCGCTCTGAGGATATGCTGCCGCATCTCTCGTGCGAGCCCGCTATGGCGCATATGCCTCTGGCTGAAGAGCCAATGCGGTAGAGCCTAGACCGGGCCGTGCGCGGTGCAACGCGCGCGTTGTCGTGTGCCGCGATGTCGTGTTCACGGCTGCACGCGCGCGGTGTTTTTTGTTTAGCGCCCGGTCATCCGGCCCTTCCACGGATAAGTCTTCGCGGATATACGGATATCGTCCCGTTTCCTATACGTCACAGCCGTCGTTCAAGTTTCCCTCGGTAATTTTACGAGCCGCGCGCGTCGTCTCATAGCAATTCGCCCTGCGCTAAGGATGATTGTGCAACTGACTCTGCCGCAGCTGCTTGCGGCACTGCAAGTGCCACACTAGGAGAGGGAAGTGCAACAGAGGTGGTGTCCTCCTCAGCCTGATCATCGTCGTCGTCATCATCACACTCAGTCGCTAGCATCTCGGCATCGCCTGCTCGTGACTGCTGCCGCACAACTTCAGCACGATGCAGCAGCGCCTGCTCTCGCATCAGCAGCACCTCGCCCACGGTGGGCTTTCTCACTGCTGCGGCCTCGCGTCGCCGGGCGCGCTCATTAGCCTGCTCATGGAGGCTCATTATATTGGGTACGCAGCCGCAAGCGCAGTTCGCCACGTGTGCTATCGAGCGTTGGAGTGCTCCGGCGCGCTGCGTGCCCAGGAGGGTCTCCAAGCTGAACCCACGAAGCATAAAAAATGAACACGGGTGTGAACTAGAACAAGTCAAGTCAAGTCAAGGTTGTCTGTTGTTTATGTATAGACTTGACTTGAACTAGAACACGACGCACGAGACAAGGGGTGCTCCGGCACTGTTACTGCCCGCTCAGAATACACACACCTTACATGACCCCATGCGAGACACGGAGCGTGCGCGCGCGCGCGCGGCGTCGATAAAACTCCAGGATAAACATACTGGTGTGATTCAGTGAATAATGGACGTATGGTACCGACAAGCACTGGGGTGTTACCGGTACCAATCACACAGGCGAAAGCCAAAAATTCTCACGCTCATTAAAGACCGGAGAAGGGCCTGTCGCTTGCTGGCACCAATTGGCTGGTCGACTTGTGTCGGCTCAATGTGTGGTGCTCGTGTGGAGCGCTGGAGATTCATTCTTCGAACAGATGCAGGAGGCCGCGCCTACAACTCTCTACATCTATGAGCCCATTCCTCGGGTACGCCCACGGGCCGGCCCGAGACGCCGAGAGCGTGGAGCCCGCGACCTAGGTAAAACCCCACCCTTCAATCATGCCTTCAATTGTGGTCCCCACGCACCTATATTTACATCTTGAGCCCATTGAAGATGCCCGTCTTGGCGTTGCCATCCTTGTCGGACTCTACAATCTCAACCACTTGGTTGCTTGCCTTCGGGTCGAAGAGCGCTGCGACCGACACGTCGGCGACGAGGTCGCGGGAGATCTCGCCGCTGTTGAGCGTGTTCTCGCCCGAGACGAAGAGCGCGCCGGTAGGCGGGTCCGCCTTGAGACCACCGGGCCTCACGATCGTCCAGTCGAGCCCGGAGGCGCGCAGGTACTTCTCGGCCACCAGCTTCTCCTCGAGCACGTGTCCGAAGGCGTTTGTCTGACGTGGCGGCGTGAGAATCGATGGTCGGGCGTGAGTCCAAAACGCCGTGGGGCGGTTCGGGGCCTGCGAGGCACGCCATAGCGGGTGTCTTACAATCTGATAGCCCGGCGAGTTGAGCTGCCCCCACGCGCCACCATCGGTGAGGATGCTGCTCACGAGAACCACTTTGCGCACGCCAGCGGCCTTTGCCGCGTCGATTAGCGCGCACGTGCCGACGTTGTCGACGGCGTGCTGGGCAGGAACGGGACTCGTTGTACAGCGAGTGTCAGATGCGCGGCGGAGACATGGCGAGCAAGCGAAAGCGCGCGCGCGCAGCAGACGACCCAACGTGTTCGGTGCCCCGTGTTCTCAAACCGCCGCAGCATCCATCTTGAAGGGGTTGCCAGGGACGAAGCCAACGGCGATGATGAGGCTGTCAGCACCCTTGAGCGTCGCGCTCATGTCGGCCACGCTTGATTTCTCGACGTCGAGTGCCTTGAGCTCGATGCTGCTCGCATCGATGCTCGCACCCTTCTCGATCATCGCCCCGCGGATTTCAATCTTGCTCTCGGCCAGCTTCTGGGCGGCCTTGGTCGGATCGCGAACGCCACCGATTGCCTTCACACCCTTCATCGCACCGAGGCGAGACAGGCACCGCCGCCCCGTCTGGCCGGTCGCGCCGGCGACGACCACCGTCTTCAATGCTTCGTCGGCTGCAATGGCTGGCCGGTCATAGCCGAGAGCTGTCGCGATCGCCGCGGTGCCGAGAGCGAGGTCGCGGCGGGTGAAAGAGGTCGCTGAGGCCACCGGGCCAGAGACACGGCGCGTGACCTTGTATGGCACCGGCGAGCATGAGAGCGCGTGGGCGACGAGCGTGACAATCGCAAACGCGGCCGATGACATGGCCCACGAACGAGGAGCCTTCGCCGACGATGTGATCTCCGCTCGTCGGATGTCAGGCTACAGAAACTACTTGTACTTCACTACTTCACACGTGAATTGACCTGAGGCTCGAGAACTGCAATCTGTTCAAGATTCATGCGGCCTCGTTTTTCTGACAGTCGCCGCAGCAGGGATATACATGTTACATGAATGCCTAAATTGTACATAATTTGTAGATCAAGATACGTATGAATATTCGAAAACAACCCCATTGGATACTTGAAGTAAGTAACCCTTCGAGCTCTCATGCACTCACTGACAACGAGGACTCTCTGACAACGAGGACGAACAAGAATTCCGTTTGCGTTACTTTTTCAAGTCCGCAGACGCTCGGGGATCAGAAAAAGGCAAGAAGAAGCCCTGCATCGGATCTTCGGCTGTCTTCCAGCCGAATCCCTACAATTGCGTGCACAATGGATACTTCGACGGAACAACCGCCTCTCGAGGTGCTCACTGGCACGATGCCGCCGAGCCCCGAGTTCATGGCGTGCGCCGGCAGCAGCAGCGGCGTCGCCCTCTTCAACCCATGTGGTCTGGCCGTCGGTATGGACGGGCGCGTCTACATTGCGGACACCGGCCATCACCGAATCTGCATGGTGGAGGACGGCGTGCTCTATGTGCTTGCGGGCACGGGCGCCCGCGGCTGTGCCGATGGCCCCGGCGCTTCGGCGATGTTCGCGCACCCGTGCGGCCTGGCGATCAGCTCAGAGGGCTACCTCTTCGTCGCGGTGAGCTTGCACGCACGCCCGCGCGCAACGGAACCTGTTGAAAGATGTGGACTTGTGAGTGGCCACCATCCTCTTGCTTGCTGACTCTCGCGTGCCACCGACTGCGCGCCGTGCTCGCAGGACTGCGGCAACCACCGCATCCGGCAGATCGCGCCCGATGGCAGCGTGAGCACGCTCGCCGGCAGCGGCCAGCCTGCACACAGGGACGGGCACGGCCGGCACGCGTGCTTCTACAACCCGTGCGGTGTCGCGATCGACTACCTGTCGAACGACGTGCTGTACGTGGCCGACTACTCAAACAATTGCGTGCGTGCCGTCTCGCGCTCGGGCCTCGTGTCCACCCTCGCCAAGGAGGCAGACACGCCGCTCGACTCTCCATACGGGATCGCCGTCCACGTGGAGGTCCTCGCGGCTCCGGCATGCGGCACGGAGGCGACGGTGTACGTGTCGTCGTACCACTCGCACTCGCTCGCGCGCATCTCCCCCGAGGGTAAGGTGTCCATCCTCGCCGGCTGCGGTGCCCCACTCCATCGGGACGGTTACGGCTCCTCCGCCGCGTTCCACGCACCCAATGGGCTCTCGATCGACGCGGATGGCGTCCTATACGTGGCCGACTCGGGCAACCACTGCATACGGCGCGTGAGTGCCCAGGGCGAGGTGGGCACGATTGTGCGCCATGGGCTCAACTCGCCGTGCGGCCTGTGCGTCTGCCGGCTGCCCGGGCGCGGTGCGTCACTCTTGATCGCTGATCGTTCCAACTCGTGCGTGCGTGTTCTCCCGATCGAGGCCTCACCACCGCCGCTGCTCGCGCCGTCGACGATGCGCGAGGACCTGCGCGCGCTGCTCGACGGCCAGAGCGACTCTTTGCAGGGCGAGGCGGTCTTTGAGGTCGAGGGACGTCAGCTGCGTGCGCCCAAGGCGCTCCTGTGCGCCCGCTGCCCGCACTTTCGCGCCATGTTCGGGTCGGGCATGAGGGAGAGCCGAGGCGAGAGTGTCGTGGTGAGCGAGACGGGGTACGCCGTGTACCGCGCGCTGCTCGACTACCTGCTGTGCGACGAGCTCGCCGAGGGCCTCTCGCCCGAGAGCCTGCTTGAATGCATGATGCTCGCCAACGCGTACGGGGTGCTGCGGCTCGAGCAAAAGTGTTCGCGTCGGTTGGTGGAGCGCCTCAACGGGCACGTGGTCAGAGAGGTCTGCCGGTGCGCGCAGCTCATCGGCGACAGCCACCTGGCGCGTGCGTGCGAGCGCTTCGAGCACGAGCAGCAGCGCAGTCCGACCGCGGTCGACAGCCCCGACAGTCCCAAGGTGCCCACGATCAAGAGCGAGGGCGACGTACGCCCAGGCACGCCGATGCAGTTGGCGTGAGCGTCGTCGTGAGCGTCGTCGTGCAGCGCGAGTGCACGGCGCCCCGGCCGATGAGCTGAGCGCGTGCGGCGAGAGAGCCGCAGGCCAAGAGCGTCACGGCCGCCGAGCGTCAACGGCTCTCTGCATTTGAGCGCTCGGTGAGAGATGTGAGCAGTGCCGCTTGCAATCTTCCTCGCGAGGGTGTAGTGTCCTATCGCCGGAATGTGCCGGCACTGTCGTCGCACGGATGAGATCGTCGTGGATGGTGTTGGCACAGAGGCATCGTGTGTGCACTGTTTGCTGCATCGTGTCTGTGTGCGGCGGCGTGGTGTGTGTAGTGTGAGCATGTGCCGTGCATGGCGCCATGGCCCCGACGCTCGCGAGCCGGGAATAGAGGCGGTGCCGAGCTGCGTCGAGACAGGGGACAACGACAAGTGAGGCGGGGACAGGCGTCGAGGTGTACGCACAGCGGCCGCGGCGCGTGAGACTCCCGCGTGTATCAAGGTTTCGGCATCTGCCGGAGTAGGACGTTTATTTGACTAAGTGTAGCAAGGACTCGTGAGCTGTCAAGAACCTTGGTCCTTGCTCGGCGGCACTGGAGCGGAGCGACACGCTACAACGGTGCACCCTCAGCGGAGGCGACTTCGCTCGTCGGCGCCCGGCCCGGCGTCGCGGCGCCGGACGCAGACGGGACGCGGAGCCACTGACGCCACTCGCCGAGCTTGAGCTTGCCACGGAGGCTCTCCAACATAGTGGCGTAGGTTGTCGTGGCTTCCGCGTGTGCAGCCTTGATGAAGGAGAAGTAAAAGAGGTACCGCCGCCGCTGCGACGTGTTGGCGTCGCCGGCGTGCAAGCAGCGGGAATCAAAGAGACTCACGTCGCCTGTGCACAGCTCGCTACGCCAGGGCTGAAGGCTTTCAAGCTGCGCCGACACGCGCGTCTCGTGCTCGGCGTCCCGCTCGTCCTCGTCCTCGTCGGAGGTGGAACTAATGTAGAGGTCGAAGTTCTCGTACGTGAAGAACGCCGCGTGCGCCTCAGCAGTGTGTGTTGACGGTAGGAAGAGGGTTGGGCCCATCGACGCATCGACGTCCTGCAAAGCACAGAAGCCGGTGAGGATGACTGGACCCTGATCGGTGCCGCTTCCCTTTTTGATCGGTGTGTCGGGATGGATGGGCTGTCGCCTAGCGCCCGGCAAAGAGATGAGCGCAGCGAGCTCATGCAGCAGGGCGTCTTCGCCCAAGGAGGCGGACAAGGCCGGCCCCAGCGTGCCAAGCAATGATGCGAGTGCTGCCCGCACCGGCGGCGCCTCCAAGCTGAGCTTCACATCGTGGCGATTGCGCGGACTCATAATGTCACCAAAGCGACTCTGCCACTGCTCGCTGTCTATTTCATTCCCTTCTGTCGCCTGCAGTGCGTCAGCAAGTGACAAATCCACAGCTTCCATCAATGCCGCTTTTGGAGAGGGCTCGGGTAACGCGCACGACGCCGTGTGCTCTCAGCGCCTCGGCGACCGCGGACCCTCCATCTGCGATCGCCAAAGCGGTTGGGAAAGTGGGTCTCGCGTCGGCCATAAGAGCGAGGGCTTGAAGCATCATCGCCAGAAATGTGGAGTTCATGTTAATACACACAACACAAGAGCAACAGAGCCGTGAAGAGAACGCGCCTACAATGTAGGAACTCGGCACGTTTGAACAAATCTTACTTTCTCGCGAGCGGAAATGGAAAATCAATTCCAAAGTGTCCCGGCTCCCCCCGGTACCTTTTTACCGTGTGTCCCGTGTGTGTCCCGGCTCCCCCCGGTGTCTTTTTACCGGTAGGAAGTGTGAGGGACGTCAGTCGCAGACCACCGCTCTTCGCGTCGGACCGCACGCTGCGCGAGATGGCAGAAGTCCTAAAGCCCGCGCCGGGCATGTTTGATAGGAGTGTTGCGAGCTACACCTGCACAGCAGCGCTGCTCATGTCGCTGCAGCCGATCCTCGTGACCGCGTCGAAGAACCCGCACGGCGGCTTTGACTACTCGGTGCCTTCGTCCACGATGTTGAGCGAGGGGCTCAAGCTCGTAATCTCGGGCGTGCTGCTCGGGGCCTCCATCCTGCGTGGGCAAGTGGGCGCCGTGCTCAACGAGGATTCGCTCGCCGAGTTCTTCTCGTACATGCTTCCCGCGGCCATCTACTTTGTCAACAACAACTGCATCTTTTTCATCCTCCAGGCGGTCGACCCGACCACGTTCCAGCTGCTTTCGCAGATGAAGACGATCTTCACTGGGCTGCTCTTCCGCATCTTCCTCAAGCGACGGCTCACCGCAGTGCAGTACCTGGCGCTGGTGACGCTCGCGTGCGGCACGGCGTGCTCGCAGTTGCCGAGCGGCAAGCACGGCTTCCGGGAAAGCCAGTCGGCCAATCCGCTCGTCGGTGGGCTCCTCTCCGTCCTCTCGTCGCTGCTCTCGGCGCTTGGAGGCATCTACAATGAGCGATTGCTCAAGGGACGACCGACGGCCTCGATACACTGGCAGAACATCCAAATGTGCGCCGCGGCCCGCCGGGCGTGGCTGCAGCGCTCGCCAAGTGCCCTACGGCCGCTGTCACCGCCCATCCCCACCCCTCTCCCAAAGCCCACCCCCCTTCCCTGCTCTCCTCACACTGCTCGCTCACACGGACATCCCCTTTGACTTCCCGCCACACGCCACACGCCACACGCCACGCTGCGCAGGTATGTTTGGGGCGTGGGCTTCAACGCGATTGCGGCATGGCAAAAGGACGGAGTCTCGATGGCGAGAAACGGCCTCCTCCACGGCTTCGATCACTCCGCGTGGATCGTGGTCGTGTGCAACGCTCTCAACGGCCTCGCCATCTCTGCCGTCCTCAAGTACGCAGACAACATCGCGCGCGTGTACGCGCACGCGATCGCGATGATGGTGACGATGGCGGTGTCGACGCAGCTCTTCCATGCGCCGATCACGCCGCAGCTCTTGCTCGCGGTCGTGCTCGTCGCCACGTCCACCATGCAGTACAATCTGCCTAAGGAGTGGCTTGAGAGCATGGATACGTCCGAGCGCATGTGGCATGACATGAAAGACCGGCTTCCAGCTTCGCACCACCGAAGGCAATTGTCCCACGAAGAGACCGACTCACTCGTCAAGAGCTTGCGCGACAACACCTCTGAGCCCGACGAGGGAGAGAATATCGTACCGCTTTCGCCCATCGTCTCCGCGCCTATCAGGGACCTGCACGGCCATCGCGTCTAGGTCGTCCTCCGACCTTTCATGCAGTCCACGGACTCGCATGAACTTGGCAACTTGCCTCTTGAGATCCGAAGACCGTAAGTGCTTGAGTCCGATTGAAATCAGCGGACATCACAGAGGGTATTCTTTGGTTTCGTCTAGGCATGTCTTGGAGGTGTCTGATGTACTTTAGACTTGCATGCGAACAAACAGAAACCAAAAAATCGTTACGTGACTTTGCCTCGCTTCCGGGGGCGCACTCTCGACACTCTCGACACTCTCGACAACATGTTGCTTTCGCCCGAGGCCATCTTCAAGGACAAGCCGCTCAGCCAGCTAGGGCCCTTCTTCAAGAACAAGCTTGGTACCATACAGCGCGCGCGGTGGCGCTGGTGCTTCCCGGAGCCAGACGATGGCGTGGACTACCCTCGGCAGCGTGCCAGGAATGAGATCATGGACTCTGTGGCCAACTGGGACGAGGCAGAGCAGCTGTCCATGGAGGCAATGGAAGAGGTGCAGCCTCCACACCATAAGACAGCAGGCGTCTTCAGTGTCGGCCCCAAAGCGGCTGCGGACTGGAACGCTTTCTGCCTTCTGTCGACCAACCTGTCGATGAATAAGGTACCACCGGCCCCGAAAGAGAGCCCAACGTCGTTCAACTCGATCGAGGTCTGGCTTTCGATGATCAAGCTCGCGCATGCGGAGGCGTTGCTCAAGCCGGGTGCCATGCACATCATCGAGGCATGGTCGAGGCGCTGCTCCGAGAAGCAGCGAGCGGCGCTGTCCAACATCATGCTCCTCTTTTCCGACTACTTGGCCACAGGCGGGTCGGCACTCCTCTCGGAGACCAAGATCAAGTACATGCCTAAGTCCATCCCGCCCAAGTTCACCCATGTCGCGGCCGAGGGCTCGCTTGGCCGGCCGACGACCGCGCCCATCGTCTCCGCTGTCCAGTTAAAGATGGAGGCGAAGCTGAAGGCGATCGAGGAGGCAGCAGCGCGCCACGGGGCGGAGAGCCTCGAGAAGCGCATGCAGGAGGCAATGCGTTCGGGCGGCCAGAGAGAGCTCAAGGACCCTGGGAAACACCCCTCGTACGCGTCGACCATCCCGATGAAGTGGCCCATGAAGCCGCCTGACCTCGTCACCAGCACGCAAGCGGCGATGCGCCAGGTCAACGCGGGCGATGCGCGCAATCGGCAATTTCCTTCGGACGGACCGCCTGGGACCGCCTTCAACCGATGCATCGGCGGCCCCACGTGGCACGGCGAGGCTCTGTACCCTCGGTTGCGGCCGGTCGCCGAGGCAAGCTTCTCGCCCCTGCGCCCGCTCGCATCCTTTGCGGGCTTCGAGTCCATGACCCGTGCCAATGGCAAGCCGATCTGCTCGTATCGTTGCAACTGAATCCGGGCGACAGCACTGTACTACAACTGCATGACAAGATTGCGTCTTGATGTGATAGCGCGGGTGGCCAGCTGATGAAGGTGAGCTATATCATACTGTATCTATCTGCACTGTCGGAGGCGGTCGCACGAGCAGCCGCACGAGCATCAGACGAGCATGGACGACGGCGGCCAGCAGGAGGGGGGGCAGGGGGGTCGCAGGAGCGGCGTTCGTTCCGTATGAGGTATATGGCTGCGGTGGCGTTTCCCGGTTCGACCCACGAGCTAATTTTACGCGCTAGTTTTATGAATATATGAATTGAAGACAACGACGAAATTCATATTACGAACAACGTGTTGAACGTGTACTTTGATTCACATTAAGCTACGTACTTTGCGTACTAGACACTCTAGTACCCACTTGCCACGGATGACAACGGATGACTCGTATCCTAAACAAACTGCTAAGAAGACGGCCGAGCGCATTATCCACGTACTCTGTCGCCGCTTGCACGCTTGAGCGAGATCATCGGCAAGCCCACACTCGCCGAGCTCTTTGGGCTCCTCGGAGATGAGATCTCGTCGAGCTCTCTTGACTCATACGAGGTGAAGCACACGAGGTGGACTCACTGGATCCAACGGCGCCGTTTCCAACGTCTCCTGCTGGCGCACGCGGCCGGGCACGTCGGACCACATGTACCGGTAGCCGTCCTGCTGTCCATTCTCCCTATTATTCCTCTGCTGTGTGTGTGAACCCTTGGGAGTAGAGACGCTCCTCTGCTGATGACGGTCATCCTCACGATTCCCGTCACTGGCAGCACTCGTGTGGCGAGAGTAGACAGCTGCTGCTAAGCGGGCGCGCTGCTGCTGCGTCGTCGGCGGCGAGGCCGGGCAATGTGGTGACGGCGACCCGGTGTGATCATGCGCGCTCACCTCCGAGGTGGAGAACTCTTGCGAGATCGTGCGCTGCTCACCCACTGGCTTGCTCGCGCAGCCACCGCCCAGAGTCGCTCCTGGCGCAGATTTGGCATCACGTGATGCTTTGACGGTGGCCGCTGTCGGTATCCTGTAGGAGAGTAACTTGGTCCCTGGCATGGACTTGGACGCCAGCGTTTCGCGGGGCCGCTGCTGCTGTTCCTTGTCGACCAACTGCTCTGTGGGGAGCAGCGCTTTTGTGACGCGCTGCGCAAGGGTAGTGGGTGGATCCCCAGCGTGGAGCTGGTCGAGCGCGTGAAGCCACTCCCTGGTGAGTGGCACGGTCATGATTCGCGGCTCGCTGGGATCTTTTTGGCGCCTACGTGGCCAACACGCGACCAACATGAGTACGCCCATCCCGCGAATGGACCAAAAAACTTGTCAACAAGGTCCGCAAGACGAGAGAATCTCCGCGCCGCATCGCCCTCTGAGGTCTGTGTTTCGTGTTAGAGGCCGAGTCGGCTTGCATGTGTCGGGAGAGCTGACCTTTTCTTTCGCAAACTAAACGAACTGACCTTTCTCAAACTTCATCGCGACCTTATTTCAAGACATGCTATGTCGAGAAGACGCGCGACACCGCGTGCTCGTGACGGGCGCGGGATCTGCAGAGGGGATCGGCTTCGCCTGTGCCCGTGCGCTCGGACAGGCTGGTATGACAGTTGAGATCGTGTCGACCACCGAGCGCATCTACGACCGGGCGGCGGAACTGGCGGCGGAAGGGATCACCGCCCGCGGCCACGTGGCAGACTTGACCGATCCGGCGGCGGTCGCCGCGCTATTTGCGGCCTGCGGGCCGGTTGACGTGCTGGTGAACAACGCTGGCATGGGATCTATCGGCGCGCCCTCGGTGCCCCGCGCCTTCGTGGACCAGTCTCCAACCGACTGGACCCGTGCGTTGGAGGTGAGCTTGACGAGCGCTGCACTCGTCACCCGTGCCTGCCTTCCCGGCATGATCGGGGCCGGATGGGGCAGGGTAGTGATGGTCGCTTCTGTCACCGGGCCGCGCGTCGCTATTCCGGGCGAGGCCGGATATGCTGCGGCGAAGGCCGGGATGATCGGGCTGACCCATGCACTGGCGCTCGAAGTCGGCGGGGCAGGGGTGACGGTGAACGCCGTGCTTCCCGGCTGGATCGCGACCGGGGCAAGCAGCGGGGCAGAACTAACGGCGGCGCGCGCCACTCCGCCCGGACGCGCCGGCCGGCCGGAGGAGGTGGCGGCAGCGGTCGCCTTTCTCGCTTCGGGCGCGGCGAGCTACGTCAACGGCGCGAGTCTCGTCGTTGATGGCGGCAACATCTTGCAGGAGATGAAAGCGTGATTTTCAGCAATCATTGATAGCATAAGTTACATTACTAGAGGTCATACGCCGTTAACTGACGATTTGAGTCACTGTCTCTTTAAACTCGCCGTAACTTCCGTTCTACCGTTATTTCTAACCGTTGTAATAACTACCGATTTTTTAATTTTTTTTCATATTTACCCGCTCATCCTCATGCCTCAACCGCTGGTACCCGCCCGGCCTTCCCGGCGTACTTCGGCGTACACGACGGCATCTACGTGTAATCGTTAATCGTATACCCTGGCCTCTAACGCAACGTAAGGACGACCCGATCGCGCGCGCCGCGCGGCGGCGCGGCGAGTCCGGTCTACAGGGCCTGCGCAGACAGGAGCAGACGGTTCGGTGTATCCTTTCGAGCAAATCGGGGGTCGTCGGGCGCGGGTTAGAAAGTGCACTGAACCCGGGTGACGTGGGGTTTGTTATCGAGTTTGGGGGGGTTTGTTATCAGGATACGTATCCCATGTATCGCGCATGTATCGTGCATGTATCCCGCATGTATCTTGATGTGTTCCGTTCATATACATCAAGATACATCAAGATACATCGAGATACATTTGTATCTTGACTTTGGCCATCATAGGAAATGTATCTTACCTAGGGATATGTATCCTTCTTTAAGATACATTTAAGATACATTTAGGATACGGTTAGGATACAATGTATCTTAAGCCTCAGATACATGGCACACAAGATACACTCACGATACATGTTGGATACATCGGGATACATCGGGATACATA
>Ga0210245_101291_pt1 | contig 20716 bp, 18 predicted proteins | sample ChrtobMetaP3_4mM_FD_155450 | JGI IMG/M metagenome (GOLD analysis project Ga0210245, IMG submission 155450) | Chrysochromulina tobin associated microbial communities from unialgal haptophyte culture, Seattle, Washington, United States - P3_4mM | ecosystem: Host-associated > Algae > Haptophytes >...
GAACACGGGCCGCGCGATCGCGTACGTCATGCAGAAGGGCAAGCGCGGCAGCCTGCGGGTGCGCAGTGGCAAGTTCGAGACCGAGATCGTGGTCCCGACGGGCTGCGCCATCTACGCCACCAACGAGTTGCTTGGGCTGGAGCATTGCCATGGGCTCAACGGCCTTTGCCTCTCCTACGTGCTCGAGTTGTCCGTCCAGGTGATGCCTGTGGAGGCGCCGCAGGCGGCAAGGGACGCGGCTGGAAGGGCGCAGCAGGCCGAGGAGATCAACTTTGCGGCGCACCTTGAGCCGTGGATGCCAGAGACGTTCTTCCTCGGGGCCAAGCTCAAGTACGGCTTTGTCGGAATCGGCTCGGTGCGGCGCTGCGCGATGGCGTGGCACCGCGGGCTAAAGATGGGCAAAGGATACCTTCGCGAGCTGGGCAAGGACGAGGCGCGCCTGCTCGTCAGCGCACTGAGCCCTGAGGACCTAGCCGAAGCGGCGCGCCAGCAGGGCATGCTCACGTGGCGCATTGGGAGCCTACATCGTGGTTCGAATGAGACACTGATGCATGCGCGCCTGCTGGCGCGTGCGCTCACACTCGAGCAGTACGAGGCGATGCCGGAGCGCGAGCGGCGCCAGCTGTGCGACCAGCTGTGGGCGCGCGCTGTGGCAGATGCTGCTCTCAGACGTGCTGGCGGCGAGGCGGCGAGGCGGCTGTGGCAGCTGAAGGAGCTGCGCAAGCGGCCCTCGCTTTCTGCGGCCGAGCTCGAGACGCGCATCGCGCTGGAGGCGGGCGAGGCGGCCGACGAGAAGGCGCAGATGAAGAGAGCGGCAAGGGGTTACCTCACGGCCGAGGAGGCCATCACCCAAGCTATTGCCGAAAAGCTCACACTGGTGCCTTCGAGCACAGACGCACGCTACAAGGGCGTGCACCGCGCCCGTACAGGCAGGTATGAGGTGCAGATCACCGAGAACGGCAAGCTGACGTACATTGGCAGCTTTGGGACCGCCGAGCAGGCGGCTCTGGAGTACGCGCGGCAGCTTGGACCAGAGCGATCGGCGGCGGCGGCGGCGGCGGCAGCGGCAGCGGCAGCGGCCAAGGGCGGTGACCTCACGGCTGAGGAGGCCATCGCCCAAGCTATTGCCGAAAAGCTCACACTGGTGCCTTCGAGCACAGACACACGCTACAAGGGCGTGCACCGCGCCCGTACAGGCAGGTATGTGGTGCAGATCACCGAGAACGGCAAGCTGACGTACATTGGCAGCTTTGGGACCGCCGAGCGGGCAGCTCTGGAGTACGCGCGGCGGCTTGGACCAGAGCGTTCGGCGGCGGCGGCGGCGGCGGCCAGTGGCCATTCGCGCAAGCGCCTTGCTGATATGCCAGCTGCGACGGCGGCCAGTGGCCATTCGCGCAAGCGCCTTGCTGATGTGCCAGCTGCGACTCGCAGCGGGCGCATCAGAAGTGCACCGTCGTGGCGTGAGTGATGGCGCGTGGCTTTGTGGGCACAGTTCAGCGAGCCGCCCTTATCGGTATCCGGAAGCGGCGACGGCGGGGGCAGTGACCACGTGAGAGCAATCGTGTGGGCGCGTGCGGTGCCGAGCTGAGGCCTGAGCCCTGCTGAACTTCGGCTCCCCGTTGCCCATCGCAGCACTGAGTTTCTGCGGGCGAGCTACCTCCATGCTAGTTTGTGTACACAGTACAGTTGCGTCGTGGGAACAGGGAGCAGGCATGGACGTGAGCAGGGACACTCTAGTCTCCTACGTCTGTTCGTACGTCGTTAGTACGTCCTACGTCGCATGGTACGTCGATGCTTTTTAGGAAGGCTCGCGAAGGAACCCGTGAAACGTGAAACTACTCCAGGGTCTCCCGGCTCACGTGAAACTACTCCAGGGTGAGCCGGGAGACCCTGGAGTAGTTTCACGTTTCACGTGACCCTGGAGAGTTTGAACCGATTTGCACTTGTGAATTTCTCTTCATCAGGACTTCATGAGGCGGCAGTGGAGGCCGTGCCGATGGACGCCTATAAGATTGAGCCGACGTTCTCGCGCTTAGTCATGCTCGCTGCGCTGTACGGCGTGGACGCGTCCGTGATCGCCGTGGACTGTGAGAGCACTGCACCTGCTTCCGATGAGACAAGGCGCCCTTCGCTCCTTGAATGGCTCATCCTGGCGCCAGGCAGCGCAGCAGCGGCAGCAGCTGAGCAGCTCCACCGTGAGGCGGAGGACTTCAAGGCTCGCACAGCGGTGGCGGTGGCGGCCGCAGCATCAGCAGTAGCGCCCTCCGTCACATGCGGCGCAGCTGTGAGTGGCGATGATGCACCTGCGGCTGCAGCCGGTGCTACAGGTGCCGCTGCCGGCTCCACCGAGCCCCCCTCGCAAAGCTCATCCTCCGGTGGCTCGACGGCGCTCGATGCTTCGCCCCAATACCTTCAAGCGAGCGCTGCTGACGCGCGAGCCGCGCGGCTTGCTAGGCGTCTGGGCCTCCGCGTGCTGTCCGCAAGTGACCGAGCTGCTCTCCACCGTGCGGATGCTTTCGTGGCTCACCATCGACATGGAGCACGCGCCAAATACACTGCCCTCGGTGCTCACACAGCTGCAGGCCTCACAGGCGATGGGCACCGTCGAAGCGGTCGTGCGCGTGCCGGTTGCCACCGATCCGGTCATCGTCAAGCGCGTGCTCGATCTTGGCGCACGTAGGGCGAGACGGCACTCGAACCCACAGCCTCTCAGGCTGCCGCGCGCTGCAGCGGATGAGTGCAATGGAACGCTTTCGACTCATGTATCGCGGCAGGCACCATAATGTTCCCAGCGGTCGAGACGGCTGACCAGGCGGCCGCGGCCGTCGCATCGACGCGCTACCCACCCCGCGGCGTGCGCGGCGTGATGACCACAGCCCGCATGTCCGGGTACGCCATCAGCCCGGACGCACTCCAGTCGTACTACGCGTTCGCCGAGCGCGAAACGTGCGCGATCGTGCAGATTGAGAGCGCGGCAGCGGTCGAACGCATCCCCGAGATCGCAGCCATTGACGGCGTCGACGGGATCTTCGTCGGCCCCTCATACTTAGCCGCCTCGATGACCGCCTCGGACAGCCTTCACACCCCGAGGTGGCCGCGGCGGTTCGGCGCGCCTTTGAGCTCTGCGAAGCGTCGGGTGTCGCATATGGGAGCATCTCGGGCGACGCGGCCACGTGCCGTGGCTTTGTGGACGCGGGAGCGAGCTTCGTGGCCGTTGGGACCGACCTGATGCTGCTACGTGCGGCGCTCGAAGGCCGCTTGGACGAATTGTGAATTCACACCATACTGACGAATCCCATGGAAGGCCGCTTGGACGAATTGAGAGGAACAAATTCAGCGAAATCATCGCATTTCTCGAAATCATTTCCGTTCCAAAGGATAGCTTTCTAGTCTCCTGACTTTTACCCACGTGGATACCCACTTGGAGTATTGGAGTGAGTTACTCCGTCAGGGGGGGTACAAGTGAGATGTGGTAGCTCATCGTCACTCGACTGAGAACGTGATAACGCCTCTGCGGCGAAAAACTCGTACGCGGCAGCGGCCCAGATACGCGACCGGGGCGTGAGCGGGACGAAACTGCTGTGTACGCTCTCTCGCACGGTCCGGTCCGGCAGGGGGGCACGCGCATCCCGCGCGCTCCGGTCTCGTGCGTCGCATCGCCGGTGCGTTGCATACCGAGCGTCGAGTAGCCAGGCAGCGACGATCAGTCGGGAAACTCGACGCAGCTCTCACCCCACAGAGTACAGGCGGGACGAGATAGGGACGAGACCGCCCCTGTGGGGTGGACGAGTGCACGCAGCGAGGGGAGGTTGAGCGCCCAGTGACGCATCGCTCCAGGCGTCCCGTCAGGCATCTCGCTCGCGCAGTCCAGCGCCGTGTCGAGCGCCCAGTCCAGCGCGGTGCATCCGGCCAGGTCGAGGGTGGTGAGCTGCTCGAGCCCCACCAGGCCATGTGGAAGGCTCGCGAGGCGGGAGCACCCATGGAGATCCAGCAGCTTGAGTGAGAGCGCAATCGGAGAGCCTGGGCGCCCAAGGGTAGCTGGCAAGGCCATGAGGGCGGTGCATTGGCCGAGGCGGAGTGATTCGAGTCGCCCGAGACGCGCCACCCACTCGGGCAGGCTTGTGAGCCGAGGGCAGCCGTGCAGATCCAGATGCGTCAGATTGGGAAGCAGAGGTGACATCGTACCGGTACGGACGAGGCACGAGAGCCCCATGTGCGTCAACCGTGGGGTACAGCTGAGATCTAGGAGGGAGCACACGAGAGCGCCGCCAGGGGCGCCATCCTGAGTGACACTCTTGCCCAGGCCTCCACGCGCCAAGCCGCTTACAATGGCGCCACTCTCGATGGCGCCGCCCACGTCGCTTCCGTCGTCGTTGGTGCCGCCGCCACATCCTTTATGGCTACCACCGTCACCCACACCGCCGCCGCCCACCTTGGCGCCACCCACACTGGCCGGCTCCAAGGCCGGCTCGGGCAGCCCCTTGGCAACCTCCCTGAGCGCCTTCGCGAGCTCACGCACCTCCTCATCCCCCCAGCCGGGAGAGCCGCCGAGCACGAGCGCGGCCCGCTCGCGCAGCAAGCGCCGGCACGCGCGCGTGTACACGCTCACCAAGGTCCGATGCTCGTCGGGCAAGTCGACACGCCGCCGCTGAAGCTGCTCGGTGAACGTGGAGGGCGCGAGGGGTGGGGACGGCTTGGCCTCGCCTCCGAGGAAACTCAGCCGTCGCCACGCGCGCGCCGTCGTCGGCTCTGTGTCCTCGTCGTCACCGCCTCCGAAACGGGCGCCGGGCGGCGGTGGCGGCGGCTGATAAGGATAGCGTTCGCGCAGGACGGCCCTCGGAGACGTGGCGCCTCCGCAGCCTCTCGTGCCCGTGGCCGTCGCCATCTCGATCAACTTTGTGATCGGGACGATAGCTTCCCCCGCCGCGTGCTGCTCATTGGCCGCCCCCAGATGGCACTCAAGCCATGCATGCCGTCCGACGGACGGACCAAAACCCGAGCAGACCTTCCCCTTGGGCGTGAGAAAGGCGAGCGCCTCTTCAAAGAGAACTCGGCCGAGCTCGTCACGGCTCACCGGCACTGTGGCGATGAGACCGTCCTCGTCGGCTCTCCCGAGGCCTGGCGCCTCGGCCACCACCACGTACACCGTTGTCAGCCGGTGGGTCAGCCATAGAGGCGCCGCCTCGAGCGCGCGCTCCCAAGTCCTATGCCGTGCCGCCTCCTCTGCCTCCGCCTCGACGGAACCTTTCCGGAGGCTCTGCGGAGGCTCTGCAGGGGCCGACACGCCCGCTGCGCCAGCTTCGGCCGCACCCTTGGGCTCCGGCAGCTCGGGGTCTCGCAGGACATCATACGCACAGTAGTCGATCATCACGCCGAGCTCCACAAGGCCAACGGAGCGCAAGCGGCTGTAGTCGGTCGCGAGCTGAGCGGCTACGAGCGCGAGGGTGTGGCAGTCCGGGTCGGGCGCGTCAGGGCGTACCCAGCATGCACTCACGACCACGATTGCCGACCCCTCCAGCGCGTGCGCGTCGTGACCCGCCGCGGAGATTGCAGAGAGCGTCGCCGCGTGCCTCTCGTGAAGCCCCACGAGCTCGTCGGCGGTCAGGATGGCATGGCGATGCTCGTGCTCGAGCGCGAGCCGAGATGGCAGCGGCTGCGGAGGTAGGCGCTGCAGGTACTGCTTCTCCTTTTTCTGGTAGCCGCCACGACGGCTCGACATGCCAGCCTCAACCAAGTCCTCAACCTCGAGCCAGCGCCATCCAGCCCGATCCAAGAGCCAAGTGGCTTTGACGAGCAGCACCGAACGGCTGCGCACCGCTTCAAGAAGAGAAGCGCAGTCGGCCGCGATCGTGGGGCTGTATGGGCGCTCGCCAGATCGTCGTCGAAACTCCGGGCGCTCGTCGTCGTCCAGGTCAAACGCGGAGAATGGAGTCATGGTGCAGAGTTGGGCCTCTATGTTTTTTCGAAACGGCCGCATGCATTGCACATGGTGTGGGTCAAGTCAAGTACCCCCTCCGCCATCTCCGTCGACTCCCTTCCACCCTGGCTTCGGAGCACATACAGGTTGTCTGTTGATTCTGCAACTTGACTTAAAGATGCCATGAGGAATTCAGGGTTTTGGCACGAGATCGTCCCATGTAAAACTCAATAACTTTAGTTGAGAAAGACTTAAAAAGACTGGGGTCAAGGCTGCAAGTAGCCTATTTTGATTGGAGAAAGACTCGCGGCTGTATAGAGAGAGAGATGTGCCGCTAGGACTCCTAGCACGATCAACCCCCCTCAAACGAAATCTTTTGTTTCTTTTTATAGAATCATGCAGAATCATACACATGTATTTATAGAAAAAGGGTCGGCGGAATCATGCGGAATTAAACACTTTCGAGCTCGAATGAAGCTGGTGTACTACCACCCATAATAAGATACGCTGCCGTACCGGTACATCTACCGACATCTCCTACTGTAGTAAGATCCCGCACCCGAAACGAATCCGAGAATCCCGGCACTCAAGTACATACCCGGAAAAGTACATACCCGGTACCCGGTACTCAAGCAGTGCGCGGCGACGCACTCAGACTCAGATTTCAATGTCTCGTACCCCTCGCCGCTCGCCGCTCGCTATGCAAGCGGGAGGGCCGCCTCGTGTGGATTCGATCGTCGTCTCCACCATGAGCCGTGCTCCGAGGATCATCGAGCGAGGCACGGCACACGCAGCGATGATCTTTACTGATCTACTACGAAAGGAACAGTATGAGTTGAAGCGGGCAGCGAGCAGCTCGAGCATCTCGAGCAGCTCTCTCGGCGGCGCAAGCCCTCGTTCACCGCGAAGCCCTCGTTCAGCGTGGACACGTACTTCGCCGCATCCCGAGAATCATCTCCGATTCGGGCACGAGTCAAGAGTCGGGCAGAATGGCAAAAGCGACAGCATGGTGGCGTGGAGCACGACGCCAATTCAGCTCAGCGACAGCGATGGGAGTGAAGTCTCTTCGCCGTCGAAGAGCTTCACCATCTCGTCGGAGGTGCCAAGGGCCGCACGGTCGGAACTGGCTCGGCAAATGGAACACTCCAAGGAGCTGCAGGCGGCACTCGAAGAGATGGAGCAGTTGCAAGACCGAATCTCTTTGCTCAAGACCATGGCTCGTGCGGCACCTCAGGACATCGACAGCGGCAGCGTCGTCGCTCCGGATCGGCTGTCGTGCGCGGCCCCATGCCGCATGCGCCTTGTGACTGCAGCAGTGATGGCCACAGCGCCGAGCATGGCCACAGCGACGAAGGCATCACATGTGGGTGTAAGCGGCCCGGATGTAGACGATGATGTGGCACGCATGCCTCCAGATCTAGGTCCACGACGCAGGAGCTCTCGCAACACGGTCTCGATGGCTCCGACGGCGTGCTCGGAAGTGGCCTTGGATGCAGGCACGACCTCGCGGGCCCGCGATGCCTTCAGCTTGATCTACGAAGAGACCATCGATGCCGTCTTCAAGGCGGACTCCTGGGCAGCCGGGCTGGCCAAGCTGCGCCCTTATCTCGACGCGAACATGTCCAAAGAGAGCGCCGCCGCCTTTCAGGAGTGCTGCGGGAAACTCTTCGTGCTCTCGCGTGTGCACGCCTCGATGGCGCCAGAGGTCTCGTTCGCCAAGGTGCAAGAGATCACCGATACCCTCAGCCGCGAGTGCTCGATGGCTAGTCACATGGCGGCGCCGCTCGTCGCTGGCCTCAAGCGCTTCGTCGAGCATCGCATCCTTCCGAATGGCGCGCTCGATCATCTCACCGAGCATGGCTTCAGGCTGCCCGCCGACGAGGTCGGGGCGCTTCTCGATCTGTACCGTTGGCCACACGACGCCAAGCGTCAGCAGGTGATGTGCATCTTGCGCAAGGCCTTGGAAGCGGTCGCGGAGCTACGTACCACATCAGATGCTGCTGTGAGGGGCAGCGAGAGCATCGAGGAGGCTAGGCTCATCTTGAACCACTCGCACGAGCGCCTGGTCCGGACCATAGAGAGCGTGCTCGACGAGCATGCGAAGCGTGCGGACCCCACGCTCGTACTCGGCCAGACCCTCTTTGTCGCGGTGTCGCGCGTCGCACAGGCGCAAGAGCAGGAGAACGTCCACCGCCTGCAGAGTAGGAGCTGGCCACCCTTGCACTCTCGAGTCCAGACGGTGTTCGCAAAAGCAGAGGCGAGGGCAAAAGCGGCGGTGAAGGCTGAGGCAAAGGCGAAGGCGAAGGTAGCAGAGGAAGTGACGATGGCGACGGCGAAGGCCGCGGCTGCGGCTGCGGCTGCGGCGACTGCGGAGACTGCCAAGGAGGCGGCCAAGGTGGCAGATGAAGAGGCGAACAGGGAGCGCTTAGAGCGCTACAAAGCGCACGAACAGGTACCACCGATCTGCCCCTCTCGCTTGCCTCACTCTCCCATCCTCACCTCAAGCCCACGCAATCTCACACCTATCTCACACCCACTCCATGCGCAGGCCGAGGCGGCGGCGGCGAAGGAGGCGGACATGGAGCGCAAGGAAAGGGCGGAGCACTCGCGTATGCAGCGTGCTAAGGCGCCCGAGCACCCTATCTTCTGTGCTCCCTGCGGGAACGCCTGCGCCAAGGACGAGCTCCCATCGGCTCACTCGTCCTGCGCAAGCGTCCCCGACGCGGGCGGGCCAGCTGTGATCGCCGCGGCTGCACCAGCGCCAACACTCGAGTCACCGATCGCCATCGAGTCTGCACTCGAACCGCTCGCGGGTCCTTCTGCGCCGCTGCCGTGGGAGATCAAGAGGCTGCGCAACGCTCAGGCGTCCTCTCCCGCAGCAGCAGGCTACCGGCGTGCAGGCAAGACGTCTTGCGCCGCGAAGATGAGCGACCTATGTCTTGCGCCGCGAAGATGAGCGACCTATACCAGCGTCTCCAGATGAGCGACCCATACCAGCGCGATAAGATGGCACGTGGCGAGCCGCAAGATTCGGCGCCCGTTCACACGGACACGAATCCCGCCTTCAAGCCCGAAAATGCCTCCGAGGCGGCGGCAGAGGAGGCGGCCCGCGCCGCTGGCTCGTCAGCAGATGGCAGCAGGCCATCGCGTGGTGCATGATGACGGGTACATGAGCATGTATGCATCGGAGTGGGGGCTGATTGTGGCGCTTCCCAGCACCGTGGGGCCTGCAAACCTGGTGTGTCCTGGGGAGATGTGCGTGCCGCTGTCGGAGAGCCTGTGAGGCCAGCACTGTCATGTCGGTCGGAAAGCCCGGGGGTGAAGTGTCAGGGTGCAAGGCACGAGTGAGTGGCAAATCAGGCACAGTGTGTGTGTACTGGGTCGACACAAGTAAGTGGGTCGACACAATACAGCGGCGCGTTTGCAACAATGCAAGCTCGCTAGGGGCGTGGGGGCGCGTACAATCGAAGCGAAGCGTGTGTCTCGTGTCTGTCCTCGGGTGTGACTATCGTATGTTTTCTTGGCCACATGCTCCCGGTACATGTAGCCCTTTGGCTTGTTTGTTCGTTGAGAAAGTCACTTTAAAACAGCTCCCGGCTGGGATGTGCCGCGAGAGCTCCTCAAAGATTGAGCGCTAAGCGGAGTTAAGCTGAAGGGTTAGCGCAACTCAACAAAAGTACCGGTGTGCACCTCGAGCCAGCACCGCAGCTGCAGCTGCGCGAAGCTGAGCGGCGTGATGGTCAAGGTTACCCGGCGATCGCGCAACTCGCGCTCTGGGCGCAGGCGCTCGATCTCGGCGCGCTCGTCCACGCTCTTGTTCGCGAGCCGCCGCTCGTGCTTCTCCTTTCGTCGCTGCGACTTGAACTCCGCGAGCCGCGCCGCGCGTCGCTCCTCGGCGGCAGCTGCGGCCTGGGCGGAGGGCGCACCGCCTGCGAGGAAGCTTGGCGGGGCGCAGGACCATGCGCGCGTCGCGAAGACGAACTTGTTCAGGAACCACGAGCTCTGCACGCTATGTGTCTCGACGACAACGCAGCTCGCCGCCCGAGCTCTCGGTCTCTCAACTGGCGGCTCGTTCCCATGTCTGGGTCTCTCAACTGGCGGCTCGCCCTCGTGCGCGCGGGCCTCGATCAGGCTCGTCCCTGCCGCCGCAGCCCCTGCCGCCGCTGCGCTTGCCGCCGCTGCCCCTGCCGCCGCACCGCCGTCGGCTTCGTTGCCGTCGCCGAGCTCTTCGGCACACTCGACGCACTTGCTCAGGTTGGCGACCCAAATATGGTACTTGCGCTCGAGCTCGATGCGAGACGCGCCGTGCCAATTGCCCTGGTTCCACTTGCCCACCACCGCGACGGCGGCCGCGGCAAACCAGTGTCCATTGGCGCCCTCGAAGACATCCCCACGATTCGCAAAGAGCTTCTTCGGTAGACAGCACGGCTTGAGGGCGAGGAAGAAGAAGCCCGGGCAGCTATTGTACAAGTCGATGCAGCGGAGCGAGAGCATGCCGCACAGATGCACGCCCAGGATCATCGCGGGGGCGCCGTGGGCAAGGAAGGCTCGCGCGAGGATGCGTCGATCACTCGGGATCTTGAGGTTCGCACGCGACGTGGTCAGCCGAATCGGCCAGTTAGGATCGAGCACGTGCTCAGGGTTGAGGTGCTTCTCCTGCCGCTCGACGTTGTGCGGCGCCCACATGATGTCGACGAGCACGATCCGCTCCACCTTATCGGCGGGCAGGAGCTCCGAGAGGAACATGCCGAGGTAGCCAAAGCCGGAGCACAGGTCGAGGATCACGACCTTGGGCGATCCCTCGGGAAGGTCGAGGGCCTCAATGGCCGCGCGTGTGCGTGCAATCACCGGCGCAACCTCGGCCAGCTCCTTGGCCAGCCGCCTGCCACGACGGATGCGTCCCCACAAGGCCTTCCGCTCCCAAAACCGCGCGCGCCACCTCGCAGCGATGTCGCAGCACTCATCCAGAAGGGCGCTGTGCGTGGCGTACACGGGCGACGAGCGAAGATCCTTGCGTAGCCACTCACACCACTCCTCGTTCGACACGATCGTCCCTTTTTGGTCCTCGTCCGCGTCCTCTGGCAGCCCGTGGTCGGCCGACGACATAAGCGGCGACGAGGGGGCCTCCACGAAGAACTGCTGTGAATGAATTCGAAGGTTTCGTCGCCCCAGAATGCAGCCCCAACGCTGAGGCCGCCTCCCCCCCCATTCTCTTGTGCCTTACGGCATGCTTGGGTGGAGCTCCGAAAGTTGCATGCGTTCTTATGGTCAAAACGTCCGTTGACGATGTGTTCTTTTCTCTGTGGGCCGGCGGCGGCGCAACAAGGGCCCGGCTTCATGAGCGAGGGCGGCCTCAAGCCAGGCCTCAAAGGCCGCCTCACGTTCGCGATCGCCAACGCGCCGGCGGACAATGAGCTCAAGCAGGACCTGGCCAAGAAGCTGCAGCCCGTGCTCTCGAGCAGCAGCAGGCACAAGATGCTGCTCTTGAGCTTGCAGTCGACCCTCAAGGGGAAGGGCGTCGTCGAGTACGAGGGCCAGCCGGACCTGCTCGTGCACGACCTGCTCTTTCTCCGCCAACGGCTCAACGTGGGCGCCGCCACGATGGGCATCACCGAGTCGCGCATCTTCTGGACGGTGAACACGCCGCACTTTGAGCCCGAGCGGCTGCCGCCGAACGTGGGCAGGGCGCTCGGCACGATGCTCAAAGAGGGAGGCGCAAAGCCGGGCACGCCCATGCTGCACGGGCGCGAGGACTCGTCCTGCTGCGAGCGGCTCATGTGTCCGCTCTTCCGCGCGTTCGAGCTCAAGCTCCTCGAGGACGACGAGGACGGCGGCGGCCTGATCATTGAGAGGCCGATGGTATGCGAGCCGTGCCAGTGCTGGCCTGTCTGCTTCTCGCAGAGCCAGCGCGTGCTCGTCAAGGACCTGGACGGCCGCCTCCTCGGGCAGGCCATCGAGCCCTCACCCCTCCTCTGCGGCTACCACACCTCCGCACGCAACGCAGCCGCGCTAGGGGGCTCCGCTGCCAACGGATCCGCAAGGGCGCTCGACACGGCGCTCGGCTGGGCGCCCCAATTCTGTTGCACGCGCGTGTACGTGGCGCAGGACGCCAAGGGCGAGTCGCTCTACATCCTCAAGGCGAACATGTGCCGCGACAACTGCTGCGCGCCGGGCTGCTGCAACGAGAGCTTCGATGTCGAGATGTATGACTGGGCTACCGGAGAGTACGTCGGTATGTCGGCCTTCCTATGGCCACTGATGACCTGCCTTTGCATGCAAGTGCTCATCGCAGCGCGTCCACCTGCCAGGTATGTCCGCCTTCCTATGGCCGGGCTGCAACTTTGGAGGCGACACCGACCGCTCGCAGCTCGTGGTGCGCATGCCGCCCAAGGCCACGCCCACGCACCGCGCCGCGCTCCTCGCGGCGATGCTCCTTATCGAGTACACGGCCGTTGAGAACAGCCGGCAGCTCGACTGCTCCAACGGCACAGGGGCGTTGGGAGCGCCGCCCCGGGCAGAGGAGATGCATCGCTGACCCTTTCCATATGACTCTCCATACGCCTTGAAAAGATGGGACGGGGGTCGCACATGACTACAGCTATGTACGGGCACGCCAACGCGGTGACCGATAGAAATATAAAAAATCGTAAATACGTGTGTATTCGAGTATAATCTGCACCGAGTAACTCATATCTCAGTATCTGTAGACCGAGTAGTACTGTACAGCGCGCAAGACGTACATGCGAAGTGCAGCTGAAGCGGGCGGCCGAGCGGAGGTGGGAGGATGCATCCGTATCCTCCGCCGAGACCGCCCTTTGCGTGACGCCGTTTGATGCCGTGAGCTCTCCCATGGAGCTCTCCGTGTGCGCCGATCCGATCGTGCCCCCTGTATTTAGCGATATGGGTTTACGCACGTATCGTATTGGCCCCGTCGATGGCGCCAACGGCGGTCGGCGCCCAGGTCTCGGACGTCGGAGCTCTGACCTCTGTCCCACCTCACTCCTCAGTGTGGCATCTCTTCGAAAGCGTAGTCCTTGGCCAAGGTGCGCTCCTGAAGATCGCCTAGGACATTTCCGCAGAAAGGTTTGCACTGATTGGTCGTCCTAGCAAGATCCGTTAGGCTCGTCAGAGCCATCGAGACCGTGTCGCGCGAGCTCCTGCGTCGTGGACCTAGATCTGGAAGCACGCGTGCCACATCATCGTCTACATCCGGGCCGCTTACACCCACACGTGATGCCTTCGTCGCTGTGGCCATGTTCGGCGCTGTGGCCATCGCTGCTGCAGCCACAAGGCGCATGCGGCATGGCGCCGCGCACCACAGCCGATCCGGAGCGACGACGTTGCCGCTGTCGATGTCCTGAGGTGCCGCATGAGCCATGGTCTTGAGCAAAGAGATTCGGTCTTGCAACTGCTCCATCTCTTCGAGTGCCGCCTGCAGCTCCTTCGAGTGTTCCATTTGCCGAGCCAGTTCCGACCGTGCGGCCCTTGGCACTTCCGACGAGATGGTGAAGCTATTCGACGGCGAACAGACTTCACTCCCATCGCTGTCGCTGAGCTGAATTGGCGTCGTGCTCCACGCCACCGTGCTGTCGCTTTTGCCATTCTGCCCGACCCTTGACTCTTGCCCGAATCTGAGATGACTCTCGGGACGCGGTGAAGTACGTGTCCACGCTGAACGAGGGCTTCGCGGTGAACGAGGGCTTGCGCCGCCGAGAGAGCTGCTCGAGACGCTCGAGCTGCTCGCTGCCCGCTTCAACTCATACTGTTCCTTTCGTAGTAGATCAGTAAAGATCATCGCTGCGTGTGCCGTGCCTCGCTCGATGATCCTCGGAGCACGGCTCATGGTGGAGACGACGAACGAGTCCACATGAGGCGGCCCTCCCGCTTGCATTCCAAAGCGGCGAGCGGCGAGGGGTCGCAGACGCGGTGCGGGTACGGGGCCAGCAGCTGGCCGGCAGCATGAGTTTCGGGAAGATGAATTTCTTCCGGGATTCTCGGATATAGATTCGTCTGAGTGCGTCGCACGCGCACTCATTGAGTGCCGGGATTCTCGGATAGATTCGTTTCGGGAGCGTACCACCGTCGGCCCTTTTTGATGAAGTGATCGCCGTTAAAGTTGAATGCCGTCGGCCCTTTATAGAAAAAGGGCCGACGAACGGCCGTGCATCAAAAGGCGCTAGGACTGCTTTTGCAGCTTTTCCTGCGCGCGCGCTCCTTCTACTATTCTGAGAGCTTGAGAGGCGGGCCTTCTCCGCGGCTGCCGTCCCGCGCGAACAACACAAGTACTGCGAGCGAGCCCGCCCCTGATTAGTCATTGATTGAATTATTGAGACACAGACACACCGTAGTATAATACGGGGTACAGGTCGAGATATCTACTGAGGCTCATAGGATATCGATATCCCATAGCAGCACACGCAGCGAGCTCGTCGTACAGTAGTACAGACTCACTCACTCACTCACTCACTCACTCACTCACTCACTCACTCACTCACTAGGGGGCATGGTTGCTCACGCTATGCGCATGCGACCACTGGCTTGAAGTTAGCGAGGGATGCGTTGGCCGTCGCTAAATGTAACAGTAAGAGTGGAATGGTCGGCACGAGGGTCGTACCACTCAGAGCCGGTCTCGGCCTACGCGTAAACGACGAACGCAACGACGAACGCAACGACACGAACGCAAGGTCCACACTATAAAGTAAGTATAAAGCGGCGCTCATGCAAGCACGCCCCCCGCGGGTCATTGGTGACCCAAAATTATCACCCTTGAGCAGGGTCATCAAACTAAGACCCAACTGTGAGTGACCCAAAACTGTTAACGGCGGTCGGCGGCCACGCCTCTGTGCTCTGACGTGACCTCATTCCCTAGCATTTTCCCACCTCATTCCACAGTGTGGCACCTCTTCGAATGCGTAGTCCTTGGCTACATACTTGGCGTGGCCTTGCGCTACATTCGCCTACGCTACATCTTCAGAGCCTACAGGAGATCTCTCCCACGCAACCGAAGGCGAAGTACGATCGGCAAAAAGGACACAGAAATAAAAGAGAAATTCTTAAGGTTTTTGGTGAAACCAACTGCAAACCCAAACGTCGGTAACGTGTGCGCGACCTTCGGACTTGCGAGACTTGGCACTTTGCGTGTTGCGACTAAATCATGGACTAAATTTATATCGTATGAAAGACGTGCATGTTGCCCACAGCCACACCCGCCCCGGCGGCCTTCATACGTGCTCTGATCACTTACCCAACGAGCTGAGAGCGGGAGCGCCAGTGCCCTTGCCATTGCCCTCGCTCTTGCCCTCGCTCTTGCCCTCGCCCTCGCCCTCGCCTTCGCCGCGCCGGCGCATGATCCGAATCCGCAGCGAGACGCGATCGAAGTCAGCATCGACCTCGAGTGTATCTCCGTCGCGGTACTCGCCCGCCACCAGCCCACGCGCGAGGGGCGTCTCAAGCTCCTTCTGGACCACGCGCTTGAGAGGGCGCGCGCCGTACTCGGGCGAGTAGCCCAGGTCCGCAAGCACGCCGAGCGCTGCGTCGGTCACTTGCAACGTCACCTCCCTTGCAGCGAGCCGCTTCTGCACGCCGCCCAGGGTGAGACGCGCGATCGTCTGCAGTTGCCTTTTTTGGAGCGGCTGGAAGATGATGAGCTCTCCGAGCCGGTTGAGGAACTCAGGTCGGTATGTCTCTCGCAGCTGGTCGAGCACGCGCAGCCGCACCTCATCCAGCCTCGAGGGGTCGCCGTTGGCCTCGAGGATCGTACTCGCACCCACATTGGAAGTAAGGATGATGATCGTGTTCCGAAAGTTGACGGTGCGCCCTTGCCCATCGGTCACGCGCCCGTCGTCGAGGATCTGGAGCAGGACATTGAACACCTCGGGATGCGCCTTGTCCATCTCATCGAAGAGTACGACCGCGTACGGCCGGCGGCGCACTGCCTCGGTGAGCTGCCCCCCCTGCTCGTAGCCCACGTAGCCGGGCGGTGCGCCGACCAGCCGAGAGACGCTCTCCTTGGCCATGTACTCGGACATGTCCAGCCGCACCTGATGAGCGGGCTCATCACGGAGGTCATCAACGCTCATCACGGAGGCCATCAACGCTCATCACGGAGGCCATTGGGCGCAGGCGCTCATCACGGAGGTCATCAACGCTCATCACGGAGGTCATCAACGCTCATCACGGAGGCCATTGGGCGCAGGCGCTCATCACGGAGGTCATCAACGCTCGTCGTAGGCCATCGGAGGCGCTATCGGCAGTCATCAGAGGTCATCGCTCGCCCTCGGCGCACCATCGCGTCATCGGAATCAAAGAGTTTATTCGCGAGTGCCTTCGCTAGCTCCGTCTTCCCCACACCCGTTGGCCCGAGGAACAGAAAGGAGGCGAGGGGCTGGCTCGGGTCTGCGAGTCCAGCACGCGAGCGAAGGATCGCATCCGAGACAGCATCGACCGCCTCCGACTGGCCCGCCACGCGCGCCCCGAGCGCCTCGGGCAGGTCGAGCAGCTTTTGGGCCTCGGACGCGAGGAGTTTCGTCACTGGCACCCCCGTCCATTGAGAAACGACCTCGGCCACCTCCTCTTCGCCGACTGTCGTACGCAGCAGCGGCGGCAAATCTGCGGAGTCGATCACCACAACAGCACCGGCGGCCGCCGCAGCGGCGGCAGCGGCGGCGGCGGCAGCGGCGGCGGCCGCGCGCCCTAGCGCCTCCTCCTCCGCTAGCCGAAGCCGACGCTGTAGCTCGGGCAGCTTGGCGTACTTGAGCTCGGCCGCGCGGGAGAGCTCGTACGATTGCTCCGCCTGCTCGATCTCGACGTTGGTCGCCTCGATCTGGGACTTGAGCTCGCGCACCTGCTCAGGCGGGCTCATCAAGGAGGCCATCAGACGCAATCATACAGGCCATCATCAGGGCTCATCAAGGAGGCAATCAGACGCAATCATACAGGCCATCATCGGGGCCATCAATCAGTTGTACTCCTCGCTGCAATCAGTACATCAATCAGTACATCAATCGGTACTTCAATCAATCATTTGTACTCCTCGCTCACCGCCTCGAGCCTCGACTTCTCCTCCTCCCACCGCTTCGTCAGCTCCGCCTGCTCCGCCTGCAGCGTGTCCGCCTCGTCCGTGAGTGCGCGCAGCCGGCCGGCGGCGCGTGCGTCGGTCAATGCGTCTTGCTTGAGCGAGATCATCTCCATCTGCACCTGCAGCAGCCGCCGGCTGACCTCATCCAGCCGTTGGGGGCGCGACGTGGCATCGATGCGCAGCTTGGCCGCCGCTTCGTCGATGAGGTCGATGGCCTTATCGGGCAAGAAGCGATCGGCGATGTAACGATCCGAGAGCACGGCCGCTGCCACGAGGGCGGCATCCGAGATGGAGACGCCGTGGTGAAGCTCATAGCGCTCCTTGAGGCCGCGGAGGATCGCCGTGGTCGCTTCCACAGAGGGGGGCTCCACGTAGACCTGTGGGGAGGGGGGGAGGGCGTCGTGGTGAGCACTTGCATGCAAGGTAGCTCATCAGTGGCAATCAGAGGGGGGCTCCACGTAGACCTGCTGGAAGCGACGCTCGAGCGCAGCGTCCTTTTCGATGTACTCGCGGTACTCATCGAGGGTCGTCGCTCCGATGCATGCGAGATCTCCGCGAGCGAGCGCCGGCTTGAGCAGATTCGACGCGTCCATCGCGCCGTTGCCGCCGCCCGCACCAACGACGGTGTGGATCTCGTCAATGAAGAGTACCACCTCGCCGTCGGCCATGGTGACTTCATCAATGACCGCCTTGAGACGCTCTTCGAATTCGCCCCTATACTTGGCACCCGCGAGGAGGGAGCCCATGTCGAGAGCGAGTAACCGCCGGTCGCGGAGCGTCTCGGGCACGTCGCCACTCGCGATGCGCTGCGCAAGGCCCTCGGCGATCGCAGTCTTGCCTACGCCAGGCTCCCCGATTAGGATCGGATTGCTCTTCGTGCGGCGCGAGAGTACCGTCATCGCGCGCCGTACCTCGTCGTCACGCCCGATGACAGGATCGAGCTTCCCTTCGCGCGCGAGCTTCGTCAGGTCGCGAGAGTACTTGGCGAGCGCCTCGTACGATCCCTCGGGCGTGCGCGACGTAATGCGCCGGTTGCCACGTACCTGTGCGGAGGAGAGGGCGCCGTGCTGAGCACTTGCATGCAAGCCGCGCCCAGGGGTCGGTGGCCATGTACCTGGTCGATGGCGGCACGTAACGTCATCGTCTCGAGAGCGGCGCCGCCCTTGCCCATTACGGCGCTTCCGCAGCGCTCGTCGTTGAGAAGGGCGAGGAGCGCGTGCTCGGCGGCGAGGTACTCGTCCGTCAGCAGCGTGCGCTGAGCCTCCATCTTTGGCAGCAGCGATGCGAGAGAGCCGCCGATGACGAGGTTGCCGCCATTGTCGGAGCTGCCGTACACCTTGGGCTGCCGCAGGGCGTATGCCTCGAAGGCGTTCCGGATGCTCGTGGGCGAAGCGCCGGCGGCCAGGAGCACGCGTGACGCCATGCCCTTGTCGTCCTCGAGCAGCGCGAGCGCGAGGTGCTCCACCTCGGCCACTCGCTGGCTTAGCCGCTGGCACGTGGGCGGGATGCGCTGCAGCGCCTTGACGCCAGCCTCGGTCCACTTCTCCGGGTCGAGGAGCTCGGCCGGGTTGCTGTTCACTGATGCCATCCTCGCGGCGCGGGAGCGCCGCGCCGCGCCGAGGTCGCGCAGCGCTGCCACCGAGGCAGCTGGCACCGCCATGGCCGGCGTCCGTTGCTGTTGCACTGGACGTGGCGCGAGCGGTGGGCGCACGACGAAGGTGGGCGTGGTCGGCAAGTAAGCGATACACAACGCAGCGTGGAGCACGTGCAGCATCGGACGGAGGAACGTCATGCGCTCGGAGCGAGGAATGTCTGGAACGCGAAAGTGCCAAGAAAAGGGCGCTCGTGACTTTCAATTTCAAAGCGGTCCCCAGCGCTCCGACACCACGCCTCGAGGACGGCTCCGCACCCCTCGGTCAACACAAGTACAGAGTACTCGCTCGCTCGAGCTACTCAATTTCGCAATAAGCTTGTGGTCGGTCTCGATTCGGCAAAGGAGGAAAGGCTGGAATTGTCTGCATTGCGGCGCCTTCGAAACGCGTTAGATGGCCGGTCATCCCCTATTCACACCCTTTTCCTCAAGGCAAACCCTGTACAGCACCAAGCTTTCCCATATGCCCAGCAGCCACCACGACGCTCGGAGGGGCAACCACTGCGAATCGTTCACGCGACGGATCGTCTCTGCAGGAATAGGCTCTCGACGGGCGGTAAGGCCGCGCGCGGCACACTTTTGTTCAAAGTAACGCAGTGAAAGATAATCCTTATATTCCGCCTTGAGTGCGTTGCTAGGCGGCATCCCGCCGCCGCTGCTGTCAGCATTGTAAGGTACTTCGGCGGGCCCTCGCGCGACGCAGAGCAGGTATACCTCGAGATTCGGTGCGGAACGAAGGAGCTCGGAGAGAGTCGACACGAGCCCTTCGCCCTCGCCGTGCCAATGATCGTCGGTGCCGCCATAGTAGACGAGGTCTGAGCCGACCACGTGCGTCAACTTACTGGCTGCGGCAGCAGGCACAGGAAGCGCTTTGGCGGAGGCCGCCCCGAGAGCAGCGTCCCACTTGTGGATGGACAGGTACGGCGAATCGCTCATCCCATTCAATTCTGCATTTGATCGAAGGATGTTCAGCACCTCGTCATCAAAATCTGTCGCGATTATGCGGCGCGCGATGCCATCCTCGTCACTGTTTGCGCACGCCAGGCCGAGGGCCGTCGTGCCGATCCCGGACCCGATTTCGAGTACCACCGCCTGTGGCGGCAGATGGTCCAAGCACCATTGCAGCAGCACGCGTCCCGCAGGCCAGTCGATGGCGCCGATCGGAGGTGGACGCGTCCGTGCTTCGATTTGGAAGACGAGTGGCTTTGCAAGGCTGGGGCTCTTCACGAAATGCTTCGAAAGCTCCCACTGGCGCAGGCCAAGGCTCTCGTCCAGGAGCCACACTGAGCACAGTGCACCCCCCGCGGCGATCAGCTGCGGCCTGCGCGCAACAAGACCGAGCATTACAATCGTAGACGAAGTCTGTCTTTGTCAATGATCAACCCTTATTCAGTCAAGTCAAGTCAACCCTTATTCAGCCTTTATTTGTTTTGGATCTAAGTTTGAAGTTCGTTCCGCCAGTCAGTCAGTCGGTCAGTTTCGTCACGGTCCCCCCGCGCTCGCCACACCTCGGCCTCGGCTCCAAATAGCTTGGAAAGGGGTGGGGGGGCTGCGGGGGGGTTTGTTATCGAGTTTGGGGGGGTTTGTTATCAGGATACGTATCCTGATGTATCGTGATATATCCTGCGTGTATCCTGAAGGATACATGTATCCCTCATGTATCCTGATGTATCTCAAATGTATCTTAAATGCCCTGTTACATTCCAAGAGAATACATGTATCTTGATATTTTGCATGTATTTTATACGTATCCCAAACGAGTCCAAGATACATTTTGGGATACATATCAGATACATCAAGATACATGTATCTTGGACGCTTCCTTGGTGTCACACTGGATACATATCAGGATTAATATCAGGATACATCAGGATACGTGTATCTTGGACTCTTCATCACGATACATCTTATGATACATCAGGATACACCGAGATACAAAATCACGATACATGTATCTTGGACGCTTCCTTGGTGTCACACTGGATACATATCAGGATACATCAGGATACGTGTATCTTGGACTCTTCATCACGATACATCTTATGATACATCAGGATACACCGAGATACAA
>Ga0210245_101303_pt1 | contig 20592 bp, 12 predicted proteins | sample ChrtobMetaP3_4mM_FD_155450 | JGI IMG/M metagenome (GOLD analysis project Ga0210245, IMG submission 155450) | Chrysochromulina tobin associated microbial communities from unialgal haptophyte culture, Seattle, Washington, United States - P3_4mM | ecosystem: Host-associated > Algae > Haptophytes >...
CCGTGAGGCCGCCGCCGCCACCCAAGTCGCCGCCGCCACCCAGAGCGCCGCCCTCGCCACCCAGAGGGCCGCCGCCCAGGCCCTCGCTCCCACCCGCTCCGCCGCCCTACCCGCCGCCGCCCGCCGAGGACTGCAACAGAATCTGCCTCTTCGCGTCCGATTTCAAGGCGACCGCGCCAACGTACGTCCATCCGGCTTTCACGCCCGACCCGACTGAGAACTTCGAGTACGCGCAAGGAGTGGCGGGCACCAACCTTATCATCGCCTCAGCCGCGACCACGCAGGACGGCCAGGCTCTATCGATCGACGAATCCAAAGTCGTCGAGAACAACGATGTGCGCTCCAACGTCTACGCGCGCGTCGACTCGACCTACTCGCTGGGCACGTACGACGGCGTAAGCTGGATGGGCTCGTACCAGAGCGGCCTCATGCCGATGGGCAGCGAGGTGGTGAACAACACGCACCTCTTCGGCTACTCGTCGTGCCAGGTCCTCGGCGCGTGCTCGCATCGTAACCTACCCGGCTCCGCGTGCCAGGGAGGCCCCAACGACGGCTTCTGCTATGAAGCCGCCAATGCGGTGGTGCAGACGCCGCTCTGGGCATCCTCGACAGGACTGACGCCGAGAACGAGGCTCACCTGCGGTCGCCTCATCGAGACCTTCGACCACTTCGGCCCGGGCGTCAACCCTCCGATCCACGTGGACGTGACGGCGCGCTCGTGCCCGCGCGGCACGCCCGGCGGCGCCACGGGCAGGATCCACACCGTCAAGCGCTTCCTGTACGCCGGCTGCATGATCTCGTCGGACGCCAAGTACGAGCCGGCGGCCGAGGTGCACGTGCCCGCCATGTGCGCGGTCCCGCTGCACTGGCGGCAGGGCTGCCTGTTCCCGGGCGCCCTCAACTATATGCCCGGCGCCAAGGAGTCGGGCCGATGCTACTACAAGACCGTGGGCTGCATGGACTCCACCGCGATCAACTACAACTCCGAGGCTACCGACAGCGACGGCAGCTGCATCGCGAAGGTGCTCGGCTGCACCGTCGGCCCCGGCCAGTACTCGCGCGTCGACCCGAGAACACCCGGCTTCGAGTCGACGTTCCATGACGACCCCGGCCGGACGGATGGCGGCGGCGGCCGGGTCGTGCTGGCGGGTAATCGTCGCTACCCCGCCATGACCACGTACAACGACGCGGCCAACGTCATGTCTGGCTGCGTCGTGGCCATCGAAGGCTGCATGGACTCGACGGCGGCCAACTACGACCCGCTCGCTACCGTCAGCACGCTGTCGTGGTGCGTCCCCTCTGTCAGGGGCTGCATGGACCCACTCGCCTACAACTATAGCCCGATGACGACCATCCACAATCAGACGCTCTGCAGCTACCAGGGCGGCTGCATGGACCGATCGGCGATCAACTACGACCCCAAGGCCAGCGCGGCGGGCCCGTGCTACTTTTTCCGGTCGGGCTGCCTCGACCCGGCCGCGCTCAACTTCCGCTGCTCCGCGTACGCGCTCACCCCGTGCTCCGTAGCCCCCGCGCTGTCCGTCACGGTGCACAGCGCGGTCGTCTGCACCATGTCGGCGGCGTCCGCTGTCGTCGCCGCCTCGGTGTCTGACCTCTTGGCCCTCTCGGCAGCCAACCCGAGCGCGGGGGGCACGGCGGACCAGATCGAGGTGGTCATCTCCGTTGTCGTCAAACGGCCGCCGTGCGAGATGGCCGCTGACACAACCATGCTCAGCCGGATGGCCGCAGCCGTCCGTGCGAGGAGGGCGCGCGTGTCCAACACACCGCCATCGTGCTCGGGCCGCCGCCTGCAGGCAGCAAACGGCGAGGACAGTGCAATGATCGGCTTCGTCTTCGTCTTCGCCGCATCCGAGGCGGCCGCGGCTTCGGCGGCCCTCACGGACCCGAACGGTGGCGCCTTTGCCAACACCGCGTCGCTCCAGGCCGCCTTGGCTTCCGTGCCGGGCTTGCCCGAAATCCCCGTGCAGGTCTTTACCCAAACGGTGCGCTACTATGTGCCTGAGCCCCCGGCCGAATCCGGCTGGGCGGCCGGGCCGATTGTGGGCATCGTGGTCGCCGCCCTCGCGGGCACTACTGTGATTATGGGCCTCGCCTACTTGATGTTGAAGAGGAAGACAAAGACGGCCGAGATCGTGCCTGCTTAAGTCCGAGATCGTGCCTGCTTAAGAAGGCGGCGCGTGGCGCCCGTGGGGCTGACTGTGATGGGAAATGACCTGACCTTGCAGAACCAGTGAAGGCTCGCGCCATGGCGAGCGTCAGCGGCATTCTTAATTTTCATCACTTAACGAGCTCTCGTCCGAGAACCAGTGACCGTCCAAGATCCGCTCTCTCTTGCGAGACCGCCTACGCTGCTAGGCGCCGGCGCGCAAGGGGGAGAGCCTCATTAAGGCCCATTTGGCCGCAACCGACAACTTGCCGTACAGTCTCCCCCCCTTTAAGAAAACAGTGATTTTAGGCTTGCTGTAGATTGCGCCTTTGGCGTGCACCATGGGCTGGTTTCTTAGCGGGCCGGCCGACCAAGTCCCGAAAGGTCCCGATCGTTTTTGGCGTTTTCTCACATATATTTCTAAGGACCGCCGGCACAATCATGTAGGTTGTAGCTACGTGAAGTCTATTAAAATAACACACACAAGTTCCTCCGCTCGACTGCGGGACGGGACTCGCAAATGTCGACGCAAATGTCACAAATCATCCGATCACAGGTGCTCCGCGTTCACGCCGGCGGCCCCAGGGTCGCAAGGAAGCTCTGTAGGTCAAACTCCTCCTCATACTGCTCAGCGCTCCACAGCTCGCCCACCGTCTCCAGTAAGTTATGGAGCCCACCGCTGGTGCTGCCGCCGCCTTCGCCGCCGCCGCCGGCACTAGCGGCCCGAGAGTGCGCCGCGCTCGGCTTCCCGCTCGGCTTCTCACCTGCTCCGGTAGCGCTGGCTGCGTACTCGGCGAGCATGGCCTCGTCTGGCGTGGTCGCGTCCGCGGGCCGAGCCGGCGCGAGCTCAAACAAGTCGAGCAGCTCGTGCGTGTTCATCGTGGAGAGCGCCGCGTTCTGTTGGTTGACGACCGTGGCGGCCACGTGCCGTTTGAACGCCTGTGCGCTCATGATCTTTTCCTCGAGCGTGCCGCGCGTCACGAGCCGGTACACGTTGACGACGCGCCGCTGCCCAATACGGTGCGCACGGTCCATCGCCTGCGCACCACTCGGTGGCACATCCAGAGGCACATTCAGAGGCACTCAGAGGCACTCAGAGGCACTCAGAGGCACTCAAAGGCACTCAGAGGCACTCAGAGGCACTCAGAGGCACTCAGAGGCACACGCCAGGGGAGACGGGAGAGGGCATCGACACACCTGCAGGTCCTTCATCGGGTTCCAGTCGTGGTCGAGGAAGATGACAACGTCGGCACCCGTTAAGGTGAGCCCGAGCCCACCCACCGACGTCGTGAGCAGCATCAGGTCGATCGACGCGTCGGAGTTGAAACACTCGGCGAGTGCGAACCGGTCGGGCGCGGCTACCTTGCCGTCGAGCCGTAGGTAGGAGACGGTAGGCATATGTCCCTCGAGCAGCTGGGGGCGAGGTGAGCGCGAGATGAGGGCGAGATGAGGGCGAGATGAGGCGAGATGAGGCGAGATGAGGGCGAGATGAGGCACTCAGAGGCACGCAGAGGCACTCAGAGGCTGCCGGAGGGCAATCCGATGTTAATCAAAGGGCAATCCGAAGGCAATCCGAAGGCAACCCGAAGGCAATCCGAGGGTAATCACCTGAGACTCGACGAGATCAAGTAGAGCACCGCTTTGGCTGAAGATCAGGGCGCGATGCGTCGCGAGAGGCGTGACCGCGCTGCCCTCCTCCTCCACCTCTAGGGCTACACCCAACCCGTTCTCGTTGTCGCTCCCGCCCTCGCCGCTGTCGCCAAGGGCGCCGCCGCCCTCGCCCTCGCCGCCGCCTCTGCGGCCGCCGCGCCGTCCGCCGCCCTCGCCGGCAAGGCCGTTGCCACACTCGCGGCCACTCTCGGTGGGCCGCCCGATGCCACACTCATGAAGGAGTTGCTGGAGCGCCAGCAGCTTGGGCGCGCATGCAAGCGCTGTGAGTCCGCCGCTCGACACCGCGGCAGCCACGCAACGCTCATAGAGGGGATGCGAAGGCGTGAGGGCGAGCAGCGGGTGGTTACACACACGCCGCAGATATTGGAGTGCGGCGAAGACGTGCGCATGGGCGGCGCCATGGGCGCCGTTGTGAGCGCCGTGGTGAGTGCCGTGGTGAGCGCTGCCGTGAGCGCCGTGAGCGCCGTCCCCCGCGCTCGCGCTCTCCTCTTGCGCCGCTCGCCCGTGTACCATGCGGACCGCAGCGTACAGGAGGGCTTGCACTGGATGTAGCTCACACAGTCTGTCCTCGATCACCTGCACTCGGTGTCATATCGCTATCAGACGCAATCCGATTCAATCAAGTGTCATCAAGTGTCATCAAGTATCATCAAGTGTCATCAAGTGTCATCAAGTGTCATCAAGTGTCATCAAGTGTCATCAAGTGTCATCAAGTGTCATCAAGGTTCATCAAGGGTCATCAAGGGTCATCAAGGGTCATCAAGTGTCATCAAGTGTCATCAAGTGTCATCAAGTGTCATCAAGGGTCATCAAGGGTCGTCAAGGGTCATCAAGTGTCATTCAGTGTCATCAAGTGTCATCAAGGGTCATCACCTTGGGCGGCAGCTCGGTGAGCACGGACTCCTTGGTGCGTCGAAGGCACAGCGGGAGGACCTGCCGGTGAAGCCGCGCGAGGGCTTCCTCCCCCATCAGCTGCGCCGCCTCGCCCGCGCGCGCTCCTTGCGACGCGTGGATGGGCTGTGCATACTCGCGCTGAAACGCGAGCTGGGTGCCCAGGTAGCCCGGCATAAGAAAGTCAAACAGTGACCAAAGCTCGAGTGCGTGGTTTTGGAGCGGGGTGCCCGAGAGGATCAGCCGACGTGCAGCGCGCAGCCGCTTGGCAGCACGCGCAACCTGTGCCTTGGGGTTGCGAATGATGTGTCCTTCATCGAGCACGGCGTATTCCCAGCGCACCTGTGGGGAAGGGCAGGGCGCCGTGGTGAGCAAATGCATGCAAGGACTCATCGAGCGCGGCGTATTCCCAGCGCACCTGCACTCAAACGGCACTCAAGCGGCACTCAGAGAGCAATCAGAGAGCAATCAGAGAGCACTCAGAGAGCAGTCAGAGAGCAATCAGAGAGCAATCAGAGAGCACTCAGAGAGCACTCAGAGAGCACTCAGAGAGCTGTCAGACCGGGCAGCCGTCCTCTGATCGCCTACCTGTGCCAGCGCGTCGATGTCTGTTCGGAGTGTCTCGTAGGACATCACCACCAGCTCCACCTCATGCACTCGCAAGCGCAGTCGCGCGCGCTGTTGGGCACTTCCCCCATACTCAAGCACACAGAGCCCATCGGAGCCACAGAATTTGGTCGCCTCGGCGCGCCAGTGCGCGGTGAGGGTGGCCGGGCAGACGACGATGGAGGGGAGGTTCGCTGGGGGGGAGGTGGCGCCGCCGTTGCCACTGCTGTCGCTGCCGTTGCCACTGCCGCTGCCGCTGCTGCCGCCACCGCCGCCGCCGCCGCACCCGAGACGCTCGCTCGCGCCCGCGCGTCTCGCTCGTTGCTCGTGCGCGGCGGCGGCGAGCACACAGAGCGTCTGCAGCGTCTTGCCAAGCCCCATGTCGTCGCACAGGATGCCATGGAGTCCAAAGCGGCGCAGGAAGGCGAGCCAATCGACGCCGGCTTGCTGGTAGGGCCGGAGCGTCGTCTTGAGCACCATCGGCAGCTCGTACCGCGGCGGCGCACCGCCCACGACAACGCCCAACAGCTGATCCACACAGGGGCGCTCGGCGGCTTTGCGTGCGCGGAGCGCCGCCGACATGTCGATCGGGTCAGCTGTTCCCGGCTCGAGAGGGAGCAGCGGCATCAGCTGCCCGAACGCGGCCGAGGCCTCGTGCCGAATGCATGCCGAGCTGTGAGCGAGGCTAGCCACGAGGGGGGTGATCAACAGGGCGGCATACGGCAGCACACGCGTCTGCAGCGTGCTGATGATCGCGCGCATGCAAAGCGCCGCCCCCAACTGCGTGCCAGGCGGCGCCGTTGGGTGCGCCGCGTGGGGGAGGAGCTCGAGCAGCGCCTCCATGGCGCCGCAGCCGAGGGCGTCGCAGCACATGGCCACGGCCTGGGCGGCCAGCCGGCGTATGTCGAGCAGCCCTGACGAAGCCGACGAGGCGGGCGCTGTGGCGGGCGCGCCGTCCGGAGCGCCTTCGCACACCGCCGCCGCCGGCGTCACCGCTGCTGCCTCGCCGCGGCCGTCGGCGACAGATCTGGCTCCCTCCTCCTCCTCCTCCCCTTCCACACCTGGCAGCTGAGGCGCCAGCACGACGCGCGCCGTCGCGGGCACGAGGCGCAGCAGCTCGGCCGCCGCGCCTCCCACGAGGTGTGAACCCACGAGGTGTGAACCCACGAGGTGTGGCGCGAGGGCTCGGAGTATCTCGAGCGCCGAGCGCAGCTGCAGCTCGTCATCGAGAGGAGCGCCCTGGAGAGAGGGCTCATGGGTGGCGTCGCGCGGACTCTGAAAGGCCTCAAGAGGCGTCTGAAGCCCCTTCCAAAGCGCGGGAAGCCGTTCAAAGAGACGATCACCAAACTCGTGGCAGCACGCGCTCAGTGCGGCGCGTGCACCCGTCGCCGCCTGCCTGTCCGCCTCCGCCATCGCTGCCGCCTCCGCCGCCCCAACCGTCGCGCCATCGGGCCGTCGGCCCACAAGCAGCTTGCACAGATTCGCCACCACCTTGTCTGCGAGCGCGCCCGACACAGCGCCAGCGCCCGACACAGCGCCCGTGGCCCCTCGGCACGTGTACTGCTTCAAGAGGTTGGCGAGCACCGCGGCAGCACGCGCCTGCACCGCCGGCGGGGCACCCTGGACCGCGTTCATGAGCGCCTTGACGATTGGATTGAGCTTCGGCGGCAGTGCGCGGAGGCGTACGATGCCCTCGGCGGCCGCCGCGCCGAGGGTCGTGCACAGGCTCTCGCGCTGCACCAACACGGCGCGCCTAGCTTCGAGGAGTGCGTCGCGGGCTACCTCACACCGGGCACGCGCACGTGCACTCACGGTGTTGGGCAGCAGCCCCATCCAATGGGTGTAGATTCGATCGCTCAGAGCGAGGGCCGCCTGCTCGCCCACAGGCGCCCCCGCACCCCCGGGCCAGCTGGCCGACTGGGATGACAAAGCACGCAGGGCCTCGGAGGGCGCGCCGGCCGCCTCAAACGCACGCAGCAGCGCGGTGGCGTGCGCCTGCATCTGTGCGAGGGGATGCCTCATCTCACGCGCGGTGGCGGCGACCACGGCCGCATCGCTCGCCAGTGAGAGAAGGACCGCACTCAGTGCTGTGAACCCAGTGCTGTGAACGGCACCCAGTGCTGTGAACCCAGTGATGTGAACCGCGCCAGTTGAATTGTCCATCGCCGCGCCCAAGACAGCGCCCTCGCCTGTCTCGGCGCCCGTCTCGGCGCCCAAAGCCGCTCGTGCACCCGTCGCGCCGTGGCGCTGCGCCCACTCGGCCACCACCCACGCGCACACCTGCCGCATCGTCGCGGAGGACGTCGAGAGGCCGGTGAGCAAGCTCGCACGCCACGGGTCGCTGCCCAACAATTCTGACGAAGCAGGCTCACTTTGACGAAGCATGCGCCTGTCCAACGACTGTGACGAAGCATGCTCGCTGCCCAACAATTCTGACGAAGCAGGCTCAGGCATGGCGGCCGCCTCGCACGCGGCGGCGATTGCACCCAGTGCCGCAGCCCCTCGCGCGTGCATCCCACTCGAGGCCACTCGAAGTTCAAATGGAAGGGGCTCGCACGCGTCGTGATGGGCATTCTCGTCGTCGTCCAGCGCCACGCCGCCGACAGCGCCGCCGCCCCCGTCCCCGTTGCCGTCGTTGCTCTTCGCGTTGCGACGCGCAGAGCCAGCGGCCCCACGCCCCCCTGTGCGCATCGTACCGGTGGCCGCCGCGGCGGCGCTGCCATTGGGGGCAAATGGCGGCCGGTGCAGCCCTCGCAGATGGATAGGCTGGCTTAACGGAGTGCCGAGCATCGCCAGCCAGTCGCCGATGTGAGGCGCGGCGGCCGCACGCAGCTGGCGCGCGGGTACGACGCGCACCACGGCCGCAAGGGCCGCTTCGGCCGCTGCGTGCACCGATGTGCTCTCATCCAGCAGCGCGGCCTGCACGAGCAGCTGCAGCGCTGGACCGAGCTCGCCCGTGTCCTCGGTACCCGCGCCATCTGTGGCGCCGCCGCCGCGGGCACATAGCCACTCTGGCGCGCTCGCGGCCGGCGCCGCCGGCGCGGCCTGCGCGGCCGCATTGAGCAGAGCTTCGAGCGTGCGAATGGCCGCCGCGCGCGCCGTCGCCGACGGGTGGCGCCAAAAGGGCCATAGGCGAGGGACAACGGTCGCAAGGCTCGAGGCACCGCCTCCGCCGCCCTTGCCTCCGCCTTTGCCTTCGCCTCCGCCTTTGCCTTCGCCTTCGCCTTCGCCTTCGTCCTCTCCAAAGGTGGCGAGGGCACTGTAGGGCAAGCAGGCGCAGTAGGCAGAGAGCGTCGTCATCACGTGCGCCGCGGAGGACGTGAGCTCATCAAGCTCGAGGAGCACGTCCCAGAGCGCGCCCAGCACGGCACCCAGCGCGCCCGGCGAGAGCAGCGTGCCGACGCGTGCCGCTACGCCCCCGAGAGCCTCGGCAGCGACGCAACGCACGTCGTCGTCGTGGTCGCCCGCGAGGGCGGCTCGGAGCGCTTCCGCTGCCTGCGGCAAGAGCGTTGGTAGCAAGTCGGTGCGCACAGCGAGCAAGTATTTGAGCCCGAGCATTGCGGCGTGACGAACCTCCCACGTCGGCTGACGCGCCATCACCAGCAGCGCTTGCGCCACTTGCGCCGCCGCGGCCGCTGTCATCGGCTGGAGCAGCACCGCGAGCGCTTGCGCTGCCGTCTCGCGAACGGGTGCGACGACCTTATCACCAGCGGCCCAATCCCCAAACCGATCGAGAGAGAGTACACAGATGAGCCGGAGGGCGCAGTCCTGCAGCCACTGCGCACGCAGCTCGTCGCGCACCCGTGCGGACACGCCCCCCACCGCACCCGCCGTGGCCGCATGCGCGCGCAACACGGCGCGCAGCCCCAGCGCAGCGCCGTGTCGGCGCTGCCAACGTGGCTGGAAGAGTGAGCAGCGCAGCTCAGCACACAGCGGCTCGAATGGCCACTGGTCGCACCTCTCCCACGCCGTCGCATCGTCCAAAGCCGCCACCGCATCGCCCGCCGGATCATCCCCTGACGCAGCTTGGACGGCAGCCAGTTCAGCTCCCGCCGCTTCGCCTTCGTCGTCGGCAGCCGCGGCCGCGACCGGCGGGCAGCCGGCCGACCCGTCCGAGGCTGTTGCGCATGGCGCTGGTGCTGCCGCTGGCTCGAGCCGCCGCGCGCGCTTCGCCATCGGCAGCTGCACGACCACGCCATCGGCGCCGCCATCTGTGGCCAGCTTGGCCGCCCGACGCGCTTTGCGCTTGAGCGTGTTGCGAGCACGCTCTGAGAGAGCACCACCGCTGGCCGCGAGCTCCTCAGCGATCAGGCGTGCGGCGGCCAACTGATGCGCGTCCGCTGCCGCCGCCCGGTGCGAAGCTGCGGCGGCGCGCCCAGCGCCGAGCACGTCGTCCTCCTTGATGAGGTCCATCATCTCGCGCTGCTCGCGCCCGCCGATGGCGCTTCCGATGGCGTCGAGGCCGAGCTGCTCCTGCAGGAGCGCCCTCTGGCGGAGCAGGCGCTCGTGCGGCCGGTCGTCCGCCGCGTCGTTGGCCTCGAACTCCTGCCCACCACTCGCCAGCAGTGGTGCTCCATGGGCCAGCACGCGGTCGATGGCAAAGCTCTCAAAGCTCAACCACGCACCGGATGCCTCGTCGCGTGCTGCCGCCTCGACCTCGGCCGACGCCGCGTCCGGATGGCTGGGCTGCCACGTCGTCACCGCCTCGGCGATCTCCTCGAGCGCATGCGCGGCCGCTCTGCGCGTCTCCCACTCCTCGTGGAAGAGGTAGCACAGCACGCGTTGGAGCAGCGCGTGGAGCTGCTCCGGGTGCTCACGCTGGATGGCACCGAGCTGTCGGCCCGCCGCGAGGCGCGCCGCCTCGCTCGGACCGGTGCGCAGCAAGCCCAGCAGGCGGTCAAGGCGACTTGGCCGTGCCATCATCGTCCCGTGCTGTGAACGGTGAAGTCTGTGAACTGTGGCTGTTAATACTCGGACGCCTACCACCTGCCAGGCTCTCGTTTGGAGTTTCACTCATCATCCTATAAATCACCCGCTCAACCCGACTCGGTCGAGCCTTTCAGACGCTTGAAGATGGACTTGCTGATATCGCCGAATCTGTACTCATCCTTGCCTGTGACGCGCTTGACGGCGCCCTTGGTCAGATCGCCAAACTTGTATTCGTCGCTCCCAGTCACCTTCCGCACGGTGGCCTCTGTCAAGTCACCAAATTTATACTCGTCCTTGCCCGTATAATCCTTGACCGAGTCGGCAATGCCTTGCGAAGCCCGCTCGCTCAGTCGCACGCCGACCTCTTTGACGGCCCGCACGCCTAGCTCAGCCTTGAGCACCGTTCCGTACGTGGCCAAGAGGACCGCCACTGGCATGGCGGCAAGTCCTGCCACAGGTGCCGCGGCGCCGGCGCCGAGGAAAACTCCGACCTTGAGCAGTAAGGAGAGGTCCGCCATAGTCCACTCTGCTGACATCTGCCGCTGGACTTCGGAGCGCATGCTCTCAACGACGCTTTTGGTGATGTCGCCGAACTGGTAACCCTCGTTCTCGGCGGTGACCCGTTCCTCGACGCGCGCAAGCAGTGTGGGCAGCCGCTCCTCCTGCTCCTCCGGAGTGCTGATTGCAAGCTCGGCCAGCTCTTCTCTGACAATTGCATCGAGCGCATCTGCGCGTGCGTCTGCGCGCAGCGTCCGCACTCGCAGATGCATACCCCGTGGCTGCCTCAGCCGGCCAACTGCATGGCCGCAGCTCTGCCCTTGCACAAGTGCTGCAATGGCCACCGTCGCCGCGAGCAAGATCGAAATGGCTCTCATTGTAAATTCGGGCTGTGAAGATCTCCTCCGTCCAAAGTTCACGCTGCCGTTAATCGGCGGCATGGCGGGGGAAGGAGTAACCCTTCCCCCTAACGTAGCCCGATAGTACCGATGGTTCACGTATTTGCCAACACGGCAGGGCGCACATCCACAGGACCCGAACACTCCAACACGAACCGACCTTGCAGCCTTAAAGTGTGCTGAATCCGCGCGTGTCCTAACATACTATTGTAGTAACTATGCTTGATTGCTTGTCACGTGCTGAGTTCTCAATATGGGTCCTATCTCATAGTCTGAGCTATGATGTTATGGATGGGCGTGTAATTGCCCGCTCGTCCGAGGCCAAGCTCACCGATGGCTGTGACCTTCCACGTGTGCCCTGGTGCGGTGCGCCAGATCTTGGCCATCACAACCGCCGTCTGCTCCCCCGTGGGCCGCCCGTCCAGCTCGTAGCGCGCGAGAGGCACCCCCGATCTGTCGGCCGGATCAAAGCAGCGCACCTCCGGTCGGATGATGTCGGAGAGTCGGGCAGTATCCCACGCAGAGAGTGTCAGGTAGATGGCGCCAACTTGGTCGCTGAGGGCGCGCAGGTCAATGTCGACCCTGTGTGTGCCCTCGCGCTTCTCCGCGTCGATCTGGTCACCAGAATGGCGCAGTGCCACGCCCCTCCCCCCCTCGCCGTACGCCGTGTGCACGCCGCCGGAGACCAATCCCGTCGCCGATCGCTGGTTGTCGTAGTCGACGTAGGCGAGCGGCTTGCCGTCGAAGCTGTACGCGAGCGCCGACGCGTCGAGGTAGAGCGTTCCCTCACCCGCCCAGCGCCACACCTCCTCGAACCGGACCGCCTTCATCGTGGGCGAGGCAGTGACGGACTCGCCCCTGCGCAGGATGGCCGAGACGCCGCTGCGCTGGACACGCGAAAAGTCCATCCCTTTCTTGTGATAGCCCTTCTGCTCTGAACGGCCAACGGCGCGGATGAACCACGCGTGAATGTAAGCCTTCGACGGGAGCGGCACGTTGATGAGCGCGTAGAACTCTGGCCACGAATTAGCGGCCATCACCTTCGCGATGTGCTGACTCATCGAATGACGAAGCCACGGTGTCGGGTTCCCATTGAAGTCATCAAGCTGCGCGGGCGACACCTTGGCAAGGCGGGACAGGAAGCCGACAGAGAACATGAGCAGGCGGTTCGAGACGCGCTGCGCCTCCCAGCAACGTTGCACGAGGTCATCCACCCCGAGCGTGTGGGGAGTGGCCAGCTCGGGTTGCTCGCGGCAAGCCCAGAGAACCGAACGGTCCATCATCTCCTCGAGCAACGGCCACGCGAGGTCGCTCCAGCGCAGGCTGTTGCAGATGGCGAGCAACGGCACGAGATCGCCCAGGCTCGGCTCGGACGCCTTGACGCGCTTGCTTTCCTTGCCGATGAACTCCTGCACGCGCTTGGTCACCTGCGCTCGTAGCGCCGGGTGCTCGTGCGCGAGCGCGAGCAGAAGCCGATAAACCTGCGTGAAGCCGTTGATGAAGACGTCGGAGGCGGCGACGCCCCGGTCGACGAGAAGCACGACGAGCGTGCACAGTAGCTTCGGCAGCACATCGAGTGCCATCTCGGGCACAAAGCGGCCCTGGGCGAAGCGCCACCGTGGCGCGTTTGCGCACAGGGCAGCAATCGTCTGGTGCAAGATGGGTCTAGCCGCCTTGAAGTGGTCACGCGTGAGGTAGAGCGGCAGGAAGTGGGTGAAGGCCTCGCCCCATACGCTCGTGCGCACACCGTCTACCCTGAAGGCCGAGTACGAGAGCGTGTCGAGTGTCGAATAGATGCAGTCCACCTCGTGCGTGCGCGGGTTGACGGTGAACGTGAGCGGGATGCCGAAGACCTGTGGGGAGGAGCAATGGCGCCGTGGTGAGCACTTGCATGCGAGTCTGAGGTCCATAGGAGGTTCGAGGAATGCCAAAGACCTCGAGCCCTCCGCGCTTCTCGTCGAGCGCGCCCAGCGTTGCCTTGCTGTGGTAGCAGCGGATTAGCTCGGCGTTGCTGCTGTGCTCGAGCATGTATGCGTGGCGCCAGTCGCTGAGCGAGGCCGCCGCTAGCTGGGACGCTGGGAAGTGCCGGTGGAAGAGCACGCGCCACAGCAGGCCGTCACTGCATGCGCTGCGCAGGTGAGAGCTCGTGCACGCGAGCGAGCGCACGTCTGCCTCAGAGTGCAGCTTCTCCATGACGATGATGAGCGCGTCGTACGACAGCAGCGCAAAGGATCCCGAGCACTCAGCTGCCGTCTCCTCATGTGCCTCAGGGTCGGCACATCCCAAATTAGGGTCGGCACATCCCAAATTAGGGTCGGCACAGCCCCTCTGCTCGGCCATCGAGGCCGTTGGCTTTGTAGTGGCAGCGGTGACGACTGCGGCGGAGGCGGCGGCAGTCTGGGCGGCGTCAGCCACGCCCAAGCCGCCGCGCTCGCGCTCACGTTTGCGCGCGCGGTAAGCCTTCTTCTTCTGCGTCCGCTTGCTTGGGCCAGTCTTTTTCGACGCGGGCCGGTTCGCTTGGAAGACGAGAAGCCCGATCACGGACAGGACGACGAAGCAAGTGGAGATGGGCCATAGGTACAGCGCCAAAAGGACGGCGCCAATCGACAGGATCGGCGCGGCGTCGCGCATCGTGCGGTGTCTACCAAGCGTGCCCTCATCGTCAACTGCAGCACTCTCCTGGTCCTCATCTGCATCACTCTGCTCGTCTCCCTCGACGCTGAGCACGGCGAACTTGCCCTTCAGCGCCTGCGGTTTGGGCGGCGCTAAGGCGAGCAACGGCTTTGGCGGCGGATCGCTTCCACAGCTCTCGTGGCTCCTCCCGCCACTGCAGGTGATGACCACTGATTGCCATCTGGGCGCTGCGGCAAGCAATTGCTTTGGCGGCGGCGCTGCGGCCTCCGGCGCTGGCTTCGCGAGCTCAATGGTACCGCACGGGCGGCACACGAGGCGCATAGGCGGTGAAGGGCAGTCAGCCTGCTGGCGGCGGGCTGGCCAGGCTGCCTTCACTCCGTGGTGCGTGCACTTCTTGCACTCGAAGTTGGCCATGGTCTCAAGTGCGCGGTCCATCGAGCGTTCGAACCCCATCCCGGTATTGCCAGTATAATGCAACTTCTCGTACGTCAAAAATGACTGGAGCTGCACCAAGATGCTCAGTACCGACATTGCCGAAGTCCAGCCACTGTACGGGCTGTGTGTGTTCTTGCGTGCCTCGAGCATGTCGAGGCAGATGCTGTATGAGCCATCGGACATGAGGACAACGTTAGAATGTGGGAATGGGGTGCAGAGGAGTATCGATGGCGGCTTCGATGGGTACTCCTCGGTGAAGTTCAAGATAAGATGGATCGGGTAGTTGGCGGAGCCGTCGCGTCCGGGCTTCCACAAATTGACGTGCCACTCAAAGAGATTGTTCTCGAGCGGCGACGCGTCGAGTACGCCCACGATCTCTCGAGCAGCCATGACTTCCTGGTGGTCGTGCATGAGCCGCTGTGTTGCTCGCGATGGCATCGACGTTTGGGTTCTCATGGTGTTTGCTTTGTGATCGGCTTGGGAGTGCACGCGGGTTGGAGCGTGCTCGGAAATCGATCGCGCTGGTGTGGGTTGCGCTCGGGAAATGCGTCAAGTCAAGTCAAGTCAAGTCAAGTCAAGTCAAGTCAAGAGACACCCTCCCACTGGGCTCTTTGCATCCCCTTTCTTGCCCCTTCTGGGGGGCCTAGACCCTACATGTAAGTCGATGGATGGCGACGCTCACGTGCGGCGCGCGCGGCGGCGGGGCCGGCGGTCCGAATGGTGCGTCAATTGGGAAACGGCCAACGCGCCGCCGCACACTCCCCTCACGGAGGCTCACGTCCTGCCTCACGTTTTTAGTTCAGAGCCACCGCGGCTCGGATAATCTAGTTTTCATGATTGGGGTGTGATTAAAGTTTCATAGCCAATGTTTATAATTCGACACCCAAGACACCGGACCGGCGTACATACGGATGCGGTTACCATTAGCTCGGGGACCCCCGGACCCCCTATTATCACAGCCATACTCGATCAGCCGCCGGGCCGGGCCGCGCATAGCTTAGCCCCGCCCGGTCGCCTTAAGCGCGTCCTTGATAAGGCGCATCTTCATCTCGGTGATCTTCTTCCGGATACCCTTCGCGTCGCCCACCTGCGCAGCCGCTGCGAGCTGCTGCGTGTGGTGTACGAAGAACGACTTGGCGCTCGTGCTCGACCCTCCGTAGACGGTGCTGTCGCGCGCGCGCGCCCCTTTCGCCCGTAGCGCGAGGCGCCGGATGAAGTGTAGAGAGTGTGGTGAAATGCCGCCAAAGGCCTCTAGGATCATCGGGATCACGAGGGCCTTCTTGTTGCGAAGGGCGTCTTCGTAGTCTCCCGCCCGTTCCTTGACACTGCCGACCTTGGTCGTGTGGTCGAAAGGGCGGTCGACGCCGTTTCATACTATGTATCCTAGATGACCGGATTTTGCGCATCTCCGACAACTTCTCCGACTCGGCTTCGCAGCCGACGACGACGGCACGCACGCAATGCCCGGGTTTCCGCGACATGGCGGCGCGCACAACATGTCCATCGGAACGACGCATAGGGCTCCAACGCTCGGGCCGTTGACGGCGGGCCACAACGAGTCGTGCGAGAGTCCTCGCCTCGTCCCACTGTCACTGCCGACCGCTGCTGGTGAGGTTCACGGCAAGGTGAACACCAACATCGCGCCCGGGCACTACTCGCTGCCGAACCTCACCGTCCATCGGTATCCCAGCTCACCCGGTTTCAGCTACGGGCGAAGCTTTGAGTCCAGATTCGCCGCCTACGACAGGGCCAACATCAACATGAGCACCGCCACAGCCTTCATCAATGTTGGTTCGCTGCCAGACGCTAGCAGCTACAAGTCGGGGTTCAAGCAGACGAAGAGCATCAAGCTCGTACCGCACCGCTCGGCGGCGCGCCTCGTCAACGGGCACCGCCCAATGACGCCGGCCGCCTTCGACCCGTATGAAGTCACTCCCGCCCCTGGAAACTACGAGCCCGCACTGCCCGACTTTCGGCTCACGCGCTCGGCGAGCAGCAGCGTGTCGATCGGCAGGCGCCCGCTCGCGGCAACGCCCGTGACACGCGCTGGTGGCGGCGGCAAGCCACGTGCCTTCTCGCCGAGCTTCCTATCCTCGGCGAGCGCGACCGACCTCGGCACGAGTTGGGGAACGCGACCACCGCTCACGCCCGGTCGCTTCGCCTCGGCGCCCGATGAAGCGGATGCGATCAGCTAACAATTCGATTCCGATTCCATCTCATATCCTACTCCTGCAGCTCCCAGGAGAGAGGCATATGGACATTCAGTTCCCAAACGCCATTCAGGTGGGCGGAAGGGCTTACGCGGTACGGGGTCGGGGAGGAGCAGGAGGGGGCCATTCTAGTATAGAGCAGAAAAATACACGTCACTGCCTGATGATTGTCGAATTGGCGGCCCGTCGATTAAGTCTCATTTCACTGAAGACGGAGCACTTCATGTCCGCTTTCCTACGTGCTAAGCAGCGAGGCTCCTGCTCGGCTCCTGACTTCGAATGGCGCAGCCGGAGCTCGCGTGGTCAACGCGCGGATTCTGTGGCTACACCAATATCGGCGAGGGTTCGGCATGCGAGGCAACAGATCGCAAAGGGCACTGGGAGGTCGGTGGCTATATCACCCCGTCGGGATTTCTGTATGCGTGCCTGAGCATGTGCAAGAAGTGCGAGAGGTGCAACTACATTTCAGTGAGCCACAAGGCCGCAGACTGCTCGTGGTACCACTCGTGTGAGCTGCAAGGTTCGAAACACGTGGAGCTGGTGCGCCACTCCTACCAGGTCCGTCAGCATGGCGCAGTCGTCGGGAGGGTCGAACGCTTGTTGCAGCGCCATGTTCAGAACACATCCTTTGAGTCGGAGGGTATCAGGCTCGTGTCCATGTCGCCAGCTGCCGTGTGCTTTGGCGCGCAGTGCGTCTCGTGGGCAGCCGCGGGTGCCGCAAGCCGCGGGCCTGGCGGCTGGGTTGGCGCGTTGCCTTCGCGCGTGTCTGTCGAGGCCCAGGCGTCGTGCGGAATCAGGAACGATTGCCGCCCACAGCAGACTTGTGGCAGCTGCATCGACGAGGCAGCCACAAAGGGGGCTGTCTTCGATCGGACTCTCGCATTGCAGGCAAAGCAGACGCGGTTGATCACCCAGCACACGCTGAAGGCGTGGTCGGAGAGGGATGCCAAGCTCAACCGCCGCTATAAAAAGGGGCTGGTGTCTACGCTCACGCAGTCGCTTTGCGCAGCCGCTGCACATCGTCCGCACGCGTTCGATCTACATGCCGTCTCAAGGGCGCTCGGGACGGCGCCCGAGATCAATGGCTCGCGGGCGCCCAAGCCTGGGCGTGCCCACTGCACTCTTGTTCACCAGCACCCTTGCTCGTCAGCGCGGTACGAGGACGGCTTGGTGATTCGCAGCTTCTTCAGCGCCGCCGATGGGCGCGTGCTGCGTGATGGTCGGTTCCTTGAGATGGGCGCCTTCGACGGGGCGGCCGAGTCGACGACATGGGCGCTCGAGGGTTGCCACGGCTGGCGCGGGGTCCTGATCGAGGCGATGCCCAGCCTCTTCACAAGAGTCATCGCCCAGCCGCGCGCGACACTCAACCTGCGCCTCGCTGCGTGCGCAAGTCACGGCTGGGTGAATTTCACCGACTTTGGGGGTGACGTCACATTCTCAAAGATGGTGACGAGCATGGCCGATCTGCAGGCGGGCAGCCTGATCGCGGCGTCGATGGTGAGCGTACAGTGTGGCCCAATCGGCGACTACCTCGAGCAGCTCGGCGTCCATCGCCTCGACTTTGTCAGCCTGGACATCGAGGGGGCAGAGCGGATCGCACTCGACGGTCTTGGCCTTGAACGCGGCCGCCTCTCGCTCGGTGTGATCCTCGTCGAAGTGCGCGCCGACGGTGTGCGTGCGCAGGTGCTTGAGCTCCTGTTGTCGCGCGGCTTGACGTACGTTGGCCAGGTGCATGGGCGGCCCTCCTTGGGCAACGAGGTCATCGACGACGTGTACATCAACGAGACGCACCTTGGCATCTACTTTCCGGAGAGCCGTTGGTTCACGACACCTGCTCCGTGAATGCAGTAAGTAAGTCGAGTAACGGTGTACGTCCGTCCGCAAAACGAAACGACGCCCCTCCCGTCGTAACTCGTAAGGAATCCGGGCGGTCAGCCCGAGCGGCGTGCGACACCGGTGGCGAAGCGCGCCGAGGGGGGTACCCTTCCGCCACCGTACTTCACCGTACGCAAAGCGCCAAAGGCTCTGCCGGGTAAACGTGGACCGTGGTGCTGGCCGGGCGCCATGCCGGGCGCGTGCGGCGTGTGGTCTTTAGAGCTCTTTCTCTTCTTCTCGCGCACCTCGCTCCGACCTCCGTGAAACGCGTAGGTTAGGCCGTCAGGGCGTGGGGTACTATAGTAGCAAGTAGGTAAGAAGGTAACTCTTTCCAGTCCCACCCATTTGTATAGTATGAAAAAAGGCACCGTCGAACTCCGGCAAGCTCGTTCGGAGGTTGCAGGTTCTAATCTTCTAAATAAGGACGAAGGAGAAAGGTGTGGGTCAGTGGGTTTGCGCATTGGTCTTGCGCCGCGAGCCCGCGACAAAGCGACAGTGTGCAAGTGCGGAAAGCTGAGAGCTAGAGGTAGAGCGCGATCGTCACGAGAGTGTTTCCGAAAGCGAGAACTTACATGTAGTCGGCACACGGGACATACGGAGACCACATCCCTCGATAGTACCCTCGACCTTATTGACCGGTAGTATACATGAGGGCAGCGAGCACCAGAGATCACACTGTGTGCTGGGAGAGACAGACATCACTTCTGTAGCACTAGCACTATTGACAAAACTCCGAGATTGCGTGTACAAGTTTGGGTCAAACAGTAATGTCGGCGACACGGCATAGATCAACGCCCCGCCGCGTAGCTCTCGCCTTCATCGCCTTTTCGTTGCTCATCGTGTTCTTCACGATTGGCGCGCCCGTCGCCAACACGCATGCGATCGCCGCCTCCGAGCATGCCGCCGCCGTCGGTGCCGCCGCTGCCGCCACAGCCTCGATCTCCACCAGCACCCACGTCGTCACCTCTAACCCCTCCCCCCCCTCACCATCTCCCTCCCCGGCGCCGGCTCCACCCGTGCCTAGCACGTGCGATCACGGTCCGCCGGCGCCGAGGCGCGCGTGCGCCGGTATGCCGGGCGTGAATGCAGCCAATTGCACTCCTGGTGACGTGTTCTTCCGATGGCATGTGACATCACAAGAGCTGCTCATCCGGCACCTGCGAGCGCTGTGGCCCGACGACCGACCACGCGTCATGGTGGACCTAGGCAGCCACGCCAGCCACGGAGTGGGCCGCAACGTCTCCGATGCGATGCTGTGGCTCGACCACTTCAACGCTGGCGGCTCTATTGTGCTGGCCGTCGACGCCATAGAGGACTATGCGCTGGATTTGCAGCACCGCTTCGACGTGCCGCCTTACGCGTCAATGACCGGCGTGAAGAAGCTCTCGATCCACGCGGCCGTTGGGACCGGTCCAGGCACCACAATGTGCCCGTGTTCGGACGCTATCGCCTTACGTGGCAGTGCCGCAGCCCTGGGAGCCACGGTGCTTCGCGACCCGAGGACTCACCGGCCCCAGTGCATCGACCTGGGGCTAGCGGCCATGTATACAAACGCGGAGTGCACTCGGACCGACCGCCGCAACGACTACGAGAGGATGGACCGAGCGGGAGCGTCCGATCATATGTGTCGCATCGTGCGCCAACGGAGTGGCGTGTCCACTTCGCCGCTGCCCCTGCCGCGCTCGCGCAACAACTACACGTTCACGACGCAGAAGGTGCCGCCGATCAAGTATCTCGTGCCGGCGGTGCGTGCGGACGTGCTGATCCAGACGGCGGCCGCGTCGCGGCGCATCGATTTCCTCAAGATCGACATCGACATGTCATGGGCTGCCTTGGAAGACGAACTGCTGCCCTTCTTCCGCAAGCGTGCGTTCGCAGTGATGGTCGTGGAGCTAGATAACTACGACCGGCCACAGGCGGCCGCGCTCGACAAGCTCGTATGTGTAGCGCATCGGCATGGCTACGCAGCACTCCTCAAGGTGCCTTGCGCGGGCAATGGGCGCATGCAAGAGCCCACCCCACGCCGAGGCCCGTGGCAGTTCCCCAACTCGCACCGGACCGCCTACGTGCCCGTCTCGGGCCGGTACTACCAGCAGTTGCCTGCAGCTTGGGGCACCGACGGCCGCCAGCCATGTGCGAGCGCGGGCGGCCAGCACTGCAACATACAGGACGTGCTCGTTCTCGATCTGCGCATGCGCGAGCTGCGCGGCCTCATCGAGCTGGGCAACCGCGAGTGCGGGACCGCCTTTCCTTCGGATCTGACGCGAGAGTGGGCGGT
>Ga0210245_101305_pt1 | contig 20574 bp, 17 predicted proteins | sample ChrtobMetaP3_4mM_FD_155450 | JGI IMG/M metagenome (GOLD analysis project Ga0210245, IMG submission 155450) | Chrysochromulina tobin associated microbial communities from unialgal haptophyte culture, Seattle, Washington, United States - P3_4mM | ecosystem: Host-associated > Algae > Haptophytes >...
CCGGGCCTGCGGCTGTTGAGTCGGCCGCGGCTTCGGTCGTCGCGCTGACGTGCGGGGTGTGTGTTGTTGGTGGGTTTCGATGGTTGTGAGGTTCGTCTGTGTGGTCTGTGTGCCTTTGTGCGTCCGCGTGTTCCGTGTGTCTCGTGTGTGTCCCGGCTCCCCCCGGTGTCTTTTTACCGGTAAAAAGACACCGGGGGATACCGGTAAGTCACCACGTGGTCAATGTAGTGACAAAAGCGAATCCTGGTGGTGGAGGTTTATCGGATTACGTCGGATGCGTACATGTATCCTGCAGTCCCGCACTTTCGGACGGACTCCCCGCTACAAGCGCGAGTCGGACTTCCGTGTGAGGCTGTGAGCGGAATGCCGAACCGCCCGGCACGTGCGCTATTTATCGTCTTCGGTCATTTCTTGGCGCCACCCGCCATCCGCTGCTTCACGAGCAGGTCTCTCGCCTCATAGAAGGCCAAAATCTCCTTATCAACGTCGGGCTGCCCCGTGAGCGTCGGCCCCGCGCCACCACCGGCGGCGCCCCTCGCTCCAGCGGGCGGCGGCGGCGGATAGGGCGCCCCCCCACCGCCCCCTCGTCCGGGCGAGCTCCAGGCTTGCGCGGGCGGCGGCGCGGGCACCCTGTGCGGCGACGCGCCCGGCGGCGCGACGGCTCCACCGGGCGGTGCGCTGGCGGGGAGTCCGGCGCCTGCGCACAGCTGCTGCTTCGCGTACCATGCCTCAAAATCGCTCTGCAGCTTGCGCCGGCTCTGCTCGAGGAGATGCTGCAGGTGCTCGATCTCGGCCTTGAGCTCCTTGAGCTTCGCGAAGCCCTCCTTGTAACTACGCTTGCCCTCCTCCATCTTCGCGCGCAGCGCCTGCTCCTCGACGGTCTCGCCCGCGCTGTCGTCAGCGTCCTCGGCAAGGCCAGCCGCCGCTTGCTTCTGGCGCAGCGCTTCTATCTGCCCCTTGAGCTGGTTGATCTGCGCGCGCGTGCCGTTCACCGCCTCGCCGAGCGCCTTGGCCTCGTCGTACTTTTGCTTGAGCAGCAGCTTATTCTCCTCGATCACCTCATTCTTGCGGTAGGACCGTCGGAACGCCTCGAAAGCCGCATTGCGCTGCAAGAGCGCCTCGGCCTCCTCGGTGCCGCTCGCGCCGACCTTCTCGACGACGAGTGCCACGTGCTCGCGTTTGGCGACCAGCTCGGCCGCCGACACGGGCGGTGGCATTGCTGCGGCGGCGGCGCTCGCATAAGCGTGGCCCGCGCCCGCGGCATGCACGCCGCCACGAGGCGGCAGCGGCGGCAGCGGCGTGAGTCCACCCGCACCCGCGGAGGCCGCGATGCTCGCCGCAAAGCTGCCGGGCGGCGCGGCGTGCCCGTGCTTGTTGAGCATCGAGACGAGGATGTTAATCTCGTGATCTCGCTGCTGGAGCTGCATGCGCAGCCGCGACAGCTCCTCTGCGTCGGCGCTGCTCCCTCCGCCTCCTCCTCCACCTCCTGTTGGAGCTGTGGCGCCCATCATGGCGCCGCCGCCGCCGCCGCCATCGCCGCCGCCGCCGCGTCCGCCGCGCTCGCGCAGCACGCGGAAGCAGAATTGGATCTTGGCCATCTCGCCAGGGTTCAGCGTGGCCTGAGGGTTGGCGGCCGCTTCCCGAAGCCATGCTTCCACAAGCTCCTCGCAGCGCACACGCTCGTCGGCGGTGAGAGCGTCGACGGCGCGCTCGTAGCCGTCGCCGCGCAGCAGCTGGATCTCCTCCTTGAGCTCGCGCACCTCCGCCTTGAGCCGCGCGACGAGTAGCTTCGGATCGAGCTCCTCATTGACTTCGAGGCGGTTGGAGACGAGCGCCACGCGCTGCGCGAACCTCGCCGTCGAAACTGACTCATCGAGGAAGGCCTCCTCGGAGGAGAGAGTGGCGACCATCACGGTCTTGCAGTTGCCGCCGAGCGAGTCGCGCAGCACCGACGTCATCATCGAGTTGCGGTACGGCACAAACTTCTTCTCCTGCAGCGCGACGATGACCTGCTCAAGATAGTGCAGCGACAGGTTGATGTAGCGCGCCTCGCGCAGCACGGTGCCCTCGATGCCGGTCTTCTTGACGCGCTCCGACCCGGCGAGGTCGACGAGGTGGAGCTTGGAGCGGCGCACCACGTCCGAGCCGCTCGGGCGCGCCTCGATCGAGATCGTGAAGATACAGTGAGATCGCGACGAGGCCATGTTCATCGGCGTCTCGGAGATCATTCGGTTCGTGTCGCCCACAAAGAGCAAGTTGAGCGCCTCCTCCTCGTTGCGCGCGAGCTGCGCGGAGAGGTTTCGGAGGTGTATCCGGCCGTCGTGGTCCTCTTGCAACGTCACCTTGGGCAGGTCCTCGAGCCCCTTCGTCTCGTGCGACGGGTCGAGCAGATCGTAGCCCGCCTCATTGTAGATCTCCAGATACGAGACGCGCACCTCGTACGCGGTGTCGGCCTTTTCGGCGATCTTGCCGAAGATGTAGGAGAGGGTGCGTGGGATGATGCCGCGGTCCACGTACCGCTCCGCGCCGCCCGTGATCGTGAAGGTCTTGCCACTGCCTGTCTGGCCGTAGGCGAAGACGGTGCCGTTGTAGCCTTCGATCACCGAATCGACGACGGGCTGCGCGACCGTCTCAAAGACGGCTTCCTGTGTGATGCTCTGGTCGAGCACGCGCGTGAAAGCGAACTGGTAGTTCTCTCGCTGGTTGTTGATCAGTCCCTGGTCGTGCTTGGGTATGTGCACTGCGATCGCATGGTCAGCGTAGTCGATCTGCACGTGCGGCGACGGCTTCTTGGTCGGCCGGATGCGGGCGTAGACGTCAATGTGCGCCTTCCCCATGGTGGCACCGGGCCTCTGCGGATAAGCTTCGGGTGCTTCCTCCACTCTTCGCAAAGCCACCGGTTGCAATGGAGTGTGCCTCTACGGTTTGCTTCCTCACCTTGGCGAGCGTTTGCTCAAGTCAAGTCAAGTCAAGTCAAGTCAAGCGTTTGCTCGCTCGAAAAACCTGTGTAAGGATCTCAGCAACTGTCACCTCCTTGCCGGCTGCGAAAAGTGTGTAGCCCTCTTTGCTTGAAGTGAAGCGTTAAACAGTTTTGACTGACTGTGATCATGAGCTCAAGTGACGAAAGCGCATCCATCTTTTTCCCTTGCATCAATCATCAGAGGCGGCGACCGCCGCACGCAAGGCAAGCGCGTGAGTCAGGGTTCTACGCGGCCTTCGGAGTGTCGCCGCGACGGTTAGGATGATGCCCGCCGCCTCATCGCTGCCCCGCTTCTACCTCCAGCTGTCTTGCCTCGCCGGAGGCCTCGTCGCGGTCGCGGGCTGGCAGGCTGCCTCTACGGCGGGGGACGAGCCACCGGGGGCGAAGGTGCTCCGGCTGGGCGCCACGGCTGCGGCAGCAATGCTGATCGCGCAGCTGCTGCTCGACAAGGAGAGCGGCACGGGCTCGACGATAATCGAGCTGCCCGCCGATTCCACTGCCACGCTACGCGAGGACTGGGGCAAGAGCACCATGGCACCGGTGCACATCGGCCGCGCGAAGACGACCAGCTCTCCGATCGTCGAGGGCACGAGCCGAACGATGGCGAACACGGATAATCCGCGCGGATTGAGCTTCCTACCCGCCGCGGCTGCCGCCGCCATCCCCCCCCCCCCCCCCCCCCCCCCCCCCCCCCCCCCCCCCCCCCCCCCCGCCGCCACCCCCGCTGCCGCTCCCGCCGCCACAGCGTCGGACTTTGCTGCCTCCTTCAAAGGCGGCAGCGCCGAGCCGCTGCCGCAGTATACTTTGGCCGAGGTTGCCAAGCACTGCACGCGTGAGGACGCGTGGATCATCATCGACGAGCGCGTGTACGACGTGACGCGCTTCGTCGACCGGCATCCGGGCGGCGTGGGCCCCCTAGTGAACCTCGCGGGCAAGGAGTGCACCGACGTGTTTGCCAACTACCACGCGGCACGCGTCTACGAGAAGATGCTGCCCGCGTTCCTGATCGGCGAGATGGCGCCGGGGGAAATCGTGGTCTGGCCCCACGTGGCCGACTTTCGGAGGGTGCGCCTCGAGCTACTGCGCCGCGGCCTCTTCGAGACGGACATGCATTTCTACGCTAAGATGGCCGCCTGGCACGCCGCGCTCTTCCTGAGCAGTCTGTATCTCTCGCTCGGCTGCACCTCGTGCACTGCGCACATGAGCGGCGCAGTGCTCATGGGGGTCTTCTGGCAGCAGCTTGCGGGCATCGGGCACGACCTCGGGCACAGCGGAGTGACGCACGACTTCCACCGCGACCATCGGATCGGATCGACCCTCTCCGCGCTCATGGGCCTTTCGGTCGGCTGGTGGAAGAGCGACCACAACACGCACCACGTCGCGTGCAATGCGATCGAGCACGACCCGAACATCCAGCACATGCCCATGCTCGCCATCAGCCCCAAAATCTTCAGCCGGCCCAAGTGGTGGGACACGTACCACCGGAAGTGGGTAGGCATGGATGACGTGGCGCGGCTGCTCGTGTCGTACCAGCACCTCTTCTTCTATCCTCTGATGGCGCTCGGCCGGTGGAACCTGTATGTGCAGGGGCTCATCTACCTGCTCACACAACCCGATAAGACGCACTACCCTAAGACCGAGCTCGCAGGCATCGCCGTCTTCTTCTCGTGGGTCTTTGCCACCGCCTGGTCGATGCCCACCTGGGCACAGGCCGTCAGCTGGGTCATGGTGTCGCACGCCGTCGCGGGCGTGCTGCACGTTCAGATCGTGCTCTCGCACTGGTCGATGCATGCGTACGCCGGGCGCGCGTACACGGGTCCAGACGACGAGTGGTACATCACCACGATGCGCACCACTATGAACGTTTCGACGCCGAAGTGGCTCGATTTCGTTCACATCGGCCTCCAGTTCCAGGTAGAGCACCACTTGTTCCCGCGCCTGCCGCGGCACAACCTGCGCGAGGCACGCACGATGGTCAAGGAGGTGGTCGAGAAGCATTTCCCCGCTGGCTCGCCCGAGTGCAAGCGACTCTTCCCGAATGGCATCGCATACCACGAGCCTGGCTTCTTCGAGGGCAACCTCGAGATGTGGCGCACTCTAAAGCTGACGGCCCTCGCTGCGCGCAGCGCCAAGAAAGGTGAGCACGGCTTCTGGCAGAGCGCGCTCTGGGATGGCATGAACTGCGCCGGTTGAGCGCAGCGGCGCGCGACCGGTGGAAGAGCAGGCGCAGATCGCGCGGGCATGGGGCGACGAGGACGCCACTCCGGCCCCGGCCCAATGTGGCGTCGGCGAGAGTTCCGCCGTGATTGGTTGGTGGGGAACGTCCACGTCCACGACGTGCCGCGACGCGTCGAACGACGAACCCGCCCTTTGCGCTTTGAAACCCATCAAGTATGGGCTCACTCTCACTCGTACTGTGACGCGAGCAAGGTAACTTACAATGGTCATTACAACGGGGTGTTAATTCGTCCGTGACCGGACGTCAGTCTGTGTATAGCCGCACGCTTGCTCGTGCTCGGTTGTAGGCTCGCTGCTTAGCGTAGGTCGTCGCTTCTATACGGTGTTATGCAAGATCGCGACCGCGTGGACCGCCGGCCACGCCGAACCCGGCGTGCCCGTCAGCCGTCTCGCGTCTGCCGACCGGGCGCGCCGGCGCGGGCGGTCCCGCGCGGCGCGGTCGCCGCGCCCGCCGGCCCGGCCGACGGCACGACGACAGAGCGAGAGCGGATGAGACCGCGCCGTTGAAGCGGCTCGATGGCGCGGGCGCGGCCGGGGCGCCGCGCCGAGCCACCGAGGACCGAGAAAGCGACGAGCCTCGTCTCGTGCGGGCAGCGGCCCGACACGGCCACGCCGGTGGTGCCTGCCTCGGGCTGCTGGTGTCGCTATATACTATATACTACGGACTATATACTCAACAATTCCGCTCCTTGCGCTTCGTCATCGTTCTTGCAAGTCCCATCGAATCAGTGCAGACACTGCTGCACTCCGTGTCGTTCCTTGACGAACAGGGCGGACAGCAGTCGTAAACTCCCCAAGCGCGCTTCGACGAGCAGCTATCCCAACGATGGAGATTTGGTCGGGAAAGAGTCTGCGAGAGCCGAGTTGCCACGCCGCGGCCAGGCCATCAGCTGCGGTGGTATTTCCATCCCATGCGGGCCGCCAGACATCGTCGACGTTTCCAACTGATTTTCCAACGTCAACACGTCTTGTGTCCTTCTTCCCGGCGTCTTCAAGCCTACTGCGATTCTCAATCGAGTGGATGACGTACCTCGACCCATTCATGCCAAGTGCCACATGGTGCTGCAGGGCGAGCTCGAGCTCCTCGGGGTATTTGCCACGCAGCAGCATCGGCGAGCCGCTGAAGACAATGCGTTCCCAGCACTTTCGCGTCCAGCAATTCGCGGCTGTTACGTTGCTGCAGCACGAGAGGAAGCAAGTGCCGGCAAATTGGCAAACACGATGTTGGCGCAAGTCGAGTCCGTCTCGCAGACAGACTTCGGATCGTGATGTCGCGAGTTGGGTTCGAAGTAGCTTCCGGGAGTTCAGAACCATGTCGAGGCGACCAAAGTAGGCCGCGGCGGCACGACAATCCATAACGGCATGACGATCATTGATTCCCGACACGGCCGCAGCCAAGTGTACTCGAGGCGCGAAAAGACGACTGTCTCGAATGCAGAGCCACGATCTTGTTCCATTCTGAGCAGCGCATTGTAGGAACGCTGCTGCGAGTGAAACTCAAGCAACACGTTGGAGCGCTGATTGGCTCTCAGACCATCCCCTAGTACGGGTGACAAAACGGTGTTGCTCATCCCCCTGCATCTGTATGGCGAAACGTAAAGTGGCGACGAAGTCGCGCTCCATGTCGGGTCGCGAATGCACGAGAACTGGCATATCGATGGCTGTCCATTTTCGTTGCGAGCGCATGTGCGATTGAGCTTGCCGATCACCTTAGGCCAGATGGGCAGCGCCTCTAGCATCAGAGTAAGCTCAGCGATAGAAAGCTGTCGCTCGGAGGATATGAATGAGATGGGTTCCAACCCACGGAAACGCGCGCGAACGCAGGCTGCCCGTCTACTAGCACATTCGTCTTTGTCAAAATGCGAGAGCACGAGTGCCACCTCGGAGCCGAGGGCATCAATCAACTGGTTGCGCAGCTGGCGACCGTGGTCAGCGACATCTGACTTATACCAACCAGTGAAGAATGTCACGACCTGTTTTGGAGTACCACGTGGTGCGTGCAGCGGGATGGCCATCCGCAAGGGCCTACTCGCCCATTATTTTTTTGTTCACAAGCGTTTTGTTGGCTCCGGTTCGCAAGGCGTGCCGGTAAAAAGACGCTGGTACCGGTAGTACGCACCAAATCGGGCGGTTCAGAAACACCGGAAAAAAGCTGGGACACACACAATTCCCCTCACGTACGACCCGTGGACTGAGTACGAGTTTGTAGGGTGTCGACTGTCGTGTGTGTGATTGTCATTGTGTCCCGGCTGTCCGCCATGCACGCCTGGGTCCGGCCCGTATTTTGAACGGAACAGTCTGTCTAGTGTCTTGTTAAACCGGTCCCGGTCCCCCGGATTTGCCCGGAACCCAGAGCCAGACACGACACGCATGCAGGACACCCGGCCGCCAAAAATCGAAATACGAACACGTAATGAAAAGTACGAACGAGCCAGTGACCCCGGCCCCTCGCGTCAGCACACCTCGCAAGCGTGTGTGTAATTCGCGTTCGAGCGGCCTCCTCAGCTTTCCAAATCCCCACCACACACCCCCTCGGGGCGGGGGCGGGGGCGATAAGGACCCTCGACCTCTCTCAGTGTCTGACGCTCTCACCTTCGCTCTAGCACGCGCCAGAGCGCTGAATCGCCATCACCCTCGAGGTCCACCGCTAGTGCGTCGTCGCCGAGCGTCGTCACGGGCACGTCGACGCGCCGTACGAGGTCGCGCACTCGTACCGTGCCGCCCTTGGAAAAGCCCATCGCGCCCAGGCAGTTGGCGTCACATGCAACCCGGGCGGGCGCTTGTGCGAAGTTGACGAAGCACACAGCCTGCGCGCCGTCGGCGAGCGGGCGGGCCCAGACCTGCTGGCACTCGTGGGTGCGCGGGCGGAAGCTCCAGAGGACAGCGATGTAGAGGGCACAGAAGAGACCGAGCGGCAGCAGCACGTACGCCCCGCAGCGAGGGGCGAAGCGGCGACAGGTGGCGGCCATCGTGAAAAGGACGGCCGCGGCCGTTGCGAGCGCACGCGTCCACATACAACACACGTCGAACGGCATCGACCAAGGAGAATTCCACCAGTTGTCGCGAGGCACGTACGGTGGGCAGTTGGACCAGACAACACGCCCCTGCTGCCCAAGCGCGTCCTGGCTGACGGCGATCACCTCATCGTTTGTGTAGGTTGCTAGATCGCTCGCAGGCATAGAGAGTAACCTAGAGCCGATCAAGAGCGGTGCCGCCATAACGGCCCCTGGCCACACGCAAGAGGGGAGCATCAGGGACAGCCGAGTGAGCGCAAATGACAGGGATGGGGCTCACATATCGCACGAAGGTGACTCAGCACAGGTCACGAAGTGGTTACGGATGGAGCTCAAGCGATCAACTTACAGAGCGAGAATTGTGATTGCACTTGCATAGGTGTCAAGTGCGCGGGCGCATTGGGAGAGGACCCGAGGAGCATGTCGGGGTCATTGAAGGCACCCGGGCCCGCGTAGGCCGCGAGCAGCTCGTTCGTGCGCACTGCGACGTAGACGTTGGCCCACTCGTCACAGTCAGCTGAAATACGCCACGAGTTGCCTAATTTGGCGCCCTCGGGCGAGTACCACGACGACCAGCCACACAAAGAGTACAGGATGGGCCGGCCCGTCGCGTTGAGGGCGTCCCGCATGGCTGCGTACTGCGCAAACGCTGCGCTACGCTCTCCGCTCGCCCAGCAGCTATCATGCTTGAGGTAGTCCACGCCCCACTGCGCGAATTGGCGCGCATGAATGGCTTCGTGGCCGGAGCTCGCGCCTCGGAAGGCGCACGTCTTCCAGCCGCGGCACGAGTACAGACCCAGCAGCAGACCGCGCGAGTGCACGTAGTCCACGACGGGCTTCATCCCTTCGGGGAAGGCGACGGGGTCGGGCTGGAGCTCGCCCGTGTCACTCAGCTCTTCGAGCTGCCAGCAGTCGTCAAGATTGAGATAGCGATACCCGAGCTTTACGAGGCCCAGCTCATCCATCTTGTCGGCGAGGGCCATGACCGCCTTCGCATTCATCTCGGGGCTGCAGCGGAAGTCGTTCCACTGCCAGGATATGGGATTCGAACAAACGACGGTTTTGAGAAGACAAACCGGTGAACCTTGAAAAGCATGGCTAACAAGTTAGTGTTGAGTTGCTCGTTCGGTCTCAATCCTGACCGTGTTGTAGCCCATCGCAGGCGTCAAACCGAGGCCATTGTCGAGCGCGACAATGGTGTGGCCCATAGCAAGCGCAAGAAGCGGCCGCATGAATGATGGAGAGGTCATCTCGCCCCAAACTTGCTGGCGAGATTCGTCGATCTTCAACAGTCATTTTTCACTCCGTTCACATTCACACAGGGCGACGCCCAATGTTTTGTTTTCACGATGGTAATCCTGCAATTTTTTCACGCCTCGATGGAACACGCGTCGCGACAATCGGCGGAGCGTGGACGGGCCTTCTCTTTCGGCGACGGCCGAACACGCGCATGAGAATCTCGATCGAGGTTGCCATCGCATTTGCGTTTCTGATTTGGATGGCAAGACTTTTGTCATCCTCGTACTACAGGTCAGGAACTGCAGGGCAAAGCTTCGGAGATGGGTGGGTGAGCGACCAACTCGGTAAGCAGGGCGCTGTCGTCGATCCAACACAGGTTCCTTGGGAATCACTGCAAGCTAACAGATTCGAAAACATCAGTCATTACCATCACGGCTTCTGGCCCTTCCCAGTGTATTGGGATCGTGCCAACGACCGTACCGGTTGGCACTTGGGTCCTTGGATGAGAGCCACTGCGTATCCTGGCACAGCACACGATCATAGGGACGGGCGTGCGTCAAGGCTCAACATTGCAATGGATCGTTCGCTCGGAGCCTTGCGGCATCCACGGACAATACAGACAGGCGCGCGCCGAATCTACATCGACCTTGGCGCACGAGAACCCAGCGGCTCGGTCGAGTCCTTCCGGCGAGGATATCCTGGAGGGGCGGAATTCTCCGTCTTCGCCTTCGAGGCCGACAAAACCTTCGCGCCAATGTACAAGCAACTGAAAAATGTCACATTCATCCAAGCTGCGATCTCCACCTTCGATGGCGACTGCTTCTTCTCCCAAGCCTCCGACCGCGCTAGCTCCATGACGAAGGAACGAAAGCGGAAAGGTGATGTTGGCATCCATTGTGTCGACCTGCTCAAGTTTCTGCAGCATCACGTCAAGCCTCAGGACCTTGTCGTGCTCAAGATGGACATTGAGCGTGCTGAGTTTGACATCGTGTCGGAGCTGCTGGCGTATCCAGCGGCCGCACGCCTGATCGACGAGATGATGATCGAGTGCCATCACAAAGAGACGTATGAGCAAGGTCCTCATGAGTACAAGGAGTGCGTGGACATGTTCCGCCGCTTGCAGGCGGCTGGGATCTGGATGCATGAATGGTTCTGATCGAAGCTCTTCACGCTGTACAACGGCGAGATTAAAGGGACGGTACGCGAGACGTACCCGAGTGAGAGCGCGCGCCCGGCCGCGTTGGGCCGGCCGTAGCGTCTGATCGTCGCGGGGCCGATTTGGCATGGAGCTTTTGTAGGTATCTTGCGGCTATATTGATCGTTGCGTTGGACGAGACTGTGCTTCTGTGGGACGGTGTGCGGACTGCGGTCGTCGGTCGGGTCGCCGCGCCGACTCGGAGGGGGGATCGCGCTTCGCGGTCGTGGGTGTCCGCGCGGCGGCCCGGGTCGTAGCGGGCCGGACGCGCGGACGCGCGGCTTTTTTCGAACCAAGATGTGCATATTGATTATACCCGATTCCCGATACATGCGTCCCGGGCACGCCCCACGCCGGGCGTTCGTACTGGCTACTGCGCGAATCTGCAATCTCCATAATCCGGATAATGCGCGCATTTCGGGTATTCGGCACCTGTTTCGATGCGATAGCCGATACCGTACCCCGTTCCTTGCGCGGCCGATACCGACCGGTCGACCTTAAATCGTAATTGCGAACGCGCTCAAGCGTCAGCGTACGTACTACGGCCGCTCTCGATGTCTGAACATTCCTGGTTGATCGTGTAGCCGATGTCATCGGCCGGCGGTGCCACATAGCTTTTGCGGTCGTGCTCGTGATTGCGATTCCTTGCTTTGATTGGCGCTGGATTCTTCACCTGGAGGCCCTCATCGTGCGTTCATGTGCCGCAACTGACCGCCCTGCGTCTTGAGCGTTGGTCACTGCTCCTGCGTCGCTTGCAAGAATGAATCGAGGTTCGCCTCCTGATTGCCGTCCTCGCCGTATTCGTCGTGCTCCGGCGCTGCTGCATGGGGCTGCGTGCGTGCCCGCGAAAAGGCAGCCTCCGAAGCCGCGAGGATATCTGGTTCTGCCCTGGACTGTGGGGCGGGCGCGTGGGCGAGAGCTTTGGTGGTCTCGAAGTACTCGGTGCGCGCGACCTCCGACACGTTCGCCGTCGGTTCCCATGAGTCTGGCAAGCCCTCGCCATGCTCGTCCTCGCCATCCCATGCGACGAGCCATTCTCGCTTTCCATCGACCACCCTCATGTCCTTGATCACGCGCAGCTTGAAGATTGCCTGGGCGGGAGCAGTGGCGGGAGCCGGGGCGGAAGCTGCCAGCATTTCCGAATCCTCGTGCACAGGCGGCGAGGACCGCGTTAACGAGCGCATCACCGCGAGCGAGCGCGGCGAGAGAATTTCACCAGGCCCCTCGTCCTCGGCTGCGGCCGCCAGCGCGCCTGCGCGATCGCCGCCTCTGGAACCCGCACCGCTGACGTAGTTTACGTCCTCGCCGAGCAGGTGGGCAAGCATGCGCTCCTCCAGCTCGGACCGCGAGCCCGTCGTGACGATGCTGGCCTCCGCCAGTTTCTTTGTGAGCTCATCGAGGCCCATGCTCGCCACCATGCCCACCGCGGCATCGATCCGTTTCTGTTCCACGGCCGATCTCTCTCTGAACTCGTGCAGCTGCTCGAGCTTGGGGCGGGAGTCCATCCAGGTCATCCAGGTTGAGTCGCGCAAATTTGCGCGACTCAGCTTGAGGAGGCGCTGAGTGAATGACAGCCACAGCTCCGCGACCTCATCAGCGTCGGTGAGCTCCTCCGCCCAAGCGGTGGTCCTCGCATTCACATTCACAGTCCTCGCGATCCTCGCGCTTCCAGGCCGGCTCCGCGCGCTGGTCGGCTGGATCCTCGCTGCCGCTCCCGCTGCCGCTGTCCCGCTGCCGGTCCAAATCGCTGCCGTTGCTGGTGGCGTTGCTGGTGGCGCCCACGATGGCGCCCTTGCGCTTCCGACACCACGCAAGCTGCTTTGCCACGCGAGCGGCCCGTTTTCGTAGCCAAGTTTGCCGAGCGGCACATCCTCGCACACGGCCGCGGCGCGCTGCTCGAAGGCAGCCGCGGAGCGCTGCGAGGCGGAGGTGGGCCGAGAACCTTGCAAGCTCACGGATTTGGGTGTTGCAGCAACACCAACGGGCGGCGGGGGGGGCGGCCGAACGTCTTCACCGTTGAGCAGCAGCTGCAGGACTCGAGCGGGCGGGGCACTCCGCGGTCGGAGCGATGTAACAGTGATCGGCCTCTCTTCCATCTTGACAATCGTGAGCCGCCTGGGACCCGGCTCAGGTCGTGGCTCCGGCAGTGGAGGCACGGCTTCTAGCAGAGCGTCTGTGTCCACCTCTCGCTCCGCTGGAGGAGCAGCGGGAGCGGGAGTGTAGGAGGCTGTCGCAGAGGCAGACTGTGGCCGTTGTGGCTTCGCTTGGGGTGGCTGCCGGTAGACTGTTGCGGAGAGCGGCCGGCGGTGCGTCTGAGCTAGTCGCTGCAGCGTGCTCTCACTGCACACCTTCCGTATGGGAGCTGGCCGATGAACGGGTGCGCTGCTGACGCGGCGCGTCTTTTCGGGTGGCCGGGCCATGCGTTCAATGCTTTCTTTGGAACACCGTGCCTGCGCTGAGGCCGGCCGCGTCGGCCTGGAGATGATGGACTGTGGCACGTGCTGCAGCAGGAGTTTTGTAAGCGCATTCGAAGGTGGCGGCATTGGTGGCCGCTTCCAGACGATCTGCCGGCTCTGCAGGGTCATCGGCATCAGCGGGGTGCTGGGCGATTGCCGTATGAACTCGGGCAGGGTTCGCATGCTGCTGCTGCTTTGGTAGGACTAAATGGGGAAAGAACCGTCCAGCCCACGCCAGTGCACAGTTGGAGCCATTCTGATGGCGGTCGTCATCTCGTACACTGTAACGCACGTGGATGTCGAGTCAGCTCAGGTTTAGTTTCGCGTGGAATTCTCAAATTGTGAGTCGCCGACTTGGCTTAAGTTTCTGAACACCTCACACACTAAGTTTCGCAAACATGAGCTTCTCCGCGTTGGCTTTAGTTGCGCTAGTCGCGGCCACTCCGCTGCACGATGCCGTACAACAGAATAATATCACGCAGCTCGCGGCAGTGATTGAGGCTGGCGCAGCCTTCGACACACTCGATGATAACGCACTCACCGCTTTGCATCTTTCCACGTACCTTGGCCATAGAGAGGCAACCATGGGACTCTTGGCGCGCGGTGCGCCACTCGAGACGCGCTCTGATCACGATGGAATGACCGCTGTGCTGTGGGCGGCCGGTCAGGGCCACGCCGATGTGCTCGGCGATCTGCTTGACGCTGGTGCGAACCCTCATGCTGTTGATGATCATGGGCGAACAGCTCTTCACTACAGTGCTTCACGTGGGCATCATGACGCCGTGCGTCTGCTCCTTCAGTCTGGCGTCGCCGTCGACTCCACTAGCGACCGGCGCGTCACCGCTCTCCAGCTCGCAGCTGCTGAGGGCCACGTGGAGATCGTCAAGGCGCTGTGCGATGCGGGCGCTGCAGTGGACGCCCAGGCTGATGAGGCCAAGATGTCGGCTTTACACGGGGCGAGTCTGATGGGCCACACCGCGGTTATCCAGGTACTCCTCGGCGCAGGGGCCGCTGCGACAGCTCTCGACAGCTCCGCTCGGACGCCGCTCCACCACGCCGCGCAGCGCGGCCATGCTGCCGCTGTGGAAGCCCTTCTCAACGCTTCGAGCGCTGCAGCGATCCTCGAGAAGCACGACCTCCAGGGCCAGACCGCGCGGCGACTTGCCGAGCGAGCAGGCCACCGAGCAGTGGCACGCCTGCTCCGAGCGCACGGGGCCGAGCCGACGGGCCCGATCGGGCGTTTGGGCCATGTCATCCAAAAGTGGTGGGGTAGCGTGGTGAGACGCGCCACGGGCCGATTCACGATTCAGCAGCCGAAAATGAAATAGAGAGCGTTCTAGTATGAAATAGAGAGCGTACAAGGAGTGCACTTAGACCGCTTCGCAGCTCTCGCTACATGTAATAAAACAATTCACACCTCAACGTTCACAGTAGCAAACGAAACGCGTCGACAAACAAGGGGCTCGCTCTCAGCCCCTTGCGACAAAGGCGACCGAGAACGTAACAAGATCGATCCAGGGTCGGCGGAGACATGGCCGTGCCCAGATCAATCCTGCTGTTCCTACTCGTGCCACTCGCACGCGCGAGCGTGCAGACGATTGAATCCGATGAAGCCTTCGAGGCAACGGTGATGCAGGATTCAATTGTTTGGGGCGTGCTCTTCAATTCTGCATCCAAAGGCGAGGATGGCGAGGCTGCCATAGGTCTGATCGAGAGACTATCCATGAAGATGTCTGCGGTGCAGTTTGCGGTGGCAGACGTGGACAGTGTGAAGGCCTTTGCGTCCGAGTTCAACGTGCGCAAGCGCATGGTACCCCGGCTGCTCATCTTCAACTCCCGTGCTCGCCAGGCTGAAATGGTTCCACTAAAGGACGACTTGCCTGCAGTCGAAAAGCTGGAAGAACAAGTGCTGGGCTTCCTGAAAGAGAACGGCAAGAATGACGAACACAAGTACAAGAAGACGACTTTGGCCGTTGGGGCTCCGGACGCAGCCAAGGATGAGGTGTGAGTTGCGGTCTCACGATGAAAACCAGTGACATCACTATCCCTGCGTGGTGAGAATCCGCGGCTGGGGGCAGCCCTCAACTCAACGCTCGAGCCTCACGTTGCGGCGCACTCTAGATACCCCCGGTTGTGATACATCTGATGCTCATACATCCGTGGGGCCTCACAAGACTGAAGACCGACGCGACATACACGCTCATGTGGGTGATGGTGCAGTAACTGATCCGCTCGACTCCGCACCAGTTCATGTAGGCGCTGCGAGCTGATGATTAGATCCCGCAATACTATAAAGTCGAGCACGCAATACTATAAAGTCGAGAACTGGTAAGTTGGTGAGAACGCATGTGTATGAGGAACGCGCCGGGCGCGGACCCTATACGCCGGTCCCGCGCTCCCGCGGCTCAGCCACCCCCGGAGCACCCCGGTCCCCGCCCCGCCGCAAGCCGGCGCGGCCCGTCGCGCGGCGACGCCGGTCCGGCGGCGGGTCGTCGTCGTGCGGCCACGCTCCACGCACCACCGGGAAACGCGCGTTCCAATAAATTCCAAAATTGAAATAATTCGTGACGACGCGGACGAGGAAAGCGTAATGACCTCCCACGCGCTTTCCGCGACACCACATTGCAACACGACATGTTACTGTATGAGCTTTTGTACCCGTGCAGGACAGGCGCGACCCGTCTGCCCTTGCGCCTTGGCGGCTCATCTCTCGCGCGCGCTATCTCTACAGGAAGCAACCGGAAGCTGCTGATCTGAGGTGTCGTGCTGGTTGCTGCTGCGCTCACTGTTGTCACCTTTCCTCCGCCTCAATTGTCTGTCCGGTCTGCCTCCTACAGCTACACGCGCATCGCTACTCTGTCTCTACAAGTAGTCCTTGACGAGGTCCATGGAGTAGTCATACTGCAGCTTGGCCCTGCGGCTGTCGCTGATCATGCCCGAGAACTGGTTGACGAAGATCTTGCCGCCCGAGCCGCCCGCGCCCTGCACCTGGACTTCCCACTTACCAGTTTGCTTATTGAGGACGCGCGAGGCGAGCCCCACCTGCTGCGCGTTGCCGTTCCAGCTCCAGTAGACGCCGCTCTGCTTGTCGCACTCCGGGTCGTCGATGACCTGGGCAAGGCGCTGGCCAGCCTCGGCCTCAGGCACGTACCCGCCCGTCACGTACTTCATGAAGAGCGGGAAGATCGTCTTGAACCATTGGCGCTTCTCGCGGAACAAGTTGGTCTCCGCGATACAGCCTGGGTACATGGACGAGAAGGTGATGCCCGTAGTGTCATGGAAGCGCTTGTGCAGCTCAGTGATGGTCATCATGTTGAGCGCCTTCGCGTCTTTGTAAGCTTTGGCACCGTCAAACTTGCCGCCGTCCACCATCTCAGCGCCCGGACCCTGTCGCAATCCCTCGAGCTCGCCGATCTCCGCACGAGGGTACACGAGGCCGCCGCCGATGGTGTTGCTGTTGCCCGTAATCGAGCCCACGATGCACAGCCGCGCATTCTTTGCGCGCTTGAGCTCGGGTAGCATCAGCTGGCACAGCAGGAAGTGCCCCAGGTGATTGACGCCAAACGACATCTCGTAACCATCGTCAGTCCATGCCGGCACGGGGTCGGCCGGGCGGTAGACGGCCGCGTTGCAGATGAGGTGATTGATCGGGCGCACCGGTGTGAAGGTCTTGAGATTGTCCACAAAGTCCCTGACGCTCTGCAGCGAGCCGAGCTCCAGCTTCATCGCGATGTAGTCGCTGCGCTTGATGCCAATCTCCTTGGCCGCACGGTCCATCTTCTCAGGATCTCGCACGGCGCAGATGACGAAGTAGTTCTTCTTGTCAGCGAGCGCCTTGGCGGCCCACAGGCCGAGGCCCGAAGAGGCCCCGGTGATCACGACCAGCCGGCGCGTGCCCACCTTGAGACCACCCCAGATTGGCGGCAGCTCCTTCTTGCCGTCGTACAGCTTGGTACCCAACAGCACACTCGTCGGATTCGGAGGCGCCACCTGTCCCACAACGCGGTCCGGGTTGCTGACCGCGGCGCGAATCGGCGCTTGCACGCGGCGCACCACCGGCGCCTGCAGCGGCGCGTTCAGCAGCGCGAGCAGCGGGAATAGTCCGACAGAGAGCAGCGACATTATGAAGTCCCTCGTCCCGATGAACTCTCGTGCAGCTCGACCGACGAGCTCCTGAAACTTGAAATGAGATCTCGATGTCATTTGCATTGCTTCGGATGTGCACCCGAATCAACGTGTGAAACACCCAAGGCTCTGCGAGCTAAAGGGTCGTCGAGGGTGTCATGTCTTTCTCGTCGAATCCCTGTCGAATCGTGAAAAGCGGCCTGCGCATTCCTCAAAGTGAATGTTAACTGTATGTCCATGGCCGATGTCGAGAGCCGCGCGGAGTCCAATCTCAGCAAGCTACGCCAGCTTCTGCACTCGGAGCCGCGCGTGGCGACGTCGCGCCCAGTCAAGCTTCAGAACGTTCTGCAGCAGTTTGTGGCTGCCAACGAGGACGCGAGCAAGTCTGCCAACTTTGTCAGCCAGACGCCGGACGACCTGACGGATGTCGTCGCGCTGATGACCAACGTCGCCGTGATGGCGCCGGACGACATGGCGCTGCGGGTGCTCAAGACGCTCAAGATCCTTTCGCGCAAGTATGAGAACCGCGTCCGGCTCGGCGAGCTCATCGTGCCTGACCTCGTACGCGTGCTCGGTGAGCAGCGATCGCCGCCCGTGCTCGGCGAGGCGGCCAACGTGGTGCTCAACGTGTGCTACGAGCGCGACAATGTGGCGCGCATCATAGCCGCAGGTGGCGTGCTGCCGCTCATCGCGCTGTTGGGTGCGCCCGAGCTCGACCTTCAGGCGAATGCGGCAGGTGCCATCCAATCCATTTGCTTCCAGACCGAGGGCCGATCATACGTGCGCGAGATGGGCGCCATCCCTGCGGTGCTGCCGCTGCTCTCGTCGTCATCGCTGAAGGTGATCACCCGCGCGGTCGGCGCTGTGCACAACATCTCGTCCGAGCCGGAGGCCATTCGACTTATCCGGCGGCTGGAGGGCATCGCGCCGCTCGTTTCGTTGCTTCGCACGCCGAGCGCTGCCGTGTGCGGCTCGGCCGCGGGCGCGCTGCAGAACCTGTCGCGCGAGACGTCGGCGCGGCGCGAGATCCGCGAGCTCGGCGCTGTCGTGCCGCTCACAGATCTTCTTTTTGGCGATGACGTCCAGTCCCAGGTGTGTGCGGCCGGCGCCATCCTCAACCTACTCGGGCCGGAACTTGGCCCTGAGACTGATGCGAATCCGAAGCGGCAGGGCTTTAAGAAGCTTCTCTCGCTCGCGCTCACGGTCGGCATGTGCACGGAGCCGCTCCGGCAAGCGCAGCAGGAGATCCTTCAGGGCTCGAAGCCGCCGCAGAGTTAGACCATCAACCTATGTAGGGCGTGGAGTGTACTATGTTCCATGTTTTTTTACTGCACAAAGACTCCCCTTCCATTTTTTCACACTTGCTGATATTTCACAGTGTCCGTTCCGATTGCGAGCCCATGCGAGCCGCCGGTTCTACCACATCCAAGGAGATCCATCATGCCGATGCACACCGTTCCCATGCACATCCGCAAAGCGATCGAGTTGGACGATGGGCTAGGGGCTCGGATTGAGGCTGGCAGCGGCACCATCCCACGCAACTTCTCGGTCGAGTGGGGCTTCGGCCAGCCTCTTGCGGCACTGGACGACTATGACTTGCTCACACGGATGGCACAGCTGACGGCAGCACGGGCTATGGCCTACACGGGCTATGAACCCAAGGGCAGCACGGCGAGCATCTCAGCCAACGCGGTGCTCAGTGCAGGTGTCCATGGGGTGCACAGAGCGCCCACCTCAGTGCGCGATCAACTGGCCTCGGCATCACGGGCTCGCAGATCTGAGCATCGTCCAATGACTGCACCGCCAATGACAGGGCGAGTGACCATCGACCGACGAGCTGCATTTGAATCGCCGGCCGAAGCTCGGACGGTGAGGCAGGAAGCCGTGCGTCTGTACATGCGTCAGCTCCTTGCGAGGCAGGAGCAGGAGAGCGTCGTCGCGGCCGAGCAGCTCGTGCGCCGCCGTAACGAGGTGGACAGTCTCACTGAGGAGCTCAAGCGCGGCCTCTATCGTGAGGCGCAGAGCCGCGTTGCCGCATGGAGCGAGAAGCGAGCGCAAGGAGTGCAGCGGGTGCAGGCGGCGAGCGCGGCGCTGCTGGGGGCGCAGATGGGGGCGCTCAGACACAAACAAGAACGGCTCGCCGTATGGAAGGTTGGACAGGACGCGGCGTCCAAGGCAAAGGTCATGGCCAACGCGGCGGCGGCGGCGGCGGCGGCCCAGGAATACGCGGCTCGGGTGGAGCAGCGAGCGCGGTTAGGCTTCCAAGAGGCTCAGCAGCGAACCTTGGCAGGCACAGGCACGGCCGCGCACCTCGCACGTGCTGCCGCCGCCCGGGAGGCGAACGCGGAAGGCGCTCAGCGGCGCCCAAGGCAAGCCTTGGAGCGCGCAGACTCTGAGATGACCTCAGAGATCCACTCCGATACTATGTTCTCCCAGGCCGCTTCGCAAGCCGCCACCCGTCCGCCCGTGCAGCCCGCGCCGCAGCCCGAGGGAGAGTCGAAGGGAGATTCGAAGGGAGATCGCATTTCGTTCTACAAGCCGACGCTCAATGCCAGGCATCCCCGCACCCAAGCACGCGCCCAGTATGACGCCCAGCCAAAGGCCTGATTTCGTACGCGCCGCTGCCCGCCACGGCGCCCCGGCAAGCGGCAGCTCTCGACAGGGCCGCGTCTTGGAGTCGGCACAAGAGAGAACTAGCAGCCCCAGCGCCGCAGGCCCACGCGCCGCAGGCCCACGCGCCGAAGGCCCACGCGCCGGCCGCCTCCGCGAAAGACGCGGGGCCGGGAGCCCCAGTCTGAGCCAATCCCGCAAAAGCGCCTCGCAAAAGCGCCGCTATGCTCGAAAAAGCGCAAACCCGAAAGTAACCCCCGGCGGGCCCGCGCGCCGCGGCGCGCGGGCCGCGGCCGGCGCGCCGGCGGCCGCGGGCGGGAGAGCGAGACCGCAGACCGCGAGAGCCCGCGCCTGCACGCGTCCGGTCGTCAGCCCTCAACAGTGATCCATTTTCAGCGATCATACAAATGTGAGTTTACAGAAATTTCACCCGCACACTGTCCTCACTGTTGTCACACTGACCGGCGTAACAAGCCATGGAGCGAGTGACGTTCTGAGCTTCGTACCTGTCAAGATCTCGGGTGCACTTCGCCACGCGCCCGCACACAGCGACACACGCGACAGCACGCGTGTGGCGCGCACGGCCGCGCGCTTAGAAGCACTTGCGGTGCACGATGGACGGGCCCGACTCGTCATACTCCTGCTTCGAGATCCACATCTGCTGGAAGGTCGAGAGCGACGAGAGGATCGAGCCGCCGATCCAGACGGAGTACTTGC
>Ga0210245_101312_pt1 | contig 20492 bp, 15 predicted proteins | sample ChrtobMetaP3_4mM_FD_155450 | JGI IMG/M metagenome (GOLD analysis project Ga0210245, IMG submission 155450) | Chrysochromulina tobin associated microbial communities from unialgal haptophyte culture, Seattle, Washington, United States - P3_4mM | ecosystem: Host-associated > Algae > Haptophytes >...
CGTGGCCGTGTGCTCGCGCACGCTCGCCGACTCGGTCGACACAGAGTGTGCGGAGCCGCGTTTGGCAGGTCGAGAGACCAAGTTTGGCAGGAACCCGCTACAACGCGCCGAAAAGACCGAAAACTTGACCCAACGCCCATCGGGGGACCCCCTCGGGTGGTTGGGATGCGCTGGAACCAGCCCTGGAATTTTTCTAGATTACTCAAACACCTGACCGAGCATCGAATGTGGAGTGGATCAATCTTAGGGCCGGAAGTCTCCAGAATCTCCTTCAGGTGAATAATAGTATTGATAACAGCATTGGATTACAGTTGACGTATAAGTTGAGCATCAGCATGCCAAGGTGAAAGTTTGGAAAAAATGATTATTGTTGTCAGGTGGCATGCCTAGTGACCACAAGGCGTGTGACGTAGTACGTACATGCGTACGTAGAATCCGTACAAAACGCGATACAACTCAACAAGTCAACATCCGTAGGGCCTTAAGGCCGTGAAGGTGAAGCGGTAGTGGTTCTTAGTCCGACCACTACCGCTTCACCTTTTTCTTCTTGCCACTCCCGCTGCTCGCTGCGCCAGGCTCGTCTCCGCTATTGGGTCGCTCTGCCCGCTGCGGCGGTGCCGCCAGTACCTCTGCGCACGGTAGCAAGCCCATTGTGTGAGCAATGCGGGCAGTGCATGTGGCTCGCATTGGATTTCGTGTTGCACAGGCAGCGCACCGTCGGGTGGTTCGACCGCGGGATCCTTGCCACACATGTATGTCAAGAAGAGGTTGTTGAGTTTATCGATCCGTTTCAGATCCTGCGCCTGGTCGGTGATGAATTTGAAGCACTGCGGATTGCCCGAGATCGTGAGTAAGCGCAGTGAGAGAGCGAGGCAGCCGGAGGTGCGGCGCGTGCGCACCACTCGGTCGTTGGTGACTTTGAGCTCTAGCTTTCCATCTACGTGCCGGTATTTCATCACGTACCGCGTCTGTGCAGATGAGAGAGGCATAATGAGGGTGAGAGCGATTGCGCAATCATCGGCGGCGATAAGGTCGCGCGCACATGGTCAGGGTGCTCGATGTAGAGTTTCTCCGCTTCTGCGTAGAAGGTCTCCCAATTGTCCACCCAGACCATGAACGATGGACGCTAGTGGCTTCCTCCTTTCTCGCTCGGAGTGATTGTCTTGGCCACGCGAGACTCGTGCAGCTCAACGCAGCGTGAATTCACACTCCGTTTGTTCACAGGAGCCGAGTGCCCGAGACACACTCAGTAACTACATGTATACAAACTACAGGGAGAGTGTTATACGAGACAGTATAACCGGAGACTGTTGGATGGCGGAGGATGGCATTGTAGCGGGATGTAGGCTTCACGGTACAATTGAATGAGGGTAGTTTAACACCGTTTTCTCAATGACAATGTGAAATTATGTGTAGCGCTCTAGAGGAATCTACATCTCGGACTTGGTTTCCTTAAAAATCTATTTGAATCATCATGTACTGCACGTCCTACACCGTACCCACTGCCGCGTGTCGTTCTGCATGGCGAGCCTGTGGATCGCGCGGCAGCCGCTCGGATGGATCTCGCCCTTGACGAGCGTGAAGACGCGCGCATTGTTCGACGTTTGGTATGAGCTCTCAGGCGCGATCGCGTCCGACATCGGGCAGCGCGAGAAGAGCTCTGAGCGGCTCGTTCTCGACGTGTACGCACAGCCCGTGACAGCGGCGCTGCATCCGAAGATGAGAGTCCACGCGCGCTCGAAGAACGTAGCCCCCCATCGAGCGGACGGATCGTCCGACTTTAGGTCGCCTAAGGGATCCTTGTGAAACGGAGACAGCCTGCTCGACGGCGGCCAGAGCGCGCTCGCCGTCTCTTTCGCTTCGAAGCTGTGAAGCCAGCGCTCGTAAGTGGCGCGTGGTCGGTGATGGATGGTACGGCGCGCGACCACGAAGCTGGCCCAAGCAACTGACGACCACAGGGGGCAGAGCTCTTCCGCGGCCGTACCGTCGGCGGCCGACGGAGGCCCTCGTTCGAAGCTCCTCCATAGCTCGCAGTACGTCGAGAGTGGGATGGGCCAATTGATGCGCGTGCGGAACGTGGCTGCGTGCTGCATGTGGTTGTTGAGGCTCGCGTACGACCAGCATTCGCTCACGAACCGCCGCACAAACGCCGGCACCGCCTCCAAGTCGACATGTCTTGGCGAATCGCCCTGCAGGAAGATGGTCGCTGGTGCCAGCTTGGTCCACCTATTGACGATGAACCAGAGATACGCATGCGCCTCACGCCCAACGTTTGGTAGCGAGATCCATTCCACATTGCTGCCGCCACTGCCGCCGCTGCCGCCGCCGCCACCGCCGCCGCCGCCGCCGACACCGCCGACACCACCGTCATCGTTCTCCTCAGGTAATCGTCGGCACTTCTCCAAAATGGTGACTCGAAATCCATACTTGACGAAGGCGACGGCCCACGAGATGTTTTCGCGACAGGACGCAACTACAAGCTGCGGAGGCTGGTGCGACCATGACGCGCATGTTTCTGGCGGTGGACGAACCACCGGAGATGAGTCGAGTTCGGTACTGAAGGGAGGTGCCATGTCGATGTGCGTGAAAATCAGACCTACCAAGAGTCGCTGAGATCCTCCGACATCACAAATAAAAACTTGAGACGCGTCACAGGCGCGTGTGTAGAGAGTGTGAAGAGTCCGATTCGAAAGCGATTCACGAAACGCGCGAACCGCGTAAACCGCCTCGTCCACTTACTAGTATTGCCCGTGGCAGGCGCACATGATAGCCGCTTCACTACCTAATGATCAGGCGCCTCCCACCTTGAATAGGTTCGATATAATCTGCGCGACGTGTAACAAGTTGCCACGGCAGGAGCGGTTGCGGACGAGGAGGAGGATGATTCAGGAGTGGATGCAGGAAACGTGGTTGCAGGAGGAGCAGGAGCGCGAGGGCGCGGGTGTTTCGGACGAGGAGACCGAGGAGGATTCTGAGGAGGAGGACGACAGCGAGGAGGAGGACGACAGCGAGGAGGTGCCGCTCTGGATGACCCAGCCGCAGGCCAAGAAGGCAGCGCGCACTCTCGAGCAAGCATGGCTTCGGCGGAAGGAGCGGCGCTGGCAACGCGCACTCGCGCACATGCGCCGCGCGTGGGCGTGCCGGCCGGCGCTCCAGCGGTCGCCCTCCAAGATTCGCGAGGCCCTCTCACAGTGCTTTGGGGAGGATCTCGCCGCGCATATCGAGCTCCAAGGGGCGGTGGTCACGCTCACACGCAGAGCGAGGTCCCTGGTGGCCTTCCTCTCGAAAGGTCCCACGTGCGATGAGAGGGCGATCGGGATCGTCACGGAGCAGTGCCAGTGCAGCCGCATCCGGGCGATCTCGGCGCTCAAGCGCAATGGCGGCGACGCCGTCGACGCGATCATGTGGCTGTTTGGGATCATGTAGAGGCCTGGCTGTATCGCCCTGCAGGCTGCAGCTACAGGTCTGCTGGAGGTTCAGCCGCCCGCGGGCAGCACAAAGTGCGCGTGCCTCCTCCCCCTAATCCTCGTACGTGGCATGTGACAGTCGGTCCACAGGAGGCGCTCGATAGTACCGGAAGCGCCAGTGCGCGCGCGTGCAGCCTCCCCCAGCCCCCACTTATGAATCTATGCAGCGTACGTTGCATGCTGTGCCAGCCGACCCCGATCCCCGGGAGGATCTTCTCTCGTGGGCCGCCGTGCATCCGCATCGGGACAATTACAGATTGCGTTGCCAATCGCATGGGTTCGCGTGTCGCAATTCCTCTGAGGAGGTTGTACGTTTGTTTGTGGTCCCGGGGGTGCGTGCGTGTATACGGTATATGGTCCGGGGGCGCACGGCGGCTGCACGAATAAGCGAAGCAACACCGAAGTCCGAACACATTCCTACGCCTCCACCGGGGGGTGTGCGCTCGTCCTCGTAAACCGGAACCCTCGAACAGGCGATCGAGAGTTACAGTTAGGGGAGTCACCTGCACACGCTGTGAAGTACATGTACTAGATGCGCCCACCCGCGCTCTCCTCGCGCCGATTTCGCACGCGCGTCTCGGCGAGGGCAAGGCGTCGCCAGCCTTTCTCTACGCTGAGCCGAGCACGGACTTGGAGACGCGTCGGAAGGACTTGTTCATCGAAAAGTGCGCCAGCTCGTCGAGCGGCAGGATGACCAGCGGAATGGTGATCAGGCCCGCTGCGGTGGGCAGCCAGCTGGCCATGAGCAGGTCGGGCATACTGCCCGCCTCCTGGAGCGAGTTGAGCAGCAGCACGATGCGATTGATGCAGAAGGATGGAAAGAGGACTGATGCGAGCATCTGCCAAAAGAAGGTGTCGAGAGCACCAAGCGTGCCGCGGATGGTCGCACCCTCACCGCCGCTTTTGGCGCCCTTGAGACCCTTATCGACGGTGTCGGAGAGAATATAGACGATGGCGATCACGTACGAAAAGTAGACGACTTCGACGGGTACGAGCGGCCGGAACGCCTCACCACACTCATTGGCATAGCCGCAGTAGCGAAGGGGCGAGTCTCGGAAGATGTCGATTTCACCTTCCTTGGCGCCCTCCTCCTTGGGTATCTCGACCTCGAAGAACGCATCGAGCACGAAGCCGCCTCCGATGAGGCCGGCGACCACGCCTATCTGCGCAAGTAGCAGCGGCCCGATCTCCGTCGGCGGCGACTCATTTGCGATGAGCAGCGCCGACGCCGTTTGGGCCACCTCGGGCAGCAGCAGCATCGAAGGTGTGGCGGCGGCGGTGCGTGGCGCGGGCGGCGCACGCCGCAGCATGGGCGCCGCGCGAAGCGACGCCGCAGGTAAGATGATCATCCCGATGAAAAAGACAGAGCGCATTTCTCCCGGACTCATCATGGAGTCTCGTCAGATCATAGCGGAATTGAAATTCAAACAAGTTTCCGTTTTCTCAGGTGGCAGGACGCGTCTCGTTCCATTCGAGTTGGCCCACGACGACGCCCGAAAATGCCCGACGTCGTTTTACATTCGCAAGGAGGACCGATAACAGCTCCCTCTGAGCGGCGCCCCGCCCGCCTCCCTGAGCCATGCCCGCCTCGTCGGTCAAGGTTTGCATCCGCACGCGGCCTACGGCGAGCTTCGCCCAAGACCAGATCGTCGTAGGCGAAGACAACACGCTCTCCGTCAAGGTGCCCAAGTCGGACAACCCGAACGCGCAGAACTCGTGGAGCTGGAAGTACGACGCGGTGCTGCACAATGCCTCGCAGGAGACGGTGTACACGGAACACGCGCAGCCCATCGTGCAGTCTGTCCTCCGCGGCTACAATGGCACCATCATGTGCTACGGCCAGACCGGCGCGGGCAAGACCTTTACGCAGGTGGGCTCGATGGACTTCCGAAACCGCGGGATCACGCCGCGCGCGATCTCCGAGATCTTCACGTACATCGCCGAGCACCCGCAGTATGACGCGACCGTCTCGGTCTCGTACGTCGAGATCCACAACGACGTACTCCAGGATCTGCTTTCGACGCTGCCGCGCGAGGAGCCGCTTCCCGCCGAAGTCGACCTGCACATTTTCGAGGACCGCAAGGGTGAGACGTCGGTCAAGAATCTGACGACGGTGCCGGTGCGCTCGGAGGAGGAGGCGCTCAAGATGCTCTTCGAGGGCAACGCCAACCGGCAGGTCGCCGTCCACCAGCTCAACCGCACCTCGACGCGTGGGCATGCGATCTTCACACTGATGGTGCGCATCAAGTCCCGCGTAGACTCGTCTGGGGTGGTGACTAAGTGCAAGCTCAACCTGGTGGACCTGGCGGGCTCTGAGCGGCTCAAGAAGACGGACACGGCCGGCGACCTGCGCGCCGAGAGCATGTTCATCAACAAATCGCTCTCGTACCTAGAACAGGTAGTGGTCGCGCTCTCGTCGCGCGGGCGCTCTCACACGCCCTACCGGCAGTCGAAGCTGACACACCTGCTCAAGGACTCTCTCGGCGGCAACTGCAAGACGCTGCTGATTGCGAACGTGTACGGCGAGCTCACGCACATCGAGGAGACCATCTCGACCCTCCAGTTCGCTGCACGCGTGCGGCTCGTGCCGAATGAGGCCACGGTCAACCAAGACTTTGACGCGGAGCAGCTCATCAAGAGGTATGCGATCGAGATACAGGATCTCAAACGCGAGCTCGCGATGCACGACTCGCTCGCGGCGCGCTCGCGGGTCGCATACGAGCCCTACAACGACGCGCAGCGCACCGATCTGCTCATGCGCCTGCAAGCCTTCTTGGAGGCGGGAGATGCGGACGAGATACAGGTCGAGTCGGTGCGCCAGATGAAGGAGCTGCTCCTCGCCATGAAGCAGGTGTATGGCAAGCAGAAGACGATGCTCGAGACGATGCAGACGCGGCTCGCCAACGGGGGCGGCGGCTTCGGCATCGGCGGCGCCGGGGGTCCGGAGGCCGAGGCGGGCGCACTCGCAGATGGTGAGGGACTTGGGGCGGATGGCGCCGGACGTGGCATCGCCATCGGGCATGCGCCCGACGGCGCGAGGCCGGCGGGTGGCATGCTGGAGCCGCCTGCGACGCTTGGCGCGGGAGCGGGCGCCGACGACGACGGCTTCGGCGCCACCAAGGCCGCCGGCGGCTTCGAGGACCGGACGCTCGGTCGTGACGAAGCATTCTCTCAGTACAAGATCTCGGAGGGTCAGGTCCGCTAATGGCCTCTGATTGCCTCTGATGACATCTGATTGCCTCTGGTGGCATCTGGTTGCCTCTGATGACATCTGATTGACTCGGATGACATCTGATTGCCTCGGATGACATCTGATTGCCTCGGATGACATCTGATTGACTCGGATGACATCTGATTGCCTCTGATGACAGCTAATTGCTTCTGATGACCTCAAATTGCCTCGAGTCGCAATCTCCCAGGACATCAACCAGCGGCTTCTCGCGGCGAAGAAGCAGATGCGAGAGGCGCGCACGGCGCGCGGCGTGGTGGCGCGCCAGGTGAACCACATGAAGCAGCAGATGGACGCGATCAAGGTGCGCGTCGAGTACAAGGCCGCAGAGCGCGACCAGCGGACCGACGAGGGAGAGATGATCATCGACGAGGAGGAGTACTCACTACGCATGGAGCTCAAGGAGACCAAGGCACAGTACAAAAAGTACCACGACCAACTGAGCGAGCTGACCAAGTCGTTTGCGTCCGCACAGGAGGAGTCGGAGTCCGCGCGCAATGAGCTGCTCCGCTCCTTCGACGAGTGGTATGCCGAAAACTTCACCGAGCCCTTCGAGGGCAAGAGCACGCTCAACACGACGCTCAAGAGCTCGCTGGGCGTTGGCGGCGGCTCGGCCGCTTCGCTGCGCAACACGGGAGAGGCGACCAAGAGTGTCGAGGGCTCAGGCGAGGTCATGGACGACGACGAGGTCTTTGAGCAGATGCGCACCGAGAAGCTGCTCTCGACGGCGCCGGACTCGCTTGCCTTCGTGCGCGCGCGCCAGAGCCAACGCAACGGGCTGGGTGGCAACAACAAGACTCGGCGCCGATGAGGCTGGGACGAGTCGTGCGGGCGAGGCGGCGGCATCCGCGTGCGCGAGAGAGTAGGAGAGGCTGAGTCCCGTCGACGGGCAAGAGATCGTCGCGTGACCGTGAGCACGTGTCCGAGCGTCGTCAAGTTATGTGTCGTTGTGTTGACGACCGGGGCGGCGGGCACGTCACAATACATGGTGTGATGTCGGCGTGGTATGTTGACGGACAAATCGGGTGTGTGAAAAGTAGTGGTCGCTGGATACCAATTACCATTCAAGAAGGCGACAATCACAATGGACAACCGTACACGGTATACCGTTAGACAACCGCGAACCGGCGTCCGCGGTCTCGCCCGCCATCTTCGCCCATTGCTCTGCCGCGTGCCGGGGCCCCCCTCCCTTCACAAGCGAGAAGTGAGGCCACATCGCAGACGTCGCCGGGACTAGTTTACAATTGTAGCGACAGTCAACAAAGGCGGGGTTAGAGGCAGACGTGAAGGGAGAGTGTGCTCGTCGTGTGTTTCACAGCAGCAGGCGGTGACGAAAACGTAACGGCGAGGAGAACTAGTACAGTATGGTCACCAAGCGCATTGTACGCGCATCCCTGTTTCATGCGAAGCAGCGGCTCCCTGCCGCCAGCAGCGGCATCGCGTGTCGGCTCCGTCCACGATCATTCCGGGCCAAACCGGTGGTCAAGCGTCAGCAAGTTCCACACCATCTCCGTTGCCTCGCAGTCGGGTCTCGACAAGGTTCGTGTCCGTATCTCGTACGCTACCACAGATGAGGTGGCAGAGAGAGAGGGCATCGTCTTCGAGGCCAACTCAGCCAACGAGCTGCGCGCCATCGACAAGGCACATCAGGCCAACAGGTCAGTGCACTCGCTTGAGGCGTGGGAGAAGCGCTTTGCCCTGCGCCGGAACAAGCTAGTGCGCGAGGCGCTGCACGAGTGGTGGATGACATTGCTGTGCACGATCAAGCCAGCGTTCAACGGCTACGGCGACGAGAGCGCACTGCCAGTTCTCGACAAGGCGAATCATGTGCGCCTGATCGTACAAGTGTGCGCGGCGCTCAATCGGCTCGAAGGCGACGAGGAGGACGAAGAGTCGGCGATCGAAATGGCGCTTGAGGACTGGGAGCGCGACTCAAAAGTGGATTTTGGGTCACCGCGTACCGCGCAGGGCACCGACGAGGCCGCTGGCAACGACAGGCGCGTCATGCCACGCGAAGCCTTCCTCGATGGCATCTTCCAAATAGCCGACCTATACACGGACTCAGTGTCGGCGCTCGAGTACGCGACATTCCTCAAGAATCTGCTGAGGGAGTGCTCGTTCGAGCAGGGGCTCGAGCGCATCTTTTGGAAGGTCGACCCGGCACCGCTGCCACCGCCGCCACCCGTCGAGGAGGGCATGTCTTTTTCGAGGAAGCGAGCGAGGGAGAGCAGCACGAAAACGATCCTCGAGGAGCCGATCGAGGAGGAATCGCCGCCGCCGCCGCCGCCGCCACCGCTGCCGCCGCCGCCACCGCCGCTGACGCCTACAGAGCACCAGCGGCGCACCAGCACCAGCACCAGCAGCGCCGCCACGGCGGCGCTGCTGGAGGTGGAGCCGTCGCTGGAGCCGTGGCCGGCGACGCCGCCCGTGGATCTGCCGACGGCTGCATCGCCGCCGCCGCGGCGGCGGCCGCCAGGCGATCTCACCTTTAAAACTCCAGCTCCTGCTCCAGCACCGTCGAAGAAGGTGAGCTTGCCCGCTGGAGCCCCGGGTGAGCGGGGCCGTCTGCAGTACTGGGCACTGCGCAAGGGATTGCCACCCCAGTTGCAGGAGGGGCTCGACCAGCTCACAGAGGACGAGTGGGCACACCTGGGTCGCCTACCGGAGGCCGAACAGCACGACTTCGTGTTGAAGCTCCTCATCCCGAAGATGCCGCCCAAGGAGCATCAGGGTGCGGCCAGCCACGTATCAGCGCCTGCACTGCCACCGCTACCGCGCAGTGAGGCGAGAAAATATTTGCCCGGCTCTTGCGAGCCACGGCCGCCGCGGCCGACATCGCCCGCTTCGTACTCTCTACCCAAGATGGCCTCCTTCACCACAGCCTCGATCCGGGCGCAGTCGCCCACCGCGCTCGCGATTCGCAAATTGCCCCCAGGGATTCATCACAGCCTCGATACGCGCAGGAGCGCTCTCCACAGCTCCAACTACCCCGGGGACAAACCACAACCAGAGGCTGGGCGAGCACTCTGGGCGCATCAGGCGGTCCACTCGGGCACGCCCGGCACGGCAGCTGCAGATGGTTCACTCACACACCCAAACCCCACCGCGCAGCGGGAGGCGCGCTACGCGCGCCGGCAGATCCAACAGATGCGTCACGCGCTCATCACCATCCAAGCGCACACGCGCCGTCGCAAGAAGGAGACCTTATACATGCGCATTCGCCGCTTCGTGCGCCAGCTGCAGGCCCTTGTGCGGAACCGGCGCGCTGTCCAGCCAGAGCGAAGACAACTAGCTGAGGCGCGGCAGGCGGCGAGCACGATGCAGCGTCATGCTCGCGGGCAGCTCGGACGCTCACGCTTGATGCTTGCGCGCCTGATGTTGAAGGCCGCGTGCAAGCTTCAGGCCGCCGTGCGTAGCCACCGCGCGCGCCACCGAGCTGCCCGCCCCTCCGCCGCGAGCTTCTTCTGTTTCGAGCCGTCCTTCGACCAAGCGAGCGCCGCCGCCCGATCGTCGACGAGCTCAAGGGCCAAACCAGAGGCTGCGAGCACGGGCGCTGCCCAGGCGGCGAGAGGAGCCGCAGCTGCTGGTCGAGCCACGACATCGAGATCCTCACGACTCACGACGCCCTGGACGCCTCCTCTGACGCCCGACGCTGAGCAGAAGAAGCATCAGCGGGTGGCATCCCCTCTTCTCGACTCCTCTGGCAAGGCGTTATCGCGTCTCGGCTCTTCAGGCAAGATGGTTTCGCGTGCAAGCTCCTCTGGCAAGTTGTCGCAGCCGAATAGCGTGCCTGGCACCCGCGGCGGTCGCAGCCACGGGCACGGGCCCATGAATGGCAGTGCACTCTTTGGCGGCGGACTCGGCCATGGCAGACCTGACGGCAACCCGAACATCGCCCTCGTTGGCGGCAGCGGCGGCAGCTTCCGCGCTCCACGTGTCTTCGTCCGCCGCAGCGCCTCCGACGCACGCCTCACGCCCCTCTCACTGGCGGGTGAGTCGGCGCACGCGGTGGCAGTGGCCGGCCGTGACCCGAACGGAACGTCATCGAGCCTCAGCGGGCTGCGTGGCTCGTGCGAGTGGGAGTGTGACGTGGAGGTCACTAGCATGGCGCGTCGGCTAGTGATCTCCCACGTACGACGTGAGCAGGGCTCAAGTTTACTCATGGGCCTCGGCAACAGCACCTCTGCGAGCAGCCTCCCCTCCTGGCTGCAGATGGGTATGCTCGCGCGAGGCGAGGAGGGGACGCCCTTCATCACGTCCTCATGGTCGGCTGCTGCCGCGCCGGAGCGACCCTCCTGGTCGTCACCCGCCCAGCTCATGGAGCGCAAGCTCATGGATCAGCGGCTTTCCGCCGTCCTCGCTGAGACCCTTGAGCAGCGGGTGCTGCCGGCAGACCCTTTGGCGGCCTCGCATATGCGCAGCAGCGCGCTCCGCAAGGAAATCACCGGTGGCGGTGACCAAGATGTGGGAGGTAAGGGTTCGCCGCACGAGGTGCCTGACACGGCGTTCAGAGCGTTGGCGGAGGAGCTGCGGCGCATTCGCAGCCAGCCCCATGCGCCTACCATAAAGCACCTCAAGCACATGAGCAGTCCGCTGCCAGCGATCGATCATTCGAGCTCAAACCACACCTCGCACATCCGTCGATCCGTCGAGCCCACCCTTCGCCTGCGCCAAAAGTCGAGTCCGTATCAAATGGTGTCATCCTATAGTATCATCGATGTTGCTTTGTGAGAGTAAGTATAGTATCGAGTCAATTTTAGCGTAGGTTATAGAGGATCGAGTAAGTTCACGAGTAAGTAGTAACAAGTAGCAAGTAGGCGCGGATGCGGATGCGCCAATCTGCAATCAAAATAAAACGTTTTTGCCAGTGTTCGGTTGACAGAGGTTCAAACGGGGGGAAACTGGCGTGGCCCCGACCCCCGTGGGGCGTACCCCGGTTGCACAGACGGGTCACCCCAGAATTGTCACCCGAAGGCATGTCGCATGAGGATGCCGTTCGCCTCCCACTGCACAACGCCCGGCATTGGCCTGCCATCCTCCATCCGCTCGCGCATCGCGCTTGCCTCCGGGGATGCACCACCAGGAGGCATGCCATAGCACAGCCGCTCGCGCCGACCGATGGCACCGTGGCAGTAGCGGCTGCGCGGCGCCACGTCATCCCAATAGAGAACGCGGCAGCCCATAAGGGCACATCCCGCTCGCCGGAGCAGTGCATCGCCCCAACGCGACCGGTAGATGCCGCCGGCGGCGTCGACGGCGCCGATCCATTTTTGGTAGGCGGCGCTCTTGCGGAACGAGCCCAGCCGGAGGAGCTCAAAGTTGTTGTAGTAGCCGAGGAAGCACTCCTCCATTTTGTGCTCCTCGCCATTCCACTGGGGTGAATAGTCCCCCTCGCTGGTGAGCAACTGCACGGCCGGCACCTGCTGCCGGCCCTGCTGCGCCGCGTGCGTGCGCAGCATGGGCCGCAGACCCGCCACAATGGAGCCGCAGTCACAATTGGGCCCGCTCGTCACGTAGTCGACCTCGGGCATGTGCTCGAGCAGGCGGAACAGGTTGGGTACCGGTAGCTCAAAGGACGAGTCCGAGTCCATTCGAAGGAGGTAGCGCGCTCCTTGGAAGGCAGGATGGCTCAGCAGACCCGCGAACATGAAGCGGCACATGTGGAGGTAGCCCCATCCTTTGCGGGCATGCACGTACTTGGGGTCAAACTTGGGCACGAGCCCGCCTGGCGGTGCGTGGCTGAAGTTGACGAACCCGAAGCGCACCTCGCGCCGCCCTCGCGCCGCCTCGAGCACTCTCTCGCGTGTACCGGTAGGGTATCCGGACCACGCCTCGTGTAAGGCCACCAGCGGCGAGGCCCCGCAGTCCCCAAAACGCTCCAGGGATTGGATCATGCTGATCACGTCGGCCACGTCAGCAGGTCGAGGACCGATGAGGGTCATAAAGTAGGCGCCCGGAACGGCGCCCGCACTGCCGCTGCTGCCGCTGCTGCCGCTGCTGCCGCTGCTGCCATCCTCGCTGCCGCAGCTGCTGCCGCCGCCGCCGCCGCCACCGCCACCGCGCCTTCCGCCCTGCCTCCTGCCACCGGCTGCTCCGACAGCGCCCTCGGTGCTTCTCCACGTGGCTTCGGCGGCGCTCAGTGCGGCGCTCGCCTCGTGCTCACTCAAGCTTGCATGCACCGAGTCGAGCATCCACGCGGCCGCCTGACGGTTCGCCTCGAGCGTCGTGTTGCGCCGTAGGGAGATCCCAAGGCCATAGCGCGCATGGAGCACCCAGGCTGGACGCGCGTATCGGGCCTCTCGGAGGGCCCTACCAAGCGCCGCGTCGAGCGCGTCTGCGCGGACGTCCGCGGTGACGCCGCTCAACACGGCGCTCCTACTAGCACCCCCCGCGGGACGAGCGCCGTGTTGAGCGCCGCCATCTCCTCGACGTGAGCTGTTGTGGAGCGATCCGGCTCGGAGCCGCTCCAGTGCGGCCGTGGAATGGTCCGGCTCGAACGGTCGACCGCCAGCAGCGCCGAGGGCCAGCACCGATCCGCCGAGGGCCAGCACCGATCCGCCGAGGGCCGACGCGTGTCCGTTTCGCGATCGCACGTGCGCCGTCGACGGCTTCGAGCGCTCAACTCGGCGCTCCGCGGAGAGACGGCGGGTGAGACCTTTAGGGGGCATGTGCGGCCCTCGCCTTGGCGGGCGCACTCGGCGACCTTCGAGCGAGTCGAGATCGACGAAGAACAACCACGGGCTGCCGAAACCGCCGGCGTGGTGCTCGGATCCTTGAACCTCAACCTCAGCCCGCGGTGTACCGAGCAACCTCAGCAGCTCGCTCACCGCGGGTGCGGAGCGCGCCCAGCGGCCATGCGCACTCAGCCCGATGAGGACGAGCGATGCGGAGCGATTGGCCTCGATGGCGGTCGGCATCTCGGCATTGCCTCCGTCCAAGTACACGAACTCGAACGCCACGTTCCCAGAGCAAACCATGCCCTTGCGGCTCTCACCGAGCTGCGTGCTCGTGTCCCGGACGAAGAAGCTTGCGCAATGAGGCGGCGGCTGGTACATGAGTATGGGATCGGGGAAGTAGGCCGGGCAGGTGAAGGTCTCGTGAGCGCCACATGGGCACTCGCTCGGCAAGATGCGCGCCGAGCTCGGCGCCCAGCGTGGCGTGGGCTGCAGAACGTTGCCCGATCGCGAGCGCATGTCGGGTGGTATGAAGCGCAGAATCGACGCGAGGAAAAGGCGGCGCATGATTGCGTCACCCACGAAGAGCACACGGTGAATGCCATGCAGCCGCAGCTCGTGGCACAGGTGGACCATCGGCATTTTGAGAGTGCGTGAATGCTTGCTTTTTCACAAAAGGAGACCTCGCTATTTACTTTACATGTACCCGTGTGTGTCCCGACTCCCCCGGTGTCTTTGAACCGCGCGTTCTGGCACGGTTTGGCTCACAACTTCACGAGAAGGACGCGTGCGTGGCCGCGTGTGCCCTCCCCTCAGCCGTCGTGTCCATGGTTGACTCCACGAACCGGGAGTGGGTCTTCAAAAGCCGGCCCAAGACTCAGGGCGTCGAGGCATCCGATTTCGAGCTGCGGCCGTGCGCCACGCCCGAGCCCCAGGAAGGCGAGCTACTGGTAGCCTTACATTTGTTGAGCATGGATCCGACGCTGCGCAATGCCATGGCAGGCTCGCAGGCGGCCGAGCGCACAGACGGTTCCCAGTACTACGCATACATGAACTGGCACCCTGGCAGCGTGCCGTCCTGGATGGTCGTCGCGCAAGTTTTAGCATCCAAGGCCGAGGGCTTTGAGCGCGGGGACATGGTGATGGGCATGGCCCCTTGGCGTGAGCTGGCCACCGTCTCTGCACTGGCCGTGAAAAAGGTGCCGGAGGGTCTCGCGCCCTCTGCCGCCTTGTCGGCCGTCGGGATGACGGCCCGAACAGGTTACCTCGGCGCCAAGTTCATCGGAGAGCCATGCCAGGGCGATGTGGTCTTCGTTTCCGGAGCCGCTGGTGCAACTGGCCTGAGCGCCAGCCAGACTTTCCGGAATCTAGGATGCCGCGTCGTGGGGAGCGCTGGCTCGGATGAAAAGGTGGAGCTTCTGAGGACGCTTGGCATTGAGGGGTTCAACTACAAGAAGGAGTCCGTCCCGGAGGGTCTGCGCCGGCTCTGCCCCCAGGGCTTGAACGTGGCGTTCGACAACGTCGGTGGGGAGACTTTAGAGGCCATCCTCGAGATGATGAATGACCGAGGCAGGGTCGTCTTGTGCGGTGCCATCTCGCAATACGACGTCCCCCCGGCGCAGCGGTACGGCGTGAAGAACTTGTTCCACATAGTGGCCAAGCAGCTCAAGGTGCAAGGGTTCATCGTGTCGATGAGCTTCTCAGACACGCAGAATGCGGAGTGCGACGAGACGCTGAACGCTTGGCTCCGCGAAGGCAAACTCCAGGACGTGTCCACGTGCGTCGACGGCTTCGAGAATGTGCCCGAAGGCCTCTTGAGCTTGTTCAAGGGCTCCAACACGGGCAAATGTCTGGTGCGCGTGGCCTTGTCTGACTTAAGCGTTTGAGCTACGCCCGGGACGGCCAGTGTGCACCTCATCCCGCGCCTCAGTGGCTGTGGCGTGTGGGGTTACGGTCGGGTCGAGGTGCGGCTGCGACGTGAACAGCGAGCAGTGGACCAGCAAAGATGTTGGCGTACTGCGTACCGTGCTGTACGGAGGTTTACGTACGGAGGAGCGCTTAGTGACGAAACCCACTTCGCACACCGCACAGTTGCACTTGCAGGACTGAGGACATGACACATGTGTCGTGGCAACGCGAGGTGTGAGCTGTGTCCTGTGACCGCCCGGCTACGTCCGGCGTCTGTTGCACTGGGTCGCGGAGGCCACAGGTCGCGGAGGCCACACTCAGGTCGCGGACCGGTACTCCGTAGTCGCCGGGGAGAGCAGAGACTGCAGTGTGACGGCTGTCGGGAGTCTGTGCTACGCTCACGCAGCCAACCCGTGTTGACTAGCCTCGCGGCCAGACGCGCGGCGCACCGGCGCCGTCCACATCCGCAGTGAGCGCCGTGATGGGCGTCAGATCCGCAGTGAGCGCCGTGATGGGCGTCAGATCCGCAGTGAGCGCCGTGGTGGGCGTCAGGTCCGCAGTGAGCGCCGTGATGGGCGTCAGATCCGCAGTGAGCGCCGTGGTGGGCGTCAGGTCCGCAGTGAGCGCCGTGGCGGCATCTTCAAACGCGCGGAGCGATGCGACCGCAAGCTCGGGCTGTGCAACGGCTTTGAGTAATGAGAGAGCGACGCGCGCGGTCTGCGTCTCGCCGGGCATCGTGAGCATCGGCGTACCCGCCCACAGAGCGTCTGTGCCACTCGTGTGCGCGTTGCAGAGCGCCGAGTCGAGCATCAGGTCGCAGTGCTGTGCGCGGCGTAGGTGTGCCACGTGGCGTACTGTGGGCAGGCCGATGAGCGCGGTGCGCGGCGGCGGCGAGGCATGCGCATGCGCCTCGCGTCTCAGGTGAGCCTCGCCCGCCGCGGGGAAGCGGAGCAGCCAGAGGCGCGTGCACGGCGCCCGTGCCGCCGCGCGCGAGAGCGCATTGAGCCATGCGAAGTAGAGTGAGGGGTCCAATTTAGGCAGCTGGTTGAGCGAGCAGAGCAGTACGCAGTGGGGGGGGAGACTGTCCGCCGAGGGCGGCACGCGACTCCGCAGAAGCTCCGCGTGCGACGCCGCGTAGTCGTTGAGGTAGTACGTGTGGGGAAGCAGCACTAGGCGCTCGGTGAAGCCTAATTTGGCTAGATGCGCGGGCACGGCGGCGGTGTCGACATAAGTGTACTGGATCGCGCCCGGGGCTCCGCATGGGCCCGGATAGCCCATGTATGCCGCCCGCACAGGCGCGGCTGCGAGCCCAAAGAGACCGAACCGTACCTGCGATCAGATGCAATCAGATGCAATCAGATGCAATCAGAGGCAATCAGAGGCAATCAGAGGCAATCAGAGGCAATCAGCGAGCCCAAAGAGACCGAACCGTACCTGCCACCAGATGCAATCAGATGCGATCAGATGCAATCAGATCACAGATGCGATCAGCGGCCATCAGAGGCAATCAGCGCGCCGGCGTGGCTGTATACGCCCAACGCGCAACTCGTTTTGTGTCGGCCGCTGCATTCTAAGGTTGCCCGTTGAGGTTGATGGCGAGGTGGAGGCAATCAGAGGCAATCAGAGGCAGTCAGAGGCAGTCAGAGGCCATCACCGTCTCGGACGCGGCATTCCAATGGTGCCCGTTGAGGTTGATGGCGAGGTGGAGGCAATCAGAGGCAATCAGAGGCAGTCAGAGGCAGTCAGAGGCAGTCAGAGGCCATCACCGTCTCGGACGCGGCATTCCAATGGTGCCCGTTGAGGTTGATGGCGAGGTGGAGGCCTTCGCGAGTCATAGCTTCAATGGCGGCACTGGTAGGCAAGGAGCGAATGCGTGTGAACGAGTCGACTGCGCGGCGAGTCTCGTTAAGGATGGCCGAGCCGTCGTCATCGGACTCGGCGAAGAGGACCACACGCAGGCGTGATCGGTCGTAGCGCAGGAAAAGCGAGCGCGTGAGTCGGAGCAGATTGTGATCTCGAAAGTACGACGAGACGAACCCGATCACAAGGCGTGTGAGACGGCCGGTGGCTCCGGTCGGCGCTGACGAAACTTCGGTCGGTGCTGACGAAACTTCGGTCGGAGCTGACGAAACTTCGGTCGGCGCTGTGCCCGCGGCGGCGACGGCGGCGGCGGCCGTCGAGGTTGCCCGTCGGGGGCGAGGCTGGGTGGGTGCTCGACTCGGCGCCTCCTGCAAGCCCAGCTTGGCAGCCGTGGCCGCGCGCGACACCGCCAGCAGCTCCGTGGAGGTGAGAGGCGAAGTGAGCGCCCCGACGGGATCAACATTGAGGGTGGGGAGCACCTCAGGGTTGCGAATCGCCGAGCGCAGGAAGGCATTGTACGCGTCCCATGCTCGCCAGTAGGCCATGCTCTTCGCAGCGCGCCCATACAGGTAGCGCGCCTGGTGCAAGCTCGGGATGCCAACGGCAGCGGATGCACGCGTGTGCTGCTCATCGTCCATCTTTGGGTCCGGGTGTCGAGCACGTAACAGACGATACGCAGTCTCGTACGCATCCATAGCCTCGGCTCGACGCTCCGCGTAGTCCTGCAAAGAGCCCGCCAGAGGGTCAGATCACATCGGACGTCATGATCGAGGCCATCAGAGGCCATCAGAGGCCATCAGAGGCCATCGGAGACAATCAAAGGCCATCAGAGGCCATCAGAGGGTAGGAGGAGCACTTACATGCACGATGCCCACGTCAAGAGCGATCTGTGCCTCACTCGGAGACAGCACTCGCGCCGATCGCAGCCAGTGCAATGCCTCCCCCAGCCTTCCTCTCTCGCGCAGCACGAGCGCTGCGCCCCGGCGAGCCTCGTGACCCAACGGCGCAAGGTGCGAGGCCGTACGGTAGGCCTCAAGGGCGCGGTCCGCGTCCCCGAGTGCCTTCCGCGCTGCACCCAAATTTTGGTATGACTCGGCGAAGCCAGGCGCGACGCCGACAGCGACTTCAAAGGCGCTGGCCGCCTCAGCAAAGCGCCGTGCGCTATAGTGCGCCACCCCGATGTTCGAGCGTGACTCGGCATGCCGGGGATTGCGTCGCGCCGCGCGCTGCCAATGCGCCTCCGCTTCCGCGCCACGGCCGAGCACGTAGAGCACGTTACCGGCCTCAAAGGCGGCACTTGCCGCGAGGTCCATGAGCGAACGCTCGTTGTCCGGGATGGTGGTGGCGAGGCTCACCGGTAGGTGTCCAGGCCTCGCGCTCGCCGTCGCCGTGCCGCCATCGCCGGAGGAGGCAGCCGCACGGCGTGTCGCTTGCAGGCGCGTGGTGCGTGCCATGAGGTTGCGCTCCGCCGCTGCAAATGCTCGCAGTGCGCTCTCGCGCCGGTCCAGACGCACCTACGATCGAAGGACATCAGGGAGCTCATCAGAGGCGATCAGAGGTCATCAGAGGTCATCAGAGGTCATCAGAGGTCATTAGAGGTCATTAGAGGTCATTAGAGGCGATCAGAGGCGATCAGAGGCGATCAGAGGCGATCAGAGGCGATCAGAGGCGATCAGAGGCGATCAGAGACCTCGCGCTGCCCGAGACGCACCTCACAGAGCCCCAACCAAAGCTGTGACTCTCCATACCGCACGTCGATCGTGACCGCCCGTTGCAGGAGCGGATGCGCCTGCTCGACCCGCCCGTTCTGGACAAAGACGCGGCCCTCGGCCGTCAGGCGACGCACCTCGGCGTCAAAGTCAGATTCCGCCGCAGCTGATGGCTTCGGCGACGACGGGGGCCGAGCCGCTGCGTCGGTCGGACCGCTGCGGGCTGCTGCGCTGTCGGGTCGCTTGGCTGGCTCGGACGCTGGCGGTGACGGAGCTTTCGGTGGCGCGCCCAGCAGGCACTCCGAAGCAGCCGCGCGTGCGCACCGTGCTGCGCCGCCGCCAACACGAGCTGCAATCGTCTGATTGAGCAACTGCACGCGATCCTCCCATGTGGAACCTCGGTTGCCATCTGCATCTTTGCGCCGGCACAGCCTGAGCAGGCCGCAGACCGCCGCAGACGAGCGTGGATCGGCAATTGCCGCTCGCAGATAGCAGTCCGCGGCCGTCTCAAACCCACCTCCACTCAGCTCGAGGGCGGCGCAGGGGCCCAGCCGCGTCGGCGACATCGGCGTGAGGAACTTCACACCGCAAATCGACGTGAATGGCCGGTGCTCAAAATCTGCAAAGGTTTTGACGGCGCCTGCATGCATGTGCATCAGTTGGAGTGCGGTGTTTGCGAGGCCCAGTTTACAAAACATTTCTAGTGCCCGATGCTGCGAAGGTTGATGGCACTGCTTGTCCTCGCCGCCGACCCCACGGATGCCCAATGCACGGGCATTACAAACAGATCGCTCTCTGCCTGCTGCATCACGGGCTGCGGTCAAACGCGAGTCGCGTGCAATGACGAAAATGTGGACTGTCGGCGCGGCGACAGCACGATAAAGGCCAATTGCTGCCCCTCGGTGATTCGTGCAGTCAATGTGCTGTGCTCCGCCGAGAAGACGACGGGCTGCGTTCTGGTTGCCTCGCCTTCTGCCCTGCCGCCGCCGCCTTTGCGTTCTGTAATGCCGCCGCCGCCTTTGCGTTCTGTAAGTATGCCGCCGCCGCCTTCGCGTTCGGTACCGCCGCCTTCGCCACCGTCTCCAGCAGCGAGGGAGGAGGAAGAGGAGGAGGAGGAGGAGGAGGAAGAGGAAGAGGAAGAAGCGCAATCTCCCGTCGCAAAATCGCCCGCCATCTCTGCATCAGCGCCAGCAGGGGCGCCGTGCACCACGCAACTCCCTCCGGGCACCGAGGGCTACGAGCGGGACGGGAAGACAGCCGAGTGCAACTCGTGGTGCAAGGCAACGACCAGCCCGAGCCACTGCGCGTGGTGCAAGTGCCGCGGCTGCGCCTTTTGCCTGGGGCCGAGCTCGCCCCCACCCTCACTGCCGCCCACGTCGCCCACTTATGCGCCTTGTGCCGACGGCGCCCTGAGCGCCGATGGCATCACGTGCTGCAAGCTCGGATGCGGCCAGAGCCGTTCGCAGTGTTCGGAGCTGCCGGACGTGTGCCATGGGGTGCGTAAGGGCGATCAGACGACCAAGTATAACTGCTGCCCTTCCACTATCCTCATCGAGCGCCACCTATGCTCGCCTACCCAGCCCGCGCCATGCGTGATGCCACCGCGGGCCTCGCCTAAGCCCTCGCCTCCTGCGGCCGAGCTCAC
>Ga0210245_101319_pt1 | contig 20443 bp, 9 predicted proteins | sample ChrtobMetaP3_4mM_FD_155450 | JGI IMG/M metagenome (GOLD analysis project Ga0210245, IMG submission 155450) | Chrysochromulina tobin associated microbial communities from unialgal haptophyte culture, Seattle, Washington, United States - P3_4mM | ecosystem: Host-associated > Algae > Haptophytes >...
TTCCCACCCACCCACCGCGATTCAGAGCCTGGTCTAGCTTTAGCAGGGACCGGGATGTCGCGCTCACCAGGCTGCCTTTGTGTAGTTTGATGAACCTGCAATCACCAACCTACGCGACCAAGTTTACCCACACCTGACAAATTTCATGTCCGCGTTACTGAACGCGAAAATCCACAATGATGTTAAAGTTCAAGTTTATGTTCGTTTATGTAGTAACTTGAACTTGAACACGATGAAATGTCTACTAAGAACTAACGACAGCGGCGCGCGCGCTCACGCTCACTCTTCTCTGAGGATCATGCGTGACGCCTTCTCAGCGATGGCGTAGGTGGGCAGGTTGGTATTGCCTGATGTGATGGTGGGCATCACACCGCAGTCGGCAACGCGCAGGCCGCCGATGACGCCTGAGCGCGTGCCGTCGCGCACCTGCAGCCTGCTGTTGAGGACAGCACCCGGCTCGCCGTCCCTGCCCATCATCGTCGTCCCGGCCGGGTGGAAGATAGACGTCCCTATGTCGCCCGCCGCGCGCGCAAGCTCCGCGTCCGTCGTCAGGAGCGCTCCAGGCACGTGCTCCTGCGCGCGCAGCTCGGGAGTGAGCTGCGCGGCGATACGACGAGTCCAGCGCATCGCCGCCGCCGCGACCGCACGGTCCGCCTCTGTCGAGAGGTAGTTCGGGTCGATGCGTGGCGCGTCGCGCGTGTCCGGCGAGGTCAGCTCAACGCTACCGCGGCTCGTGGGGCGGAGGTGGCACACCGAGGCAGTGAGACCGTTCCAACTGTGCAGAGGCTCCTCCCACGAGTCGAGCGAGAGGGGCTGCACATGCCACTGCAGGTCAGGCGTCCGCGCCTCCTCCGAGCTGTGCGCGAAGACTCCGAGCTGTGAAGGCGCCATCGAGAGCGGCCCCGACTGGCGCAGCACGTACTCGGCGGCGGCCTGAGCCATGCCCCAATGTGAATTGAGACGCGTGTTGAGCGTGTCGACGCCATCGGCGAGCCGGAACACGGCGCGGATCTGCAGGTGGTCTTGCAGATTGCGCCCCACGCCTGGCAGGTCGACGCGAGTCTGCACGTTGTGCGCCCGCAGCAGCGCGTCGTCACCGATCCCAGAGCATTGCAGCAGATGCGGAGAGCCGACCGCGCCGGCCGCGAGCACGACCTCGCGCCGAGCTCGAATGGTGCACGCCACGTCCGCTTGCTTCTCGGCAGCGCTGTCCTTGCGACTCTTGATGAGTCCCATATCCACCGCAATCGCGCGCAGATAGCTGGCCACCCCTTCCTGCGTGTCGCGCTGCCACACATCGATCCCCGTGCACCGCAGCTTGCCGTCGCCGGACTCGTCGCGCTCGAGCTTGAGCTTGGAAGCATGGATGCCCCTCAGGATCGTCAGGTTCGGGCGCGCCGTGAGGATGGGCGTCACAAAGGCTCGGTAGGGCGAGAGGCGCACCCCGCCACGCCGCGGGCCGGACGCGTCGGACGACGCACCCAGTACGGCACCCAGTTGCGTCTGCGTCACCTCAAAGTAGCCAACGCCCGCCGTCTGGGAGTCGATGAAGTGCGTCCGCCGCGGTAGCTCGACTTTCTCGCACGCGTCGGCCCACTGGTCGAGAACGCGCCAACTCATCGCCTGCCGCGTCACTTCCAGTGGACCGTCAGTTCCAAGCATGCTGCCATCGGCGAGTACCGGCGTGGCGGCCGTGTACTTCATCTGGCGCTCAAAGTGGGGCCGCATCGACTTCCAGTTCCAGCTGTCATCCTCGAGCGCTGCCGCCCAGCCGTCGTAGTCTTCCGCCTGCCCACGCATCGCGATCATACCATTGATGCTGCCTGAGCCTCCGAGCAACTTGCCTCGCGGGTAGAAGATGAAGCGTCCGTTGAGGCCGGGCTGCTCGCACGTTCGGAAGCCCCAGTTGGTCCGGTCCTGCGGGTAACGCATCGTGTAGATGTAGCCAACAGGGATTTGCACCCAGTGATACATGTCGCTTCCGCCTGCTTCCAGCATGACCACGGTCTTGGAAGGGTCAGCGCTCAGCCGGTTGGCGAGCACGCAGCCTGCACTTCCTCCGCCCACGATGACATAGTCATACTCACCCAGATCCTTCGGCGTTGCAACACTGCGGGCTAATCGCCGATGAGAGCCTGGCAGACGTCTCGTCGCCTTGCGCAGCACCGAGTTCATGCGAATTGACGCACCCGCGCGGTCGGCGATACGCGAGGAGAAGGGATTGGAAAAGGCGCGGAACGCACGCGCAGCGAGCTGTAAATGTTTGAATGGAAACCAAGTTTAAAGTAACCAACAACATTAAATTCCTAAGAGCTTGACTTGACTTGACTTGTCTTGACACGCCAAAATGCGCGACCGTCTTCCGCCTCTGCACACCACCTCCCTGTGCCGCGGCGATGTCAACGGATCAGCAACTTGGCTGGCTACGCAACCTCTCGAAGGCGCAGCTATCTGAGGCCACGCTCGCCGTCGTGCAGATACAGAAGGAGGTCAACGCCCTTGCAACACGGGTGAATGGCGAGCACGAGCTTCGATCGCTAGGCTGGGAGCGCCGTCTCGCCCTCGCCAAGCGCGAGTGGCAGGATGATCTGGAGGCGATGCGTACCGAGTGCTCGATTATGCTCAAGGAGGCCGACGAGCTCGTAGCGCTACAACGCGAAGAGGCCGAGCTGTACCGGGAGGAGGCTCTGCTGCGCGTGGCCCAGCGTGACGCGGCCGAGCAAAAAGTGCTGATGCTGCAGGGGAGCCAGCGGCGCCTCGTCTTGCGCGCGCGCGGAGCGTTGCGGCGAGCGGAGGAGGCTGAGGCCGAGGCGGCCGAGGCCACCGCTGCAGCCGACCGCGCGAGCGCCAGTAACGAGGCGGCCCGGCGGCGGGCCGAGGCGGAGCGCGACGTGCTCGTGGCGGCGCTGGCGATCGGCGAGGGCGAGGACGGTTACCTCGAGCGGATCGCGCACGACCAGTCGCTGCCCGTGGCGCAGCGCGAGTCCGCCATGTTGCGCGCCAAGCTGCAGGACTTGCGCGATATGGCCGCGAAGCACGCGGTCGATGCGGGCGCGGTGGCCCACGCGATGGCAGAGGTGGAGCTGCGGGAGGCGCGCGCGGAGAGGCGTGCGCAGGCGCTCGAGCAGCGGCTGCACGCGTGCGAGGGCGAGCTGGGTGCTCGGCGCATGGCCGAGCTCCAAGCGGCGCGGCGCGCCATGGTCGTACACAAGCCCGAGGGTGGCGGCGGCGAGGTGTCGGGTACACTGACACTTGGGAGTGCTGGTGGCTCGCAGGGCGAGGCCAAGGGCGCTGGCGCGTTGCAGGCCAAGGGCGAAGGCGCGTTCGACGCCGATGAGAGTGGCCGCGGGCCGAGCGGCGTCGGCCCCACACGTTGGCAGATCAGCCTTGCCGAACGCTGTGCTCTGGCAGAGGAGATGGTGGAGGCTCGAAATGCGGAGCTCGAGGCCACAAGGGTGGAGCTCGCGGCGGCGACGGAGGAGCGGCGCCTGATCGGCGAGGGCGCCGCCGCAAGGTCGAGCGCGGCCACGTACATTGAGGCCCGATGTGCGGCGGTCGAGGCTCTGCTCGCAGCGAGTGAGAAGGAGAATGTGGCGCTACGCAGTGAGGTCGCGACCCGCGCCGCCGAGCTTGCGGCGGCGATGGCGAGGGAGCGCGCGCAGGCCGAGCTCGCACGGCTGCGCGCCAAGCAGCGCGCCCTGCCTGCGTCCATCGACGCCCTGGCGTTGGAGGTGGTCCCGCCACCATCACCACAACCAAAGGACGTCGGCGGCTTATTCAACCGCGGGGTCAGCTCGCCGCCTGCCGCCCCATCGCCGTCGCTGAGCGGCCGGCCGGGGACGTCGACCGGGGACGTCGACGGAGTGTCGCCGGCGGCAAAGACGCTCTGGCGCATCGGCGAGGCCTTGGTCGGTGCGGATGTCGACGCCGCAGGTCTCGGCGCCTCACCGTTGCTGGGGCAGGCGGCCGTCGAGGCAGCGAGCATCGGCGCGCGCTTCGGCTGGGGAGCGTCGCACGACGTGCCGCTTCCCAAATGTGGCTATGAGTGGGGCACGGCCTCCCGGAGCGCCGAGGCAAAGGGTTCGCCCCCGAAAAGCACGGCTCCCGCGCCGAGCACCGGTGCCTTCACCGAGGGCGCCTCAGGCGTTGCGGCACTCGTTGCGCTCCACGCGGCCGATGCCTTTCTAAAGGCCGAGACTTCCGAGGACGCGTCTGGCGTCGCCCCCTCGGCGGGCGCGAGCACTCAAAGCCCGGTGCAGAAAAAGAGGCCCGGAGCCATGGTGCGCCACGACACGCGCGCAGCCAACCTTGTGAGCGGCGCCGTGGTCGACGGCGGCATGGGGCATGCAAATGTGGAGGCGTATGGAGGCCGGGCGGCGAATGGCGCTGTCGCGGGTGCCTTCGACACGCATGACAGCGTGGTCGAGGCTGTGACGGCCGCCTCGCTCGAGGCGACGCGTGCACAGCTCGGTGCGGCGCGCGCCGAGTGCGCTCGTCTCGAGGAGGAGTGTCGACTCAGCCGTCGAGAAGCCAGTGCCCTCGCACGATCATCGGAGGCGGATGCGGCCATGTGCCTCGCGCTGGTAGCGAGGCTTGAGGCGAGCGACGAGCGGCTGGGCACCTCGGAGGCGCGCGCGGGAGCCTTGCAGCGCGTTGCCGAGGCACAGGCGGCAGAGCTCCTGGCGGTGCGTGCCCAACTGGACGCGGCCAACGGGCGCGCGGTGGCCGCGGAGAGGGGGCAAGCTGCCCTCAAGGCCCGTACAGCGCTGCAGGCGGAGAGCCACGAGGTCACTCGGCGCGCAGACGCGGCGCTGCGCGAGGAGCTCGCTCAGATGCGGCGCGTGTGCGAAAGGTATCGCGGCGAGGTGAGCCGCGTGTGCGCCGAGCTGCACACGACGCGTATGATGGTCGCGCATCTCAACGAGCGGCTCGATGCGCAGAGTGAGCTCGCTCGCCTTCAGATTGGCCTTGACCCGGTGCCGCACAGTGGAGGCATGTCGCCAGAGCGCAAGCACGCGCTGCTCGCTCGAAAGCAGCAGGGGACGACGCGCACCATCCTCCAAAGCGTGGATGGCGCGGCAGGCGTGGCGGCGGGCGCGGCGGCGGGCGCGGCGGCGGGCGCGGCTGCGGGGGGCAAGGTGTTGCTAGCCGGAGCGACGACGCGCGTGCCGCTCGTTCGAGTGACCTTGCGCCCGTACGACAGGGCAGAGTTTGGCCCCAGGAGCGCGGCCAGGGATGCCAAGGGCGACGGCTCGGCGTCACAGCCTCTCCATGGCACTACCTTTCAACCAGTTGGTGGCGTCGTGCGCTTTGGGGGCTCGCAGGGGGCGGTGGCGCAAGAGGAGGCGGTGGCGAAGGTGGCGGAGGTGGCGGAGGTGGCGGCGGCTATGGAGCAGGAAGCGTGGAAGGCGGCGGTGACGTCAGCTGCCACCTTCCTGGCAGAGTCAGGTGGTGGCACTGGCAGCGAGCGGCCGCGCGTCTCGACCGCAAGCCAGTTTGAGCGCTGGTTCGACTGGGGAGTGGCACCTCCTCCAAAACCAAAGAAATGAACAAGTACGCGCCGTCCGCTGTGGGGACATGTTGAGGATGGGAGGATAGTAGAAAGTCAGTTGACGATAGATGGGACTCCCGGTTTCGCGGAGGCTCCACAGTCGGAGGCTAAACTCCCCGCGAACCACCGTCGGAGCCGACGGAGTTCTCATTGTTATGTTCAGCCCGTTTTTCATCAGAGCGCGATCTCCCCGGCGCTCCCGTCTGCATTGAGCAACCCGACAGAAAGCAAGCTGAGAGACGAACATATCGTCTAAGATGCAGATGACCAAGGTCCTCCTCATCTCGTTCATCGCCACCGCCTCGGCCACGTGCGGCACGCAGTGCGGCGGCTGCACTGCGCCCTGCGTCAACGACCCGTCCGCATATTGCTTCGACTGCGGCTTCTCACCGTGCGAGGATGTCAGTGGCTACTGCTGGTCGTGTGCCGGAGCCGACGGCAACTGCTACGCATACGACTGTGTGCTCTGCGCCATCCGCCCCGACCTTCGCCCTCATCCATTCCCATATCTTTACGACACCACAACGCCATCGGGCACTCGCCGCGCTCGCGAACCCCATACATACCATGTGCATCGCAGGTGGCTCCACCTGTTCGACCGTTCCGTGCTTGGACGTCGCGGCCACCGCCAACGCGGTCCTGAAGAAGACCAACTCGACCACCGGCTTCGCAAAGGCCAAAGGCGAGCAGCTCGCGACCCGCATTGGCTCGGCCACGTCGAAAGCCGCCGTTGCCAAGTAAGCAGACGGTCAAGTAAGCGTGCGGTCCACAGGTGCCGTGAACGTTCCAGCTGCGGACCGCACACGACCAGGGATGTTGGGGCTTCTCGATGGACGCTCTACCGTCGTGTGTAGTGTGTGCCCCCTGTGCGTGGCCCTAGTCCGCGCTTGCGGTCCCCGGTGCGTGGCACGGACTCCGTGCCTCCGATTTCCTACTTTAACGACCATGCAACATGCAAGCACCAAGCTTTAAACGCAGATACTACGGGACACGGCGCTTGGGCCTCGGCCGCTCTCATCCACTGAGAGGAATAGCATACGCTTCGCGCAAGCGCGCTTCCTTTCCGTCTCGTTACCAATACGCGCTGTAAACGCGCTGAACCGCTCGACTCGACGTAGCGCTATGCGTTAGCCACTTCATTTACCTCCATTTACCCGACTATTGAGATATTGACTATATACGGCTTACCACTAGCGCACTACGTGCTGCACCGAGTCGTCGCGCTCAACTCGGTCGCGCTCAACTCTTTGTAACTATGGAGGCCATGTTTGGCCGCGGGATAGAGGCAGTAGTGCTGCACGATAAAGATCGAGTCGAAGACCATCGTTACAAAGCCGAGGGCAAGTTTAACGGGATCGCCCGTGAGGGCGGCCCAGTCACCGCTGCAGCCCGCATCCAGCACCTCCTGCACGAGCGAAAGCACCCCTCCCGAAAAGTCGAGCACGATGTTGTCGATGACCCACCCGGCGGTGCTGCGGCGGCGTGCGTTGAGAAAGACCTGTGGAACGTACTTGGTGACCGTGATGGCGAGCTTGACGTACGAGAGCGCATACAGAAAATGGAGCCACGTGCACTCTTCGCAGGCTCCCAACGCTACGCTCGGCACCGCCACGACGAGGGCCACGACAAAGGCCGACAGTGCCAGCTTCACCGGGAGCGACACGTGCTGAGTGCCGCGCGGATACGCGCGCGTCTGAACGTAGATGATCGTGGACAGTAGCAAGCCGTGGAGGGAGAAGAAGACATCGGATACATGCACGATGGGCAGGTTGCCATGGTTTGCCTCGGCAAACTCTGAGCGAACGGTCCCGATGAATGCGAGCGAAACGTTGAAGGCGCTGTAGCATGCGTAGCCGCACACGTTTAGGGCGACGTAGTCTAGCGAAAGGCCAATCACCGACTTACGCTGATAATTCAGCAGAACTTGCGGGTAGAAGGACAGGGACCACGCCGCGAAGTAGGTCCATCCGAAAATCGAACTGGCCACCCGCGCCGCCGTCGAGCACGATGCGATCGACTCGTCCAAATTAGGAATGCCGAGGCTGGTCCAAAGCCCCAATCCGAGGCCGAGGAGCACCAACAGCAAGGTCAGCACGGGCCGGAGGCGGACGTACAGCTCTGCGTGTTCACCGCCAGGGCCGTGGTTGCGGGCATCATGGCGATGGTTGCTCGTCTTGAGACACGAAAAGTGCATGTGGAGATGGGAGTGGGTGCGCATGCCCACCCCGTCGGCGTTGACCTCGAGCGCACGGAGCTGCTGCGTCGTGTGCTTGTGGCTGATCTTTTCAAGAATCGGGTGCTCGTGCACGTGTTCGTGGTAAAGCAGGACCCACAGGGTGTATGTCAGAGCCGCCCCGCCGACGAAGCCCGCTGAAGCATATACGAGCACGTCGAAGGTGAGCGAGGAGGCGACGTCGGTGGTGGCGGTGGTCGAGACCACAAAGGCGCCCACGTAGGCGGACATCGTGCCGAGCGAGCAAATCGACTTCTCGACCGCGCCCACCGAGCCGCGGTAGGCCTCATCCACATGAAGCTGCTGGAGGGTCTCGTTGGCGAGGTCGAACCCGTACAACCCGAAGCGCGAGACGACGATGAGGGCGAGGAAGACGAGCATCGGGGCTGAGAGCCCCACCTCGCCGTGTGTGGCGTAGAAGCACGCGGTCGCGCCTGAGACCGCCGCGGACTGCAGCCAGAGGTGCCCTGTAGCCACCCGGCGAAGGCCCGCACGCGCCGAGAGCCACGTGAAGAAGGTCGTGCCCAGCACGCCGGCGAGGGCGCCGGCAGCGCGGAAGGCGGCGAGGGCGGCGGGTGGGACGCCGCGTATCTGGAGGTAGGCGGTGAGCATCACGTCGTGCGGAGAGAGCACCGTGAAGTACAGGAGCGAGTACGAGAGCACCAGCAGGGGGATGCCCGAGGGGTGCCGGATGAAGATGGGCCACGCAGTGAAGAAGCCGGGTCGCTCCTCCGCCTCGGCCGCCGGCTTGGGAGACGCGAGCACCTCGTTTTCGGCGTACACCGCGCTCAGCAGCCTAAGCTCGATCGCAAAGGTGACGACGTTCGCGCTCGCGACCGCCACGAAACCCGCATCTGCACCGAGGAGGTGGATGGCCACGCCGGCAGCGAGCGGCCCGAACGACTCGGCGAGAAGGTCAATCCTCGCCATCGCCGAGTTCACGGACGAGAGCTCTTCCTGGTCGCCGTCGGCCCAAATGGTCGCGACCCAGTCCTTCCTCACGGCGACGTCTGAGATGAGCGCGCCGATGGCCTCCACGAAGCCGCATCCGATCATCGACGCGAGAAGAGCCCACGGAATTCCTCCCGATCCAGCCTTCTCGTACTTGCACAGGAGCCCGAAGACGCCGATGGCGCCGACGACAGCCACGGCCTGCAATGCGATCCCGCGCCGCACGACGGGCATGCGCGCGGTGTGGTCCATCCACTGCCCCACAGCAGGACCCATGACAAACTGGAGGCCAAAGACTGCAAGGCCGAAGATTGCCGGCGCGATCAATCCACCGTTCGAGGAGAAGCGAAGTAGGAGGAGTGGCGTAGCGAACTCCCACGCCTTGGAGCCGAGCTTGGTGCACGTATGTGAGAGCAGCAGGCGCAACTTGGCTGGCATGTTTTTTCATACGTCATGAATTCATTTCTATGAATTCACACCACACGTAAACAGCCGACGGGTATCTCGAAATGAGACACATGCAGGCGGAGAGCTGAGAAACAGCCCAAAAAGAGAAATAATTCACTCTGACCGAAGTGTAAATCACAACACAGCGCCGTTGCACCGGTTGTTGCGTCTGTCGAGTTTTGACGTGGTTCACACCAACACGTAACACGCAAGCACAAAAAATACTTCTGATTTTCACGCAGACGTCACATGGAATACCGCGCGGGCATACCGCTCAAGTTACCGCTCATGCACTCCGCGCTCTACCCGAAGTTGAACGCAAACGATTCGACCGCTGCCGTTCCTGCAGCTGCGGCTCTTCGCTTGGTGTCGCTCGCCCCGATCGCGTGCCCGTTCGCTTCCGCTCGAGGCTCGTCCGCGCGCGCACGCTTCGCCAGCAGTCCGCCCATCGTCGCGCTCGACTGAGCGTCGTGATGAGCGTCCCGCAGCGGCATCTGGGGCGGCTCGTCGACGAAGAGGAAGGCGGCGATGATGTACCGCGTGCCGTGCACGATGGGTTCCCCTCCATGGAGGGCAGCGCCATCGAAGGCGATGACGTGGCCGACGCCCGGGCAGAGCGAGCGGCGCAGGCCCGCAAAGTACGTGCCGCCGCCACAGAAGCCGTCGTTGAGGACAAGCGTGAAGCTCAGCCGAGACTCGTCCATGTGGAGCGGTAGATGCGCCTGCGCGCCCGCCGTGTACTTGACGAGGAAAGCATCGTGCACTCCCACTGCCTCGGCGGCGATCCCAAAGTGGCGCGCGAGCAAAGGGCGCAGCCGGTCGCGGAGGGCGCGCCGGAACCACGCGAGGAGCGCGGGCACCTCGTGCACGGGCACATCCGTCGTGGGGACGGCGTGGTGGCGGCTTGTCGTCCATCCGCCTGTGACGGCCGCGTGCGCCTCCGCCATCGCAATCGCCTCCGCACACTCGGCGGCGGCGAAGAGGGGTGCGCGTGTGCTCACGACCCGAGAGCGACACGGGAGCACGACCACCTCACACTCCGCCCCCGCCGGGACGACGCTCGGCGCCCAACTCGGCGCCTCGTCGTCGACCGCCAGCGGCACGTGAGCACCGTCGCCGGCCTCTGCGGCCACTGCATACGCAGCATCTTTGCGCGCCTGCTTGGCCAGCAGTGCATGCGAGGGCGCCAGCAGTGCGCCCGTATGCCACGCGGCATGCGCCTCGTGCCATCGGCCCAGATTGAGCAGCGCCATCCCGAGCATCATCCACCCGTCACCCTCCGCCGCCGAGCTCGACAGCGTCGGCCAAGCCCCAGTCGGCGCGTGGGTGGCGCCGTAGTGAGCACTTGCATGCAGGCCTGCCCCAGTCGGCGCGTGGGTGGCGGCGGCGGCTGCGTGGCTCCCGTAGAGTGGCCCATGCAACAGAGCGACGACCTCCTCAAAGCGCCCGTCTTCGATGGCGTCCCTGGCGATCTCGAGCCGCGAGCACATCGCTACCCCGCGTCCTCCTGAGCGCTCGCATTCACACCGCACGCATTCACACCGGTAGCGTCGCCCGAGCGTCGCCTGCAACATCGCCGCCCGCGCCTCGACGTCCGCGGAGCTCACGTTCACCCACGCCAGCGTGGGTGGCTCCCATGCAGCCGAATCGGCGGCCCCGTTCGTGGACGGCTGTGCATGCATGTGCTCACCACAGCGCGTCGTGGACGGCTGTGCTGGTCGCAAGGGCACGAGAGCCACACGCAGCCCCGACGCGCTGGCGGCAGCCGGCTGAAGCTGGGCAGTGGGCAAGCACGAGTGCGCGAGCGACCCTAGCCGCGGGTCAAAGACGACGAGAGAGGCCGGTGGAAAGAGGTGCGGTGCGCACTGGGCAAGGAGGCAGCGACGGCGGCGCTGCGCCACCGCCGTCGCATCGGTCGCCGTGTCTGGCGCCGTATCGGTCACCGTGTCTGGCGCCGTATCGGTCACCGTGTCTGGCGCCGTATCGGTCACCGTGTCTGGCGCCGCGTCGGCCGCCGCGTCCGCCGCCGCGTCCGCCGCCGCCTCGGCGAGAAGGCAGGCGTGGAGCTGCTCCGCCGCAGTGCCGCCGGCCGGGCCGGATGCCGCGCGCTGTGCTGGGCGCTCGGGACGACGCCCCGCGCGCCGCTCTCGCTCGCACAGTGCCCAGCACAGCGCGCGTGTCGCGGCCACTGCCCGGGCTTCAGCATCGGCCACTGCCCGGGCTTCAGCATCGGCCGGCGCGCGTGCTGTAGAGCCTACCGGTGGCGCTGTGCTGGGCGCGCCTGCCGATGGCGCTGTGCTGGGCGCGCCTGCCGATGGCGCTGTGCTGGGCACGCCTGCCGTGGGCGCTGTGCTGGGCGCGCCTGCTCTGGGCGCTGTGCTGGGCACAGCCAGGGCGCTGCAGTAGGCGAGGAGAGGCGAGGGCGTCTCGATGGGCACGAGGCGGCAGCGTATGGCCCCGACCAATCGCACAAAGAGGGCGCGGGAGAGGAGGTTCGGTGCGCTCGCCTTGCCAGCGGCCTCGGGTAGTCGTTCACACAAGCCGACCCGAAGCATGTGCCACGCCTCGCCCAACGCCTCCGCCCGCTCCGCCCGCTCCGCTGCCGCTGCTCGGAGGAACGTCAGCTGCCGCCGCCCCGCTTCAGAAGTCGCCGCCTCCACTGCCGCCTTGCCCTCCTCTACCAAGGCCTCCTCGTCCTCCAGCTCGTCCTCCAGCTCGTCCTCCAGCTCGTCCACACCTTCCACCGCCTCGCCGATGGTGGTCGCAAGCTCTGTAGCCCGCGCCGCGGCCGCAGCTGCGAGCTCGGCAAGCGGCAGCGGCGGGACCTGCCGGGCTAGGCGCTGCACCTCGGCCAGCGCCTGGCTGAGGAGCGACGCCGCGAGGGTGAGGGAAGCGTCCTCGTGAGCGTCCTCGTGCTGACGTGTGAGGCGGCCGAAGGCTCGCAGAGGAGCGCCCTCTGCCAAGCCACCCTCACACAGCAATGCGTGGCCATCGCGCGCCGCCTCGCGGCACGCGTCCGAGCAATACGCCTCCAGACATGCACCGCCGGCCTCGCCACCCGCCGCAGCCTCGCCGCAGCCCTCGCTGCCGCCGCCCACACCGCCGCCGCTGCACGTCGCTGCCACGTTGCACCATCGCGTCACCACTCCGCCCGCCGCCACGTCCTTGGTATCTGGCAGGCAAGCGGCCGAAGGCAGCGCCGCCCGCCCGCCCGCCCGCAGCGCTCGCCGGCTCCGTAGTCCGAGGCTGAGGCAGAGCTCCTCGGACATGCCTGCCGCCGGCCGCAAGCAGTGCGCGCACAATAGGCGACGCGCGCGCGAGGCGCTCGTCTGGTAACAGAGCAGCGGAGCAAATGGGACGCCTAGCGCCGGCAGCTTCGCGTACGCCGGTTCCGTCGGCGGGACTGCGAGCAACGTCGAGGAGCTCTCATCACACTCCATGGCAGTCGAGGAGGTGCGAGGAGTGTGAACTGGGCAAGGCTGTTAATACTTTGTCGCCCACTCATCTTCCTTTTCATTCCCACAAACTTCACAGCCTGTTCACACCGTCACCCTGTGAATCAGCAAAAATGGCGGACCCTGGAGCGCAGCGCGTGCGCTTGAGGGCGCGCGAGGGCGAGGATGTCGAGTGGACGCACCGGGTAGCCCAGCGAGCAAGCACGCTCAAAAACATGATGGACGACGCTCCAACAGAAGATGGCGTCTACCCGCTGCCGACGATTGCGGCGGCAGAGCTGGAAATGCTCATGGAGATGTGCGAGGCCGACTCCATGCCGGCGAGACTCGAGCTGTGCTCGATCCCGGAGCTCTTCAGGCTCGTCGAGGGCGCCAGCTTCCTTGATGCCCCCGGGGCGCTCAATCACGCGCAGCGCACCCTCGCCTCGCGCCTCGAGGGCAAACGCGCCGATGAGCTGAGAGAGGTGCTCGGCGCAACGGATGACTTTGGCAGTGTGGAGGATCGTCTGGCGGCACTCGCCGAGCCGGCGTTCTCGCCGGAGGGGCAGCTGTCACTAGCCACGACGGGCTCTGCGGGGCCACCCGCGCTGGAGCCGCAGCCCTCGCTGTCGGGGGTAGAAGTAACGGACGATGCAAAGGAGGCGGCGTTGGGCATGGTCGACGTGGGCACGCTAGCCGAGCTCAAGGGTGTGAGCCGATCGTGGTTGGTGCTCGCGCGGCGCGTGCTCTGCTCCCGCCTCGGCCGCTGCGAGGGGCAGCCCGCGCCGACTGAGCTGGCTGAGATCACCGATCTCAACATCAAGATCATCGTCGACGCGGGCCGGTCATGGGAGGCGGCGGCGGCGGGGAGGATGCTGCCCAGCCTGGCCCGACTGCGTTGGGAGGGCTTCGAGGTGAGTGTGGCCGCGGTCCGCGAGGTGGATCTGGACGAGAGGGATGAGGACGAGGACGAGGACGAGAGGCCGTTCCTTGGAAGCCCTGCCAACACCGCTCTCCTCAGCTGCATCGAGGGAGAGGGCGAGCCGCCGCTCGAGCTACTGCTTGCAGCTGTCGCCTGCGCCGGCTCTGGCGAGATTCGCGGCATACCGGTGCAGATGATGCGCGACGACTCCGTCTCTGAGCTCGACCTGCAAAAGATAAATATCGGCGTCGAGGGTGGCATGCTTCTTGCGCACCTCGTGCCTGTCATGGGCAGGCTGACAGTGGCCAACCTCCTGGGCAATCAGCTTGATGCGGAGTCCGCCAAGATACTCGCTGAGGTCGCCAAGCAGAAGGGCATCTCGCTCTGCGGCATCCAGCGCGACCAGACCACCGCTGACTTCTCCAACCAGGACCTCAAGCCGCCCGATGCGATCCTGCTGGGGTCGGACCTGTCACAGGCTGTTGTCACAGACGGGCTGACGAGCATCAACCTCTCCGGAAACCAGATGTGCGGCATTTGGACTGTCTGGAGCAACCAACTAGGCACCTACACCGCAGAGGGCATCACTGCAATCGCCGACGCCCTGCGTGTTAATGGCGCATTGACGTCCGTCAAGCTCAGGGGCAACGAGCTCGGGGACGAGGGTTGGGGAGCCATCTTTGCCGCCATCTGCGCCAACAAGGACAGCAAGATCATGTCCTTGGATGCGTCCGGTGAGAACATCGGCCTTGCTGGTGGCAAGCTGATCGCCAAGGCGCTCTGCACGAGCGTCACAGGCACATTGACGTCCTTCAATCTCAGGGGCAACAAGCTCGGGGAAGAAGGCTGGGGCGCCATCTTTGCCGCCATCTGCGGCAGCAAGGACAGCAAGATCATGTCCTTGGATGCGTCCGGTGAGAACATCGGCCTTGCTGGTGGCAAGCTGATTGCCAAGGCGCTCCGCACGAGCGTCACAGGCGGGCTGACGGCCCTGAATTTGTCCTTGAACAGCCTCAAGGATGAGGGCGTAAGCGCAGTCTGCAAGGCCATCCAGAGCAACAAGGAGACCAAGATTGCGTCACTCAACTTCGAGGACAACGGCATCGTCGGGCCAGTTGGAGCAAACGCTGTGGCGGCTATGGTGGCCGTAACAGGCGCACTGACGTCCGTCAAGCTCAGGGGCAACGAGCTCGGGGACGAAGGCTGGGGCGCCATCTTTGCCGCCATCTGCGGCAGCAAGGACAGCAAGATCATGTCCTTGGATGCGTCCGGTGAGAACATCGGCCTTGCTGGTGGCAAGCTGATCGCCAAGGCGCTCTGCACGAGCGTCACAGGCGCATTGACGTCCTTCAATCTCAGGGGCAACAAGCTCGGGGAAGAAGGCTGGGGCGCCATCTTTGCCGCCATCTGCGGCAGCAAGGACAGCAAGATCATGTCCTTGGATGCGTCCGGTGAGAACATCGGCCTTGCTGGTGGCAAGCTGATTGCCAAGGCGCTCCGCACGAGCGTCACAGGCGGGCTGACGGCCCTGAATTTGTCCTTGAACAGCCTCAAGGATGAGGGCGTAAGCGCAGTCTGCAAGGCCATCCAGAGCAACAAGGAGACCAAGATTGCGTCACTCAACTTCGAGGACAACGGCATCGTCGGGCCAGTTGGAGCAAACGCTGTGGCGGCTATGGTAGCCGTAACAGGCGCACTGACGTCCGTCGAGCTCAGGGGCAACAAGCTCGGGGACGAAGGCTGGGGCGCTATCTTTGCCGCCATCTGCGGCAGCAAGGACAGCAAGATCATGTCCTTGGATGCGTCCGGTGAGAACATCGGCCTTGCTGGTGGCAAGCTGATCGCCAAGGCGCTCCGCACGAGCGTCACAGGCGGGCTGACGGCCCTGAATTTATCCTTGAACAGCCTCAAGGATGAGGGCGTAAGCGCAGTCTGCAAGGCCATCCAGAGCAACAAGGAGACCAAGATTGCGTCGCTCAACTTCGGGAGCAATTGTATCGGTCCAGTTGGAGCAAACGCTGTGGCGGCTATGGTAGCCGTCACAGGCGCGCTGAAGAGCATCAACCTCTCCGGAAACCAGCTGTGCGGCATCTGGACTGGATGGAGAGGCCAACAACATGGCACCTACACCGCAGAGGGCGTCACTGCAATCGCCGACGCCCTGCGCGTTAATGGCGCGCTGACGAAGCTGTCGCTCGCCCACAACAATTTGGGGGAGGAGGGCACCAAGGCCATTTGCGAGGCACTAGAACAGAACACGACGCTTAAGGAGCTCGACATCCGCGACAGCGACATTGGTGGTTCAGCAGGAGCCAAGCACGTGGCCAAGATGGTAGGCGTCAATGGCGCACTGACGAACGTCGAGCTCAGGCGCAACCATCTCGGGGACAAGGGATGGGGTGCCATCTTTGCCGCCATTTGCGGGAACAAGGACAGCAAGATCATGTCTTTGGACGCGGCCGCCGAGAGCATTGGCCCTGCTGGTGTCAAGCTGATCGCAGAGGCGCTCCGCTCGAGCGTCACAGGCGCCTTGACACAGGTGCTCGCTTTCTGAACCCCCTTGATTGGCCTTTTCTGTTACTCTAATCCTTGCCTTTGCTTGAATGGTATTGCAGCTGGACCTCTTAAGCAACCAGCTGTGCGGCCTCGATCGTTATGGCGAAGGAACTTACACTGCAGAGGGCATCACAGCGTTTGCCGACGCTCTGCGCGTCAACAGCGCACTTACGAAAATCGAGTAAGCTGCAACCCAAGTCTTCTCGAATTCCTGTAACTGAAATCATCATCAACCCTTCGCTCTATGCACAGGTTGAGTGGCAATTTCTTGCATGACGATGCAAAGAGCCGTCTGAGAAAGGCTGTGGAAGGGAAGGAAGGGTTTGTGCTGGAGCTGTGAGTTCTTGACCGGAAGGATACTCTCGAGTCGCTCGTGCGTCTGCCAATAAAACAGAATGGCACTGTGGGCTGTCGACGGAGATTAACGGAGAACTTACTGGGTAGGATAAGTAGGTGCCAACAAATTTCCGATCTTACGGTGTCGGGATGCGTCACACGTGAGCGTGCCGTGACCATTTGGCGAGGGCGTCTCGTCCGGTCTGGGTATAAAGTATGCAAAGTATGGGTAACGGTCGTGCGCGCCGGTCGTGTGTGTACACCTCCCGGTTGCCGGTACCGCGGTAACACGCCTCACGCGCGGCGGTACGCACCGCACACATGACGCTCACATCCACCGATCGCCTAACTGATCGGATGGATCCATCGGATCACTTCCATGGATGGATCGCCACGACCGATGCCTCTGTGGGCAGTGCAACACCATACACCCATGCATACACCTCGCCCGTCGGCGTCGCCGCTGGGCCATAGCTCTATTTTAAAATGCAAGTGCGTCGCGAACGTCACACGATGGATAATGCATGCGGCAAACATGGCTTCGAGGGGTGCGCCACATATCACTGACCACACGACGAGAGCCCGACCCCTGCGGAACTCCGGTGCCACGCGCCTCGTCTGCGAGGCCCCTGGCCGTCGCGGTCACTGGCACGGGCGGAAGTATTTTCCCGCGGTCATCTTCATAGCGCCGATACGGTCCTTCCACTTGTGGTCCGTGAGTGCGGTGGAGATGCGCGTGTTCAGCTGCTGGTACATGAGGGCGAGCTTCTGTGAGCCCACACTCGGGTTCGGCGAGAACATGTTCTTTCGTAACTTGCGCTCCTTCGCGAAGCCAGGCGCCATGATGAGCAGCTGGAAGAAGGGCTTGATGATCTGGTACGTGTAGTCCTGCCAGCAGCGCTCGAAGTCGTAGCCAGTGACCCCAAACTCGAGGAGGGCCTCGTGGTAGCATCGGACGAGAACGTGCTCGTGCTCGCGCCGCGCTTCGACGGGCATGCCGCCCGCGATGATCGTCGAGACGTCGCCCAACGGCTGGCCTAGCATCGTGAGCCCAAAGTCGATCCACGTGCACCCGCCCTCGTACTCCGGACTGAAGAAGACATTCTCGAGGTGCGCGTCGCCGTGGACGAGTGTGAGCGGCTCGCGGAACATCTCGCGCACGGCGGCGAGCCGCCGGCGCCGCAGGACCGGGCGCAGCTCCATGATGAACTGCGCGTACTCGGACGCGAACTTGGGCACGCCGTCGTACTTCGGGTGCGTCGAGAAGCAGTGCGGCAGCGCCTTGAGCCCATTCTTAAACATGAGCATCCACGCGGTGATCGCGATGCACGACGGGAACTTGGGCAGCGGCCCTCCTGCGGTGAACGGGTGCGAGTAATGCTTGAGCACGCTTGCCTGCGGGTGCTGCCACCAGCGCGCGTGGAAGCGCGCGAGCGAGCGCATCGCCAGCCGCATGTGATGAGGCGAGTTGCACCCATCGACGCGCTTGTAGCACACGGTCGGCGCTTCCCTCGTCCCCGCAGCACTCTCCATGATGATGCAGTATTGGCGCTTGCCGCAGCAGCCGCTGCCCTTGCAGTAGCCCACGTAGAGCGCCTCCGGTCGATTGAGCCCTCCCGCCTCCACGCTCGTGTCGTTGTAAAAGTGCGCCTCCGTGCCAAAGACCTGGGCGAGCTCGACCGCCGACAAGTCCGGCGGCGAGAACTTGGCGACAAGGTGGCGCGCGAGGCGCGGCGCGGCCCCTTTGGCGCCATCGTTCACCTCAATCGCGAGCAGCACGAGCTCGCTGAACTCGCCCTCGCCCTCGCCGAGCGGCTTCATGATCAACTTGGTCACCTTCTCGTCCGCCCCCAGCGCCCCTTTGAATCGGAAAGCCTTCGTACACCACTCCTTGGTGAGGTCGGCGGTGCCCGACGGCACGGGCACCTCATGCTTCTTGCCGTCGAGCGGCCGGAAACTGGGCGGCCGCATGTCCTCTAGATTGGACGGCGGCACGCACTTGTGCAGCGGCTTCGGCGTGAAGCCGATGGATTCAGCGAGCAACGGCGGAGGCGGCACTGGCTGCGGCGGAGGCGGACCCACACGCCACGAGACGGGGCCCACGGGCGTGAGGCCGACGCTCTCGTAGTACGAGGGCTCGAGTGCGCCCGCCATCGACACCGGCTGCTGCAGGGTCACGGCCGTGTGCGACACGACGTCCAGGCCGCTCGACCCATTGGCCTCTTTGGCCGTGGGGGCCTTGGGCTCCGCGGACTCCGGCGCTGGCGCCTCGACCGCCATCTGGCTGTCGGGCACCTCCGACTGGAAGAAGGCGCGAACCTGGTCCGTGATGATGTCGGGCCTCTGGGACCTGTGCACGGCTTGATCACTCGCGATTGACATTGCTACGAGGTGCGAGGAATCGGCGTCGCGTCGTTTCGCCAAAGGCGCCGAGACGGGCACTTAGTCAATCAAATTCCTGTGCTTCCTGCCAAACCTCGAGACCACCACGCGCACGAGTGTCCTCTCGCTCTGGGACGCAACCCCCTGGACGTGCACCCTGGACGCACCGCCGGTCCCGGTCGGTCGACACCGTCTTGCAGCCCGACACCAACTTGCAAACCGACACACAGGAAACAGAGCCTACAACTCCACTCACTCACTGGCGGCGGCGGCGGAAGCGGTGTGGCCCTCGTGATGCTTCTCTTCCTCGCGGAGGCAGTACACGCGTAGTACACGCGTGTACCCGGTGTAGGGGATGTGAACATCAATAAGAGATCAGCCAATTGACGTACTCGTGGCAGGAGTGGACCGGCAAGGATTCGGTCAGCAAGGAGCAGGCGGCTTTCAAGCAGGAGCACGACGCTATTCACCCCCAAGGCATTACTAGTGTTGCCTGTACCATCGATTGGGACGCACCTGCCGGCACCCTTGCGCTGCGGCAAGCGTCTGCATCGATCTAGACGACATCGATCTAAACGACCCGGTGTGCTGGGCACGCGACGCCATCGCAAGTTTCCTCAAGACCCACGACGACCTCGCAGAACTGAAGCTGGAGTACAACGAGGCCGCCAGACCGGGCACGGTTCAGTACGACCGATTCCGCCAAGCATGGACGGCCGCTTCGAACAAGGGGTGGCGGCTCGTCTTCCACAGGACGCCTGCCCGCAACGTTGACAGCATCTGCAAAAATGGCCTCAACCCCAAACGTCGAACGGGGCAGACGCCGCAGACCTATGGCAAAGGCGAGTACTTCAGCTTCTCGTGGAGGTTCGCGAGCACGTACTGCAAAGGCGGGGAGATCAAGCTGATCATCTTCGTGGTCCTTTGTGACGAAACCGGCGTGTCCTACTACGGCATGACCAACGAGGCGAGAACGCCGGGCAACGGTGGTCATGAGATCATCGTTGTGCACAGACCGGGCACGGTTCAGTACGACCGATTCCGCCAAGCATGGACGGCCGCTTCGAACAAGGGGTGGCGGCTCGTCTTCCACAGGACGCCTGCCCGCAACGTTGACAGCATCTGCAAAAATGGCCTCAACCCCAAACGTCGAACGGGGCAGACGCCGCAGACCTATGGCAAAGGCGAGTACTTCAGCTTCTCGTGGAGGTTCGCGAGCACGTACTGCAAAGGCGGGGAGATCAAGCTGATCATCTTCGTGGTCCTTTGTGACGAAACCGGCGTGTCCTACTACGGCATGACCAACGAGGCGAGAACGCCGGGCAACGGTGGTCATGAGATCATCGTTGTGCACAAGTCCGAGCACCAACTGCCGTTGGCAGTCCTCACCTTCTTGAACCCCTCGATCGTGCGGCCGTGGTCCTCTGCCTGAGGGAAACACGGTCCGTCTGCGTGCACTTGCGGCTCCCTCGCTCTCTCTTCGCCGAAACCTACCCATCGCACACCAAGGTGCCATGACTCGCCGCCACGTTCACCCGAACCACGATCGCAATGGGTATAGAGGGGTGGGGGGGGGGGGGGGAGGGGGGGGGAGGGGGGGGGGCGGGGGGGGGGGGGCCGGGGGAAGGGGG
>Ga0210245_101329_pt1 | contig 20355 bp, 9 predicted proteins | sample ChrtobMetaP3_4mM_FD_155450 | JGI IMG/M metagenome (GOLD analysis project Ga0210245, IMG submission 155450) | Chrysochromulina tobin associated microbial communities from unialgal haptophyte culture, Seattle, Washington, United States - P3_4mM | ecosystem: Host-associated > Algae > Haptophytes >...
AGAGGTCATCAGGGTGAGGAGCACCTGATCAGGGAGGCAATCAGAGGTCATCAGGGTGAGGAGCACCTGATGAGGGAGGCAATCAGAGGTCATCAGGGTGAGGAGCACCTGATGAGGGAGGCAATCAGAGGTCATCAGGGTGAGGAGCACCAGCTCAACGACGCCCTGCTCGCGCAACAGCGTCTGGCGGGAAAAGATGGGCAGCCCCTCGCGCTTGAGTGGGTCGATCTCGTCCGTCGAGGTCACAAAGACGATCAACTCGGAGAGCAGATGGATGAGCGGCTTGAAATCGCACGCCGCGCGCTCGGCCAGGGCGCCGTCTTGGGCGCATGGCTGCCAAGACGGCGCCCCCCAGAAGGCACGAAGCTTCTCGGAAATGTCCTTTGCAAAGTGGATGTCGGCCTCTTCGGCGCGCTCGACGGCCACAAGACCAAAGACGTCCTCATCACGCATCACGCGCGTCGCCCGGAGATTGGTCAGCTGTGAGGGCTGCGACGGCTCGCGGGACGCCCCCGCGCCCGCCGCCCCCCCCGCGACCTCGTCCCTCTCGGCCGCGGCCGGCGCCATCGCCGGCGGGCAGTGCAGCCAATAACCTGTCATCAGAGGTCATCAGCGGTCATCAGTGGTCATCAGTGGTCATCAGTGGTCATCAGTGGTCATCAGCGGTCATCAGTGGCCATCAGTGCAGCCAATAACCTGTGACCACGTGTCGAATGCGCATCAGCTGGAGGAGGCCCACGTGCCCTTTCGTCGCCTGGTACTGAGGCACGAGCTCGAAGAGGCTGAGCTCGGAGGTGAGATCGCTCGTGGGGATCACCTCGACCATCTCGTCGTCCTGCTCAACAAGGAAGGTGCTGCGCGAGGCAGACCGGCTCGTCTTCCGGCGCAAAAAGGGAGGAGCCGAGCGTGCCTCCTCCCGTGCAGAGTCGTCGCCGGCGGACCCACCACTCTCGCTCCGATCGAGATCTCGCGAGATCTGGCGCGCGAGATCCCAGGTCAAACGCGAGCGGCGCGACGTTTCGCGCGAGCTCCCGGCGCTCAGCACGGCGCCGCTCGCGCTCCGGGCGCTCAGCACGACGCTCAGCACGCAGTCGGTGCCCACGTGGCGCAGCCGCACCTGGTCGGTCCATGCACAGCGGGAGCCGTCGAGTAGATCGGCCTTGACCTGAAGGAAACGCGTGAGTCGGACGCGGCGACGAGTCTGGAGCTTGGCGAGCGGGGCGAGCGGGGCGAGCGGGGCGAGCGAGGCAAGCGGGGGAGAGTGGAGGTCGCGTGAGAGCTCGCGTGAGAGGTCGCGGGCCCGATCGGTACCAGTTGCCAGACGCAGTTGGAGGAGCACGCGCCCATCGCGTCGGCATTCGTTATGTACGCGGGAGCGCCCTTCTCGACGCGCTCTCGGTCGAGGCCGAGATGACCCGAGGCCTCCTTGTGGACGAGTCGCACCTGTGGGGAGAGGGGTGGAGGGGGGGGGGGGGGCGCCGTGGTGAGCACTTGCATGCCGAGCCGAAGAGGTTTCCTTTTTGGGACGGGACGCACAGGCTGCGAGCCGAGCAGCGTGTCGTGCGCCGACGCGTCGTCGTCGTGGAGGCGGAACAGGTTGAGCTTGAAGCCAGTGAGCGCCTGCTGCGTGGCAATCACCTCACAGCGCCCATCCGGCAGCCGCTGATCCACCATCAATCGCAAGCCAGTCTGTACGTGCTCGAGCGTCACCGGATCGCCCACATGCACCTTCTCTCCCTCCGAATGCACGCGCAGCCTTGGCATGATGCGCACCCACGCCGACTCGGCCGCCTCCGCGTCGAGGACGACGCGCCGGCCATCGGCGTTCAGTTCGGCCGGCTGGCGCGAGACGGACAGGTACTTGTGCGAGCTCTCCTGTTGCAGCTGTACGATCATGCCATAGCGCACCTCGCGCCCACACGTTTGGTTGAACTCTTGGCGATTGTGGGCCCGCTCGCTGTCAACCGCGTCGCACAGCTGCCGGTAGCGCGGATCAGACAGGGCAGCGTGCGCACTCAACCCCTCACGCTCGAGGAAAGAGCGCATCTGCCGGTAGCTTGCGTAGTTGTGCTGCTGGAGCAGCACGAACACGGCCTCCTTGGCGACGAGCTTAGGGTGTAAAGGGTCGCTGACCTCGCGCATTGCAACCTGGTTACTCGATATGCCGTGCGCGCCTACATAGCCGTCGGAAACGTCATCGTAGACGGTGATGAAGTCGCCGATGTGCAGGAAGTCGTCGCTCATGGAGGAAATCGATCGCGCGATAGAACAAAGCGGCGAGAAAATGCGACCTTGCGTGAAGGATCGCGCGTGAGATCGAACCCCCGAAGCGGCCGCCGTGGGCGTCCATGCGCGGCACTCGAGGGGCGCGACACCACGTGTCCATAAACTCTATTTGGGGGGCGTCGGTTTAATGACGCGGCGCTCAACACGGCTCTCGAGTCCAAAGTTTTCACGCACCTTGGTGCGCACCCACGGACTCCCACGGAGGTGAAGGGTCGCGATGACAGGCTGCTCAACTTTGTTTATGACTTTCGTCATGGTCGCCGTGACGACGTCGGCCGCCGGACCCGCATACGAACTTCTCGCTGGGGCGGAGGCTATGTACGAGCTTCCGGCCACGAGTCCTAGAGCCGTTCTATTTTTAGCGCACGGCTGCCAGCACAGTGCCACTGATTTCTGGGCGCCGACCAGCGCGGCGCCGCAGTGCCTTGGCCTTCCCGAGGAGGTGCGTATCGTAAAGGCAGCCCTTCGCGCAGGCTTCGCAGTCATCGCGATCTCCTCGCAAGATCGGTTGATTTCGCGCTGCTGGGACATCGATACCGATGGTCCCATCGTGCAGAAGGCCCTCACAGCCTTCCGTGAGCGACACAACTTGGCAGCGCTGCCACTGGTGGCCCTGGGCGCGTCCTCGGGTGGCGCGTTCGTGCTGCTGCTCGCCGGAACGGTTCGCTTCCGCGCTGTGATCTCCCAGATCATGGCCGTTCCACCGCCGATGCTGCCCGAGCCTATGCCACCGACACTCTTTGTGCACATGCCACGCGACCAGCGCACGGCGAGCATGGTAAACAAGTGCGTGCGCAAGCTGCGGAACTCGAGCGGCGCCGCCGCCGGATCGGACCAATTGGAGGTGCGCGCGCAGAAGCCCACGGCCGCCTTCTTCACCGAACGCATAGAGGGTCTCACGCTGTCCACAGCCACGGAGATTCACGAGGCCTTGCGACGTCACAAGTTGCTGGATGCCGACGGGTACCTCGCTACGGACCCGCGCGGCAGCCCGTGGCGTGCCGCGATCCGAGCCGCTCCAGGGCTCGCTGAGAAGCTGCCTGGACCGGGCGGCGGCGCCAAAGCCGACTCGCTGCTGCCAGACGCGTCGGCGGTGGCCGAGGCGCTCAACGTGGCGTGGGCCGCGCATGAGATTGTCTCGGACGGTATCGACGTCATGCTGCAGTTTGCGCTCAATGGCAGCTTGAAGGGTGGCGCCGGCGCCGGCGGGCTCGTCGAGGGCGCCAGGCGCAGCCTACGCGCCCAGCACGAGTTGCGCCGATGAGAAGTCGGGCGCGAGCCGCGACGTGTCTGTCGAGGCGAGGCCACAAAAACCGTGTGTCCTCGAGTTTGCTACGCCGTCGAGCCCCTCGCGGTCTCGTTTCTCAATTCTTTCTTCTGTTTTGATTTTGATTTCTTGCAAGTAGAATGTGGACGTTGAGAGTCGTGACCGCACATGAGATTGGAACGTCATTGAACGACAAATTTTGGCGCGCGGTGACGATCGATTTGAATTTCCCCTCTCCGAATTCACACTTTAGTTCTATTCACACTATCGCTTCTCTCACTTGCTTGCTTTGCTTGCTTGCTCTCAGAGTGCATTCACTGAAACTACTGTGAAGCGACCTCGAAGCAGGAGCGACGCACCTCGGCGCTTCCACCCTGAGTGCGCACGCCCGCCCTCCCAGGAATTGATGACTCTCATACGCCTGAGCGCGAGCAAGGCTGAAGAGCAGCGCTTTTGCATACCTCACTCACGTGCGGTGTATGCCCACATCCACTCTCCCTACATATCTCACATTGCGCCCCCGACCACGCTCCGCAGACGGAACTCCGACCTACGTAGTAGCAAAACATGGTGCTCCCCCCCGTGTCCGAGTGCAAATTCACCAAAGACTTTCCGTCCGGCATCAAGATCTGTGTCACCGGCGCAGGCGGCTTCATCGCCTCGCACCTTGCGCGCCGCCTCAAGGCGGAGGGCCACTGGGTGCGTGCCGTGGACTGGAAGGAGAACGAGTACATGAAGCCGGAGGAGTTTTGCGACGAGTTCGTCAACCTCGACCTGCGCTACGCCGACGCCTGCGAGAAGGCCGTCGCGGGCTGCGAGTGGTGCTTCAACCTCGCAGCCGACATGGGTGGCATGGGCTTCATCCAGTCCAACCACAGCCGCATCCTGTACAACTCGACCATGATCTCCTTCAATGTGGCCGAGGCGGCGCGCAAGGCAGGCGTCAAGCGCTTCTGGTACGCGTCGAGCGCGTGCATCTACCCCGAGTATAAGCAGCTCGACGAGAACCTCGGAGGCGCGAGCGGCCTCAAGGAGGAGGACGCGTGGCCCGCACAGCCGCAGGACGCATATGGCCTCGAGAAGCTGATGACAGAGGAGCTGCTGATGCATTACGATGCGGATTTCGGCATGGAGTGCCGCATCGGCCGCTTCCACAATATCTACGGCCCGCTCGGCACGTGGAAGGGCGGGCGCGAGAAGGCTCCCGCCGCCTTCAGCCGCAAGGCGATCACCTCGACGGTTGAGTTCGAGATGTGGGGAAATGGCCTGCAGACCCGCTCCTTTTGCTACATCGACGACTGCGTCGAGGGCATCATCCGGCTGATGGTCTCCGACTACAAGAAGCCGCTCAACATCGGCTCGGACGAGATGGTCTCCATGAACCAGATGGCTGAGATGGTCCTCGAGTTCAAGGGCAAGCAGCTCCCGATTAAGCACATCCCCGGGCCAGAGGGCGTACGCGGCCGCAACTCGGACAATACGCTCATCAAGCAGGTGCTTGGCTGGGCGCCGACGACGCCGCTCAAGGAGGGCCTCAAGTACACGTACGACTGGATTCAGACGCAGGTCGAGGCGTACTCCAAGGAGGAGGGCAAGAGCCTCGACACGCTCACCAAGTCCGTGGTGGTGACGCAAACCATGACGGACGCTTGCGATATGGGCAACAAGGGCGATGGCAAGAGTGTGAGCATCTCGTGAGATCTCTTGAGATCGCATGTCAATTGGAGCGCCGTCTCCAGTGAACGAGCTCCGAGTGCGTTCGTGCACTGCACTGGCTCCCAGTGAAGCTGAAGGTGTGACTGTCTGTGTGCGAGTCCACTGAGTCGCGTGCTTTGAGGGTGGCGCGATGTGCTGCGCGCCCGCCGGGCTTTATTGCATCCGTTTCTGGTCACTGTGCAATCTGGTGCGTGCGGCTTGCCGGTGGCGGATGTGGTTCATCAGAAAAATGTAATTCTGTCGTCAGTTGTGGGTCCCTTGTTGCTTGTACGAAATTGTAATATAATCGTAGCAGAACTTTCCGGCCGCGGGCCGGTCGTCCTGGGTTTTAAGTCAGTAGTCAGAACGCGGCATCTTAGCGGCATCAATTGCGAGCTGGGGCGGGGCGAGATGCGATGGGAGGCAGGCTGAGGCCATGGAACATCGACAGGTTGGCCAGCACGCGCGCGCAACGAAGTACTGCGAGACCATCCCGTATTTCGAGTTGCCGGAGGCAGTACGTGTGTATAACGTCGCGTTAAAGTCTTTATAAAAGTGACAGCCCCTCGACGGCGCCTCGAGACACGAGACATGGCTCACGTGGGTCTTGAAGGGCAATTTGAGTCCGAGAATGCATCGAGTCGGCTCAGTTTTCGCGGTAACGCTTCCGCACTGGCCGTCTCTAGGATTCCTAAGGACCTCTTCTGGGTCGTGTCAACACCACAACACTCATGGATCACGATTGCCAATGCGCTCGACTCGCAGCAGCGCAGTGCCGTGCGTGGGCACCCTTGCGGTCACCTTGCCCCCCGTTGCATCGGGCAAATCGTGCCGTGCCCACAGGTCGCGAACAAGCGCACCCGCCATCGCCGATGCATTCCAGCCGAGGTCGGCGAAACTGACGCTCACCTCCTGCACAGAGATATTGTCGAGATTGACGAGAGCAAGGATCCAGGTGGTACCTGCTGCGTTGAGTGCGCGCCCCCAAACGGCACAGAGTGCCGGCAGTGCGCACGCGTCGGCTGCTGTGGCCAGCCGCCGGCCTGGAAGCGTGGCGGTGCTCTGGTGCACGCTCAAAATCTCCGCATTGAGAAGCGTGGCTTGTGCCAAGCTGCTCATGTTGCGCACGTCGGTTGCGATCATGAGAGGCGACTGCGTGAGGGTCCAGATGGCGAACTCGGTGCGATACTCGTCCTCGGTCTGGCCGGGGCAGTGCGCCGCGAGCGAGCATCCCGCGCCGCCCGTGGTGAGCACGTCCATGTATCCCCAGCCGCCTGGCAAGCTGCTTCGTGCACCTTGGTCTTCTCGGCACAGGACGTTCTCTGCGGTCGACTTCCAGCTGTCGTGGTGGTCCTCGCAGAAGCGCCACACATTGGCCACGCTGGCCACCTGTGCAGGACCCGTGAAGAAGTACCCCGCCACCACCTCAAGTATCATGGGTCGGCCGGTCGCGTTCATAGCTGTGGCGAACTCGTGATGGGCGCTTGGGCCCACCCAGGGCTCATGCTTCACGTCGCCGCACCAGTCGAGCTTGACGTAATCTACACGCCAGTCTGCAAACGTCTGGGCGTCCACATCGTAGTGGCCACGCGAGCCCGGCACCGTGATCGGGCGCCCGCCGCTCGAGCATGTCTCATTGCCCGCCGACGTGTACAAGCCGAGCAGGAAGTTTCGCTCGTGCATCCACTCGACGAGCGCAGGCATACCGGAGGGAAAGCGCGACGCATCCCAGGTCAATCGGCCCGTCGTCGTGTTGCGCGCATACGCCCAGCAGTCGTCGAGCACAATGTAGTGCCATCCGAGAGCTTGCATGCCATTTGACTGAAGTGCCAGGGCCGACGCCTTGACCTCCGCCTCATTGCACACGTCGTGACCGCATTCCTTGTCGTCCTCGCATGTGAGCCATGTGCTCCAGCCGAGCGGAGGCTTACGCGCGAGGCCATTGTCCAAGGCTAGGATTGGAACCACAAGCGCCGCGATCACGGTGAGGACGGTTCTCGTGGGTTTTTTGTCCGTCGGCATTGTGATCGGAGATGCCGCGGAACACAGTTTCGTCAACGTCGAAGCAGACCCCGGTTTGGCCAATTTACGTGTTACATGTACGTGTGGTGACACGTACAATTGTATGCAAACGACTCCAGTTGAATGCCAACTTTGGGAAGATTGGATCTGGAGAAGATTGCACACGCTTCTCGATGGCGCTCCTCCTTGCTCTTGGCAGCATCAGCTTTTCCGGCGTACACCAGTCGTCATGCCTCCCTCATTACGTCCATAACCTTCCGACGCTGAGACGGGAAGCCTCGCCGACACGCTACCTTCTCAAGAGGAGCTCCTCTTTCCCCCGCACGACTGCTCTGAAATGCAATCAGCCGATGACATACGCAGAGTACCTCAAGTCGCGTGAGGAGAGTAAAGTGCGTCCGGCAGACAATGGTCCTGAGCCGCCCGTGGTCGTTGATGAGGCTGGACCGAACGCTGCGCCCACAGCAGACGCTTCGCCCACGCCTCCCCTGTCAAACGAATACACAGAGTACATAAAAGCAATCAACGGGCGCAACGGGGTCTCCTTGGACGATGCCAAAAACGCCATCCGAGATCGCTTGGACGAGTTCGACAGGGCCGTGGAGGAGGCCAAGCAAGTCATCCTGGATCGGGACGTGCTTGACAGGGTCTCCATGGACGAGGCCAGAAAAGGCTTCCAGGATCGCTTGGATTCATTCGACAGGGTCTCCGTCGACGATGCCAAAAAGGCCATCCTGGACCGCTTGGACCGCCTGCGCGGTCAGCTGACGTCCCAGCTGCCCATCGACACGGGACGCTCTCAGGAGTGGTTCGACTCGTTCGGTGGCCCCTTGGCCAGCGGGCTGCGCACGCTGGGTGCTCAGATGGACCAACTGGCAGACCGCATCAGAGAGCCAATCTTACCGGGGGCGCGGCCGCTGTTGCCTGTCGAGGAGTTCCCCAAAACCCCAGAGCGCGCGATGAACATCGTCGGAGAGCTCAAGTCCAGTGCTGCCCTGTTCGCTGCCTTCGCCTTCGGCGCTCTCAACCTGCCCGGTACCCTGATCATCTCCGAGTCTCGCGTCACGAGCGCCGCCTCGTCGGTGTCGACGTCTCGCCCGGTCCCGGACTCCGACCTACTGCAGGCGTTCGTGGTGCTCGACGTCGCCACGTTTGGGTTCATGCTCATCTGCGTCGTGGTCTCGCAACAGCTCCTCTACCGGCTGGCCGATGGCAGCTATGGCACAGTCCGCTTCGGAACGGACGAGAAGCCCAACATCCGAGACACCGCGTTGGGGCGGCTGACGACCCAGTACGGCGCCGAGTGGCGCACCGCACGCGCCGCGTTCGACCTGGGCATTGCCGCCATTCTGCTCGCGACCGTTTTGAAGACGTGGGCGGTCTTCGACAGCTCGATTTCGTTGCCAGTCACCGCCGTCATCGTGCTCTCGTCCCTGACGATCGGAGCCTTCTACGTGCGCAACAATCGCGTCTTCCGCCAGCTCGAGACAGATGCGCTGGATCTGTGGACGATGGTGGGCCCTGCCACGCTCACCACGGCGGCCATCGGGATCCTCTTCACAAGCTTGGCCGCCCTCACGAAGGTCGACGCGAACGACTTCGTCACGGCTGATGTGGCGTTCCAACGGGTGGTGACGAAGATGCAGACGGCGGCGGCGGCGGCATCGGACGCGCAGAAGGCGGCGGCCGAGAAGGCGGCGGCCGAGAGCCTGGCAGAGGTGCGGCTGGTAGAGGCCATGGCAGTGGCGGAGCAGGCAGCGCTGGAGAAGGCGGCGGCGGACAAGGTGGCGGCGGACAAGAAGGCGACCGCCGCCCAAGCAACGATCAAGGCTCAGTCTGAGAGGTCACGGGCGGAGAAGTTGGCGGCAGAGAAGGTGGCGGCGCTTGAGACGGTGGCCAAGAATGCAGCGGCAGCGCAGTCGGCGGCCGCAACACTCTCTGCAGACAAGGCAGCGGCAGCCGCGGCAGCCGCGGAGAAGCAGGTGGCGGAGAGGGTGGCGGCGCAGAAGGCCGTTACGGCCGACAAGGCCGCCGTCGACCAGCAGGTGGCGGCGCGCGCGGCAACGGTGGCACTGACGACGGCCGCCGATAAGACCGCCATGGAGAATGCGGTGAAGCCCGAGAATGTGGACGCCAAGAACACGTTAGCACAGATTGCCCTCAAGGAGCGATTGTCGGCCGAGCAGCTCGTGCGGAAGGCGAAAGACGCGGAGACGGCGGCCGAGGCTGCGGCGGCCGAGCAGACAGCCTCGACGCAAGCCGTCACGAGAGCGGCCGCGGCAGAGAAGATGGAGATGGAAAAGATCAGCGCGGCCGAGGCTGCGGCGGCTCGGGCGGAGGTGGAGAAGGCTGAAGCAGAGAAGGTCGCCGTTCTCAAGTCGGAGATGGCCGAGCAAGCTGCGAAGGCGGCCGCCGTAGCCGAGGCCGCAGCAGAGGCGGCGGCGGCCGAGAGCGCAGTCGCGGAGAAGGCCTTAGCCCAAAAGGCTGTGGCCGAGCGCGTGGCCGCCGAGAAGCAGGCGGCTGCGGAGAAGACCTTAAAGAAGGCGAAGGCGGCCAAAGCAGCCGCCGACCTTGTTGTCTTAGAGAAGGCACAGGCTGAGAAGGCAGCTGGGGCGCCGATGAGGGCGGCGGCGGACCGAGCTGAGGCGGAGAGGGTGGGAAAGGACCTAGCAGAGCTCAAGCGACGGGTGGAGAAGGCTGCGACGGTGCCCATGAAGGCGGCGGCGGACTTGGGCGATGCTCTAGATGACACGCCAGAGAACATAGCGAAGAGCATAGCGGAGCTCAGGAAACAGCTCGAGAAGGCTCAGGTTGCAGCAGCGCCCGTCAAGGCGGCAGCGCCCGTCAAGGCGGGTGGAACATAGGCGATGCAGTGCACTACCGCGGCCGTGGCCGCGGTCAAATAAACGTGTTCACGACCCCTGTTTGGCAGTGTTTCGTGTGTCAGCGGTCGAAAAAGCGTCGTTCTGAGCTGACGAGGTGACGAAATCGCATTTTTCGATGCGATCGGACACCTCGATGCGAGTTATTGTGTTCTCCGCTGCCACAGCCGTCGCAGGCGCCTGCGCGAACGTACCGCTTACTGATGATGCAGTTGCCGCCAAGCTTAACGCCATGCGCAAGGGTCGCACGAGACGACCCGCACGGAGTGCTCAGCCCGCGCCTGGTCCTGCGGCCGCAGCACCAATTGTGCTGCCTGGCACAGAGGTGGAGGACGTGCCAGTCTGGGACGTGCCTCCGCGTCTGCGATTACCTGGTGCGCCGGCGTGCACCTCACACGGCTATCATGCTTCACTAGACGACGTGTTCCCTGGCGTCGGCCTCGGCGAGGCGTGGGAAGGCAACTCTGAGCTCCGCACAGCACTGCGATATGCGTTGAGGCAAGACTTGTTCTTGCCGACGGTGCCAGCGGCATGGAGCGAGAAGCAATACGCCGCGGCTACAGGGCTGGATGCGGCGTGCATGGTCAGCTGGCGACGTGCGGCCACTGCTGGAGATGCGTGCGCGGCGTTCACGGCAGCCTTTCAGGCACACGGCCTAGACCTCAACGGACGAGACTTTGTCCTTGGCTTGGGCGCGCTGTGCGGCTCGCGGCCGCACGGATCGCTCATCGACATCGTGCCACTTCAGCGACGCGTGCAGCACAGCTGGCACCAGGACGCAGGCATCTCGAGCCTCACGGTGCTGCTCGGCTTCCCACGCCGGAATGGGTACGAGGGCGGCGGCGTCTTCTCGTCGCACGTGAAGCTCTCCCACCCGCTGCGCCCGACGCAGGGCGAGACGCACGGCGCGGTGGTCGAGTACGAGCGCTTCGATCCCCCACCGGAGCCCATCCCAGAGGAGTATGTGCTGCGCCCTCTCTATGGACGCGGGCGCGAGATTTGGTTGAGCGACGACTCGACCCACCTTCACTCCACGCCCGACCAACAATATCGGGAGTGCTTGTGGCGCTACATGTGAACTCGCGTCTGACCTCTTCGTCAGGGTGATCTGAGAGCGAGTGAGACTCCTCATCGCTCTTGGCAGCGTTTCTGGCTGACCGCTTTCTTCACGATTATTGAGCTGACCTTTTTGTGAAAAGAGCGAGAAACATGAAGAAAGGGTCTTTGGTCGCCTACTCCGACAGTGAGGACGACGAGCCGGGCGCCGACAGCGCGCCGCCGGCCGTGCCTGTGGCACCACCAGCTGCATCTACCTCTCTTCTAACCGCGGCCCCCCCAGCAAAGAGGCCCCGCAAGGAGGTCGACTTGCAAGCGCTGCTGCAAAAGCACGATGTGGCCCTGCCCTTTGAGGAGGCGGCGAAGCTGCCTGCGGACTTTTTCGACAGAGGACCCGCGGCAATCGAGCCCGATGCCGGCAAAAGCGCTCCGAAGGGCGGCGGCGGCTGGTCGGCGCTGTCTTCGCTCCTTCCCGCACCCAAGAATGCTGGCAAGGTCGGGGTGAAGAGTGCGAGCTCGCTCTTTGCAAATGCGAAACCGCTCGTGCGCAAGGCGTCGGCCGCAGCGGCTGCGCCATCGGCATCTCCGGCCGAAATCGGCGGCGCCGGTCCTAGTGGCGCCACCTGGGCTGTGGAGGAACCGGGACTGACGACCGCGGCTGACGAGCCATATGCCCACGCGAGTGGCAGTCAGCTAGCGGCGCCCACGGCCGCGCCGCAGCTGCTGCGTCCGACGGTGCACACGAGCCTCTACGAGAGCGCGCCGCCCGCATGCACTGGACTGTCCTCGGCTGCGCTCACGGCCGCGCCGGACGTCGGACTCTCGTACGACGTGCCAGCAGGCCCAGCGCGCGGCCCGCCCGTCGACAGCCTTGACAGTGCCGTGGAGGGGTACGACGAGGCGGTCGCGGGCTACGGCGGCTACGACCTGAGCAATGGCCGGGTTGTCGACGTTGATCCGGCAGCGCTCCGGAAGATCATCGGCCAGTCGCGCCAGTACGACTTCGTTGCGCCGCCGCCGCCGCAAGAGACCAAAATCGCGGCCAATTTTTGGAGCCGCACCTCCGGCGACGTGGTGCAGCAGTACCAGCCCTCTTCACTGCAGAAGCGCAAGCACCAGATCAACTCGCTCGCGGCGCAGGCGGCAGCACAGGCGAGCGACGTGGCGCTCCGGAGCTCGAAGAGCATGAAGTCGAAGAAAGAGACGGCCGCAAAATACGGATGGTAATGTGTTCGCGAGTCAAAGCGTACAGCGATCTGTTCTGTAGTCGAGTGCCTGGACGATGCGCCGGTGCGCGTGTCTGCGTGCCGTGTGGAGGAGACCGGAGATAGCGCGTTCACCCTGCGCGCCCCGCATCTCGTCACGACGCGAGGCGTGGCGCGTTGCGCCCCGTGACGCGTGAGGCCCTGCGAGACCGTCGGTCAGGTTAGTACGCAAGTACGGAAGTACCGCGTACAGCAGTCAAAGCACCGGTGGGACATGCACATGCGACATGGCCGGCGAAATCCTATGTGTTCCCGTCCCCTCCTTATTTAAGAACCTTAGATGGTATCTCCTCGACGCACGAGGCTCGCACCCGCGCCAGGGGCCGAACCACGATCCACGTCGCAGCTCGCACGTCATGGCCCGGCCGGACCCGGAGCGTCACCGTCCGAGCCGAGCGCCAGACCGAGCCATCGCGCATCCGATCGGCATCGCATCCAATCGGATCATCAACGACGCGAGACACTGTGACATTGTGACATGATGTCGCATCCGTGTGGCGGCGTGTCGGGCCTGTGCGCTACGGACCGCGCTGTGCACGCTTCATTCGTTTCGCACCCCTTGCCCTTCAGCTCCGGCTCCGCTCAGGTCCGGTCACTGTGACGTCGAGAGGTCACCTGTTCCGACTGCGCGCTCCACCATCCACTGGTGTGGACCGCCGCGGCCAAAGGCCGCACAGGACGGCCTGCGCACTCGCACCTGCCACCCACCCATAAGATCATCGCGCAGCCTCACCACGTCACACAGCATTCATCATCGCGCTCGCCACATGCATCATACACTCAACACAAGCCATCCCGCGCATCACGTGCTCATGGTAGTGCATACCACACACAACTCAGCGCTCAGCGCATGATCGGCACCGTCAATGCTCGTGCCTCATCTAAGAGCCAATCATGTGCAGCACGTCGTTCATGATCGTCAAAATGCGGCAGCCGAGGCGCTTGTCTGAAGGGTGAACGCTGCCTCCAGCGCCGTTTTGGGTCGAGACGGAGTGGGCACCACGTCTCCTCGGCCCATGAACTCAGTAAAGTAGGTAGAGGAAGGTCGGCTGAGGCTCACGGCACTCGCTGAAGCCGTCATGCCGCGCTTATTGAAGACCGACGGGTTCGGCCACTGCCACTGCGCCAGCGTCGTGTTATCCCGGAGCTCCATCTTCCTAATGAGACGCTCCGACTCGTACAGTGGCAGCACCCGGCCGCCACCAATCCGGCTGCCATTATCCTCGGGGATCGGCGTGGAGAGCAGCGTCTGCCGCATCTCGTTGAGCATGCGGCGCTTGTACTTAGCGTTGTAATCGGACATCAAGAACTGCGCCTCAACCTGTCGCTGAGGTGACTTGGAGCGGCCGTCTGTGCTGAAAACGGCTGCCATGAGCCTGCGGCGCACAATGCTCGGCTTCTCGGGCATGCCCTTGCCAACCGGTGGCACGAGCGGACGCTCCAGGGGCGGGTAGATGGCCTTTGCCTTTGCTGGCGATGTGGTCGTTGGAGTTTCCTGAGCAGGAGTCGGTGCTGGGGCAGGAGCGGCGGCGGGGGCGCCCGCCCGCTGGCCCTCGCGTGAGCTCGGCCGAACGATCGTGCTCACGTTCTTCCGAACTTGTTTCACCTCGGCGCGGCGGAGGAATCTGGCCATCTCTTCTGCCACGACCTGGTTGTTGTTGTCTAAGTCCAGCGTGCACCACAATGCCTTGATGCTATTTTCCGACATGACCGATTTCTTAATGTTGAGCTTCGAACGGATCGCGTCCACCAGCTCGTCGTAGGTGACGTAACCAGATCCATCTCTGTCGATCGTCCTGAACAAGACGTGCCAGCCGCCACCGCCGTCGCCCAGCCGCTCCTTTTGACGATAGTCCTTGAGCCACTGTGTGAGGTTCTTGGCCAACTCGGTCAGCTGCTTATCCCCTGGCAACTCAATGCCTAGGGCGTCGAGCTCCTGCCGAATCTCAAGCGTTGGTGTAACCTTGATGCCGGCCTCAGCCAACTCCTTATAATCGTCCGCTGCGCTCTTCTTGTGTCCGGACTTCCACTGCTTGAGGCCCGGGGCCTTGACTCCATGCTTCTCAGCGCGGCGGAGGAATTTCGCCATCTCATCTGCCATCACCTGGTTCGAGTCGTCGAGATCGAGCGAACACCACAGCGCCTTGATGAGGTCCTCTGCCATGGTCTTCTGCCGAATGCCCAGCTTGATACGTAGCACGTTGTACAGCTCGTCGTATGTAACAAACCCTGAGCCATCCTCGTCGATCGTTCTGAAGAGAACACCGTAGCCCGTCGCCTCGCCAAGTCGTTGCTTCAATCGATAGTCCTCGAGCCAGGTGGTGATCTTTACTGACAGCACATTCAGCGTATCTTCGTCGGGTAACTCAATACCCTTTGCCTCGAGCTCCTGGCGCAGAGTCTTCGTTGGCGTGCAGTCGAGCTCCATGTTCATCTGGGCGAGCTCCTTCAACTTCTCGTCGCCGGCGCCACTCGTGCTCCATTTTCGCGCTGTCAGCCCGGCCTTCTGGCGCTCCTCAAGCACATGCTCGCCAAGCTTCAAGAACTTTGCGAACTCATCCGCGAGAACCTGGTTGGACTCGTCCAAGTCCAGAGCGCAAAATACTGCCTTCACCTTCAAGTCCGACATCATCTTGGGCCGGACGCGCAACCGACCACGGACGCATCTCAGCAGCTCGTCGAAGGTCACAAAGCCAGAGCCGTCCTCGTCGACGGTGCGGAAAAGATTGTTCCACGAGTGCGACACACCGAGCTGCTGATCGGTCCTGTAGTCCTCGATCCAGTTGATAAGCTTCTCAGCCCACGCCTTCAGCTCGTCACCCGCCGGGATAGCGACGCCAGCGGCCTCAACTTCCTGCTTGAGCTCCTTTGTTGGCGGTGGCTCGAGCGCACGATTTTTCGATAACTCCTTAAATGCCTTATCGATCTCAAAGCCACGTGCGGCCATGGTGAAATTCGCGTCCTGGCGCCTCGCGCCAGGGCCCGTGTAGTCCTTGTCCCTCTCTGCAAGCTTGAAGAACCGAGCCATTTCGTCCGCCAACACCTGATTCGAATCGTCCGCATCGAGCACACACCACAGCGCTTTCAAGTTTGCCTCGGGCATATCCTTTTTCTTGATGAGGAGCTTTCCATACACGGTGTCCAGGAGCTCGTCATCTGACAGGGATGGGCGTGAGTCGAGAGGAGCAGGAACTGTCAGCACCACAAGCGCGAGTGCAGGTGCAGGCGTCGGAACGCGAGCGCGGCCGGCGTGAGAGTGCATCGTACAGGTGATGAATCCTGAGCCATCCTCATCAAATTCGCGGAAGAGACTAGCCCAGCCGTGGTTATCCTTGCTCTCGCGGTAGCGGTACTCGCCGACCCACTCGGTGAACTTGTGCGAGAGCGACAGCAGTTCAGCGTCGTCGGGAAAGGCCACGCCAGCCTGCTCAAGTTCTGCGCGCATCTCAGTGGTTGGCTGGCACTCTATCTGCTGGTTGAGCTCGGCCAGCTCTTTCAGCTTCGTGTCGCCAGCGCCAGCCGCGGTGAAACTTTTGGCCTGGCGCTTGTAGATCTGGCCGGACCGCTCAGTGTCACGCTCGGCGAGCTTGAAGAATGCGGCCATCTCGTCCGTACTACAGTCGTTGCTATCGTTGGGATCCAGCGCGCACCACAATGCCTTGAGCTGGTGCTCCGACAACTGTTGCGGCGTGATCTCGAGCCTCTTGCGCACCACCCGCTGCAACTCGTCGTAGGTCACGTCTCCGGATCCATCGACGTCCAACTCTCTAAAGAGGTTTCCCCATCCGTGCGAATCCTTGCCCATCTTGTACCGGTAGTTACTGACCCACTCGGCGAACTTGTGCGACATATCCAGAAGCTCTGCGCCCGCAAGGACATCGACGCCCGCGCTTGCCAACTCCTCGCGGATCTCTTTGGTCGTCTGCACGTCAACCTTAGTGGCATTGAGCTTGGAGAGCTCGTTGAGCTTGCCGTCGGACGCACCATTGGTAACCATCGAATTACGCTTGATGTGATCTGCGGCGCCCGGCTTCCGGGTGGGCGATGTCGCCTTCCCCTGGCTCGGCTGTCGTTTGATGGGCGGCATTGAAACCGCTCCGGACCTGACTCGGACGTGTGTGCGGCGTTTCAACGGGTCGAGATACGCGCGGCGCGCGCACGGTGTTTCAATAATTTCAATTGCAACGGCGACCCACCTCTTGGGAGATTTGGATTTGGAGATCCTCGAAACCGCCGCCCGTCCCGGCTACGGCACTTCCCTCCCGGTTAGAAAACACCGGGGGGAGCCGGGACACACACGGGACAGACGCCGACGGATCCCGGGCGCGGACACCCACAAGTTTCCCCACAGGAAGTTTCCCACCCTCCACCCTGAACATACACACGACACCGAGACCCGGTCGCGAACCTCAAGGACCGGACCAACTCTCACTTCTCAGTACTCAGAGTCAGACGCGGACCATGCCAATTTTGGAATGGCCAAAGTACCTCGAAGCCCGATGGATCGTGCGTGGCGATACAAAGGCACCATACGATAATTCGCGGCTCGCGAGGCATGCTCGCCGAGCAGCGTTCCTACGTCGTCTGCGCGGCATACGGTTACGGATACGCGTCCGCACAGTTAGTTTGAAAAACACTAAACAGAAGAATCGAATTAAACAATCAATTGTAAACAATCCGCTATTCGTGAAACGACTCATAAACCCCCGCAAAGCACGCATCGCTCGCACTTACGTCTTACCCTCATGCATTGCTCCGCCTACAATATCGACGATTCGTCCGCACATTTCAGGCCGTTGCGAATCGCCAGGAACTTAGCCATGCCCTTGTGTTGACAAGGGCTCCTCAGAGTGGACAGCACCACGTCACGAAGCTTGAAACGGGCTGGCCGTGCCTCGCCCTCAGGCTCTGCGGTCTGTCCGACAGATGCCCCCTTCTCGCGAGCATCCTGATGAGCTCCCTCTTGCATCCGGATGGCAAGCAAGCACTCGGCTCTTTGCCCTGCGCTCGGCGCTTGGAAGCGGATCGGGATGGTCCTCTCCACAAAGATGGTGGCGTTGCGCACCGAGGACAAGCGCCGAGCGGAGAAGAGGACACCGACATTCGAGAGGCGTTCGGGCCTAAGCGCCCCCAATGAACTGTGCTCGCCACACGCGCACTGGGCAAGGCAGCTGATCCATGCGGTGCCCATGTCCGGCTGCCACGAGACAAGGTATTGCAATGTCAAGTTGAACGGAATCCACTGCGATACATTCGAGCGCGGGAGCCATGAGGTGGGCAAGTCGACGAGGAGCGTAGCACCAGCGCGGAAGGCGGAGACGCCCGGCGACAACTTGTGGCTCTGCTCGTCATATGGGCAGTACGACCACGTGGGCAACGTGGGCAAGGGCGAAGTGGTGGCAGCGGGGAGGGCAGCGCGCGAGCCTGGCGTAGTACACTGGGTAGGGAAGGTCGCGTTCGGCGCGTTGCACAGCGACAGCAGCCTGTCCATCGATCTCCCGGGGGTGGACTTGGCAGCGGATCGAATCGCATCCTCAGAGCAAATAGCCGTGCGCCACGGTAGCAGCGCTTCCCCACGGCTATGATCCACATACGTTGCGGCCGCATCCTTGAGTGCGTAACACGCAGCCACCTCCCCTTCAGGGCGCTCCCAATCACGCTGAAAAAGTGGTGAAGGTAGCGCCGGTGAGGAATCGATTGGGGAAGAGAGCTTCAGAGCTTGCCGCTCTAAGGTTGGCGCAATCACGGTGTCATCCTTGGCCGCGGCGTTCGTCAGCGCGGGCACGCGTTCGGCTCGCGCACGCACGCTGGCCTCGGAGGTCCAGTGCACGAGCATGTCGGTCATGTAGTCTGTGCCGAGGCGGCCATGCGACGGGTGCAGACAGTCACCTGCAATGTCGCCGATCTCAAAGCCAGGCCAGCCTCCGTAGAAGCCGCTCGACAGCGCGTCACGCATCGAGACGCAGCTCATGCGGTACTGCCGGCACAGATCATTGATGCCATCCTCGAGGTCATCCACGAGTCTCCAGTACATATTGGTAGTGCTATTCGCGCCGAGTGTTCGACGTTGCCACTGACGGATGAACTCGGGCTGCGTCAGCTCGGCTTCGCTGGCGTTGGCAAGGGCACCGTATGCTCCTTGGAAAAAGTCGTAATGCCGCGACGGCAGGGAGCGCATGTTGAAGCCGTCCGTTTTCTTTCGAATGCTGCCGCCGAAAGTGCACCACACGTGCACTGTGACGAACACGACAGCTGGAGGCACTCGCATCGAGGCGACCGCTCGCACGAGCTGCTCAATCATGGCGGGTCTGTGCGAGAGGAACATACTGCCCGCCTCGACGATCAACAGATCTGCACCATTGCTTGGAAGATGGCTTGCCAGGCACGGCGTCAGCGAGCTCAAAGACGAGGCATCCCTCCCCGAGTTGTACAGGGTATGCGGCTGCGGCCAGGTCGTTTCCAACCACTCGAACCAGCGCACAAGGAAGCCCTTGAATTGGCGGACGCGCGGTTCTCCCCAAGATAGCGTGTCATTTACGCGACCATTCCGAAGCATGCACCGCTGGCCTGGCTGTGTGAAGCATCCGCCATTCTGGGCGACCGAGGCGCCGAGCACGGCGACGCTAATTCCTTCACCGCGGTCGAGCTTTTCGAAGAGCCGGCCATGTGCAGCGTCAGTGCCGACGTGCGCGAGGCCAGCGGCTCGTTGGTGTGCAGTTAGAGTGAAGCGGTAGTGGCTCGTCGTCATGTTGCGATTCACTGGGCACCAGCCTTCCTGTAACTGCGCGGCGCCGCGTCGCCGCCGCCAATCGTGCGCTTCTAAAATCGACGCACCACTCGCGCTTCTGTTCGCGCTACGCGTGCTTGGTATTTCGACCGGAGCGGCGAGACCCTCTCAAAACCACACAGCACAGGTCCCAGTGGTTCGCATCACGCGCGTACAAAAGGCTGTACTTCTAAACGACCAAAAAAGTGCTCGCGACGGCGGCAGCGCCCAAAATCGTGGAGGGTCGGGCTTTGGATGAAGAAGAAGGCTAATAAGGGCGGCACCGCGGCGAGCGGCGACGCCAAATCCCCCAAGAAGAAGGATTCACCGAGCAGGAAGAGCAGCAGCAGGAACAGCAGCAGGAAGGAGAAGGACGAAACAGTTTACCTTGCCAATGCGACAGCCCCGGCCTTGCCACCTTCTGCTCCGCTGCCAACGACCACCGAGTCTGGGCCTTCGGTGGTGGAGCTGACGCGGCGCGTTGATGAGCTCACGCGGAGCATGCGCGCCGCGGGTGATCGAGAAGACTACGCCACCGCGCTAGAACTGCAGGCGGAGAGGAACGCGCTCCGTGTGCGACTCGAGGAGCTGAGGCTATTTGGGCCAGTCGACGCCGACAACTTTCTCGAGCGGGAACGTCGGAGAGTAGCCGCCGTTCTCGCAGTCGAGGCCTTTGAGGCTGCCGAGGCGGACCTTGAGAAGGCCTATGGCATGGACCATGCGAGAGATCCGACCATTCTACCATACTCAATGTGCTCTTCAAACGCAACCCGCTCGGCCGCCAGTTACGGTGTTGGGCCCATGGAGGCTGTACGCGCTACGAAACCGCGAGCGGGAACAGTGCCGGTGGCTAGCGTGCCGGTGGCCAGACCTCGTCTGGCACCGGCGGAGGACGAATACTACAGCGTGCCGGTGGCCAGTGGCAGTTGGAATGACCGGCTCAATCAGCTGGCCGGATTGGCTGAGGACCTTTCCGATCCGAATGCGACGGCGACGCCCGACCTCGACGAGCTGCTGCGGAAGATGGCTGACGGCCACCTGCTGACCATAGCCGAGCTCGAGGCGCTCGAGCGCTTTCAGGAGGAGGAGGAGGAGGAGGAGGAGGAGGAGGAGGAG
>Ga0210245_101336_pt1 | contig 20304 bp, 8 predicted proteins | sample ChrtobMetaP3_4mM_FD_155450 | JGI IMG/M metagenome (GOLD analysis project Ga0210245, IMG submission 155450) | Chrysochromulina tobin associated microbial communities from unialgal haptophyte culture, Seattle, Washington, United States - P3_4mM | ecosystem: Host-associated > Algae > Haptophytes >...
AGCGGCCGCTGTTCAACGTGTCGGGCTCGTGCGTGGCGATGGACTTGCAGCTCGAGATGGAGCAGCTCTCGTTCGGGCAGGCGACGCTCAACTCGCGCATCACGCGGCCGCTCATGCTTCAGAACCTGGGCGACGTCCCCTCCACGTGGAGGCTCGACAAGAGCTCGATCGCGCCCGACGTTTCCGTCTCCCCGACCGAGGGCTACTTGCGGCCCAACGAAGACACCAACATCGAGGTCACCCCGGTGAGCTCGCCGTCGGACGAGCCACCGTCGGACGAGCCACCGCCCTCGCCGCCGCCTTCGCCGCCATCCTCGCCGAAGCACTCGCCCTCACCCCCGCCCCCGCCGCCGACGGCCGAGCCCCTGCTCTTCGAAATCCTCCGCACGATCGAGACGGCCAAGGAGTTCTCCTCCTCGCTCGTGCTCGCCCTCCACGCGGCCGACGCGCCGCTCGCCGCGTCCGCTGCGCTGTGCAGCGTGCCCATCCAAAGGCTTCTTGCCGACGAGGCCGACGATTTCTACGATGTGCACCTGGCACAGCTGCTCGCGCCTCCCGATGGCGGAGGGATAACCACGACGACCACTCCAGAAGCTGCGAGTGGGGGCCAAAGCGGCGGCTCACCCAATCCTGGTGGTGCGCTCTATTGCTGCTTTCACGACGTGTCATTCGAAGGTAACCTGCCGGATGTCCTGCAGTATCGCCTCCTCCTCCTCGACGACGACGAGCCATCACTCGGCCATAGCCAGCTGCTGGCCTTTGGCCGCGTCGAGTCGGCGCCCCGCGCCAACGCTGGCGCTCATCGCCAATTCGCCGAGCGCGGGCTCCGTCGCGTGCGCCTGTCCTTTGAGCGTGCCGACACGGGCTGGACGCTCGTGTGTGCCACCCTGGCCGCCGAGCAGCCCTCGCTGTTGTGGGCGCTCGCAACGCTCGAGCAGGCGGTGGCCAGTGAGGCGGAGGAGCCTCTAGAGGGGCTCCACACGCTCGCGGGCCTCGTTGCCACACTCGAGGATGCGCAGCAGCAGCAGCAGCAGCAACAGCAGCAGCAGCAGCAGCAGCAGCGCCTCGTCGCCGACAGTGTGCAGGAGGACGATGACGAGGACAATGCGACTGGCGGCGCTGGCGGCGGCGCTGGCGGTGCCGATGGTGCCTCGTCGGGAGCTCATCACGGCGCCTCATCGGGAGCTCCTTACCGGCCGCCCAGCACGGCCGCGTGTCGCCACGCGCTCCTCGAGGCACTGCGCCCTCTCGCGCACGCGCAGGCCGTCGTGTGCCCCTTTATGCTCTCCCCGAGCGAACGTGACTGGCTCGAACTGTCGCTGGCGGAGCTGCGGGAGATGGGCGCCGACGAGGCTGTCGGAGAGGCGGCGAGTGGACTGCAGTTGATACTGAGTCGTGTAGAGGAGCGTCGCCACGCGCTCCGTCGTGCACGCCTGCCCATGGCCGAGACGGACAGAGAGGACACAGGGCTGGCGGCAGGGCCGGAAGCAGAGCTGCTGCGGGAGGCGGCTCGGTGGGTGCAACAACTGTGGCCGTTGGTGGTGGCAGCGGAGAGAGCGGCGGCAGCGGAGCGTGCGGTGGCAGCGGAGAGGGTGGCGGTGGAGGAGAAGGAGGCGGAGGAGGAGAGGGTGGGCGAGAGGGCGGTGGAAGCGGAGAAGGCAGGAGCGGCGCATAGGGCGGCGGCGGCGACAGCGAAAGCGGCCACCGAGAGGGCTGGCGCGAGTGACGCGGGGCTGGCACGAGTGACGCCAGCACCACGAGGCTCAGTCTCTTTAGTCGCATGCGAAATTTCAGACGGCGATGAGGAGGAGGAGGAGGAGGAGGTAGCGGCGGCGGCAACGGCGACAGAGGCAGCGGAGGCGGCAGCGGTTGCCGCGCCTTCGCCAAATTACGCGATCGGTGCGGGACCTGCTGCGGCGATCGGTATGGCGCTAGTCACCTCCCTTTTGGACGGCGATCTGTCGTCCGACACAGAAGAGGACGAGCCGCCGCCAGCACCGCCGCCGCCAGCGCCGCCGCCGCCAGCGCCGCCACCGCCAGCGCCACCGCTCACGCCACCAGGACCGCCGCCGCCGGCCGCAGCGGCCTTCTCCTCCTCGACAGCCGCGCCCTCGTCCTCCGCCCAGCCGCGTGCCGCTCTTGGCGGCCGCGCACTGACCCTCGATGACGAGGACAACTTGGTCGACATGCACATCGACGCGCCGACATGCAGCAGCAGCTCCGCCAAGCGACCTCGGGCGGAGGAGGATGAGGGCGCGAGCGGCAGCCGCAGCGGCGGAGTCGCCAGCAGCAGCCGCAGCAGCAGTCGAAAGCGAGCGAGCGTCAAGGTGAGGGATCCATCAGAACCGAGGGCAGCCTGTGACTACTGCGGCATCCCATATGCCCTCGACCGGCTCGACGACCACGAGAGTGCGTGTCACCGCCGCGCAGTGGAGAAGGCAGCGGCGGCACATAGGGCAGCGGCGGCGACAGAGAAAGCGGCCGCCGAGGCGGCAGCGGCGGCCGAGAGGGCCGATGCACAGCGGCGGCGCTCCATCGCAACGGAAGGGCGTGCCTCTACGGGCACTCACTCTCGCCTGTCCGCCGCCACCCTCGTCACGCCATCGGCCCTGCCCGCGTGGTCGACGCTTCCCGCGTGGTCGCCGCTTCCCGCGGCGGAGCGGGCTGCGCTGCCGTCACCAGCGTCGCCAGCGTTGCCGCCGCCGCCGGCGCCGGCGCCGCCAGCAGGGCTGGCGCGAGTGACACCATCAGTCTCTTTACTCGCATGCCACATCTCAGACGACGATGATGAGGAAGAGTCGGCGTCGCAGCCCCCGGCGGCGACCGCGACCTGGCTCAGCCACACGCTCGCGCGGGAGGTCTGCTTTGGACCAACGGCGCTTGGTCTGGGGGTAGAGCACGGAGATGCCGCCCAGCTGCTCGCGGTGGTGGCGGGCAATTTTGAGCCATGCCCAGGCGCCCACAATGCCAATGGCACTAACACAAACGGCAAATACAAGAAGAGCACCATCACCTGCGGCTGCAATGGCGCCATTCACTATATCGACCTCAAAAATGACTTGAAGCCGCTCCTCGAAAGGATACAGATCGAAGGGGAGACATTGTTCGAACGCTTGAAGACGCAGGGACTTGTCGCAAAAAAGGAATGGTACAGTAAGACGCGCGGCCTACTGCAACAAGCAGGCCTCGTCTTCAACTTTTCACCATACTGCACGCCAGACCGGAAACAGCACAAGAATGTTATCTTTGGCCTGAAGCGGCGCAACGTGCCCGTGCTCATCACACCGCTCGTCGCAGAGGGCGCCACCGCCTCTGCGACGCCGACGCCACGGCCGAGGCCGCCACCACCACCGCTCCGTCAACCGACCAAGTGGCGCGAGACGCGCGTCGCGGCGCTCCGAGCTATGCTATCCGATTATGGCAGCTTGGGGCAGGACACCCTCGACTGGGACGCCCTGACGCTCGCCTTGAACAAGAAGCTCGGCCTCGCCGGCGGCAATGCCTTTTCTAGGACGGCGGTGTATAATCAGGCGCTGCGGATGAAGACCTACCATAATGAGGCAAGTGCTGCCTTTTCTGGGCTAGGCGCTGCTCGCGCTGCTCGCGCTGCTCGCGCTGCTCACGCTGCTTCCCTGCCGCCTGAGGACCAGGACCTCCTGACACTTGAAGAGGACACCCTCATTGCCGCCCACCGCGACTCGGTGAAGGGCGTCGAAGGCGTCGCACCTTGCAAATGCTCTGCGTGCCGTGCGAAGGGCGTGCCGGGCCCGCCTGTGGTCCGCACGGCGCGGCGCTTATACAATTGGAGCGCATTTGTCGCCGAGATGCTGCCACGCCGCCCAGTTGGCCTCATCAAAAATAGGGCCCAAAGCGCACTGGGAAGGAATGGGCGCCGATACCGCAAAGATCCTAACCTGGTGCACAAGCTCGAGCTCGTCGAGCCCGCTGGCCTGTTTGCCTGGCTGGCCGCGGCTGCAGCCGCTGGTGAGCTGCTGCGTGGCTACCCAGATACTGCCCTGGCAGCCGCCGTCAACCGCCTGCTGCGCCAGCACTCGCGCGGAGCTCAATTGAGCGAGGTGGGCGATGGCGAGCGGGCGGCCGACGGCGATGACGACGTTGGCGACGATGGCGGCGATGGCAACGATGGCAGCGAAGACGGCGAAGACGGCGACGACGATGGCGACGATGGTGGCGATGGCAACGATGGCAGCGAAGACGGCGAAGACGGCGTCGACGCTGACGAGCTGTTTGGCTGCTTCAACGTCGACGATGATGACGGCGCCCAGCTGTTAGTCGACGGCGGCGGTAACAGCGGAGGCAGCAGCGGCGGCGGTTTCGCCGGCGACGGCAGCAGCGGCGGTGGCGTCCTGTACACCGACGCTTTCAATGGCGCGCCGCCCCCACCGGGGGACGCAAAACAGTCCTCGACACTGACGCGTGACGACAGTGTCGAGGCCGTCGATGCACCGATCGCACACCTCCAGGCGCTGCAAGTGTCAGGTCGCCCGACGATCCAAGCAGCGTTCGATCGGCTGCGTGCGTACCTCTCTGAGGTGAAAGCCTTCAGAGCCATCTTGGCTCAGGCGGCCTCGGCTGCCGAGACGGCCCCGGCTAGCATGCCCCCGGAGGCCATGGCGAGCGCGAGGGCGCTCCGCGACGCCATGTTGGGCCAGTCCGGCAAGGGCGGCCAGCCTCTGCTGGCAAAGCACCGGTGCTTCCTGCTGCGCGCGCGGCGCGTCACCGCGAGCGCCGAGCAGGACGCCGCCCACGCCAATCCGACTAGCGTCCAGTGCGCGCACCAGAGGAAGTGCCTCCAAGAGTCCCCGATGGATGGGCTCAAGAGTACCCGCGGGCGCCCATGGGACCCGAGGCACTGGGCGCCCATGGGGGGATCCGACTGCCACGGCCTGTACTCGCACATAATCCGTGTGGATAACGTGCCAGAACACTTCATGGATGTCCCGGGCAGCTGGGTGGCCATCGAAGTTGACACACCTATCCTAGAAGCCTGCAAGTGCTTCTTCGAGTCGATCCGTGCGCACGCGACGCGGCTCAACCTGCGGCTGCATGAGGCTAACCGCCTTGTCGCTCTGACGGGCGCAGCATGCCTGTTCGTGTGTGCCGCCTTTGTGATGCCGTCGCGGCCGTCGCTGCTACTACCTGTGCAGATCCTGCGCGTGGAGGTGTACGGGGGCGATCAGGGGGATGGGGCGACGGGTCCGACGCACCTCGCTGCCATGGAGACGGAGCGTTACAAGGTCATTCCTCGATCTGGGCTGTACTGGCAGCAGTACGCGCTAGGGTACGGCTGGGGGGTGAGCGTGAAGCTCGCCGGCTGTAGCACGCTCCTGGTGCGCGCGGTGGAGTTGGACGGGGTGGAGATTGGCATGACGGCGTGGGCTATGATGACGGCTAGCCTGCTAGGCATGAGCGACGCGCTGTGCGTCGGCGGGTCATTCCGGCAGTCCTCTCCTTGTGGCGACATCACCACGGACACGCGGTTGCGGCTCGTGCTGTGAGAGGCGCAGAGAGGAGGCGAGACTTGACTCGATTCCACGGCGGTGCGACGGCAAAGTACAGCGTGGTCAGCGGACCCGTCGCGGAAGTACGCGACGGTACGCGACGGCATGAGTGGCAGCAGAGACTTAGTAGTAGGAGTAGAGACTTAGCGATTTGTAGAGACTTAGCAAGCTCTCGTCCGTCGCGAGACGCCGTGACCAATCGCCTTGTAACGAAAAATGAGATTTGGTTGCTGGTCTTCACTGTGTCCTGTTTCACTGTTAACAAAAGTTCAGAATGCTGTGTGCCATCCTCGCCGCCCTTGCGCTACACGCGCGTCTCGGCGGTTGGCCGTGCAAAATTTCTATATTTGCGGCACGCCTGCGCCGGCCACCGAGTGCTGTCGATGACGGTACCTTACCCTTCGGTTTCGGCTTCGGCGACTTGGACGATGCCACCAGGGAGGCCATTGAGCGTGCCCTCGAGGCAAAGGATCAAGCAGCAGCTGCCGCCAAGGCGGCAGAGATCGAGGGAGCGTGGAAGCGATTGCGCGCAAAACTTCCAGAGTCGGCACCGCCGCAGTTTTCCTTGCCCGACGATGCGACCGCGTCCATGGATGAGCTCAAGACTGCGCTCGCAACATCGCTGGACGACCTGCCAAAGATTCTCAAATTGGCCGCTGCGCATGCGCTCGTCGGAAATCGCGACGCGCTGACCGCGCTCGCGAGCACTGCAAAAAACCTTCGCCTCGAGGACGAAGACCTTCCGTGCATCGACATGGCCATCCGTGAGGGCACTCGACGTCTCCTTGGGCTGCCCGAGGCCGTCGACGGCTCAGACGACTACGCCGAGTCGCCTGGCGACGCAGCGATCGTGGCGCGAGTGGCCAAGTTCATCGCGCGGCGCGTGTGCGTCCCTCACGACCTTGAGGACCCAGAGGTCGCCAAAGCATTGCGCTGTGCCCTCCTGAGGCTCGCTAAGGAGGCGGAGGCGTACGCGTGGACGGCGAGCGGCGGGCTCTTGTAATAATACAGTACAATACAATATTGAATATACAAAACGAGCGCTTGGAAGTGTGAGTGAGTGACAGCTTAGTGGACCGGCTACATTGACCGAATGACGCGAGTTTTTCAGTTTTGAGTTGACCCCAACGCATTTGCACACGGTAAGTGGTTTGAGCTCTTAGGTACCAATTGTGCAGGTCCAGCCTTCCCCGGTGTTTTGACTCAAAAAAAGCAAATTTGGTCATCAGCTCTTCTTTCAGTTCCGTCAATTGAGCAGTTCATAATAATTTCCCGTAGGTCAGTGCACATTTCATCCGTCGCTTTGCCTGCTTTTTCGACCGACGGACCTTGGATGCCAGTCCACTTCGATTTATCAGAAATCGGGTCGGCGCCCGTACGCGAGCGTCGCCCGGGCGAGGAGACGCATGCGACTGCCACTTTGCTGCACCGCGAGCAGGACAAGGCTGAGGAGGCTCAGATGAAGCTCAAGATCATGGAGCAGGTGCACACGCCCATTAAGCCGACGCTCTTTGAGGAGCTTGGGCAGCTGTATCACAGCATCGTTGATCATCACAACATCGTTGATAATCACAGCGTCATTGATGCCTCGTCTGAGCATGGGAGCCACCGCCGCCTTTTCCACGACGCGGAGCCGCAGCCGCCCATGCACACCACCGAGGACGAGGCGCCCGCCTCCGCTGCCGCTCAGGAGCCGCCGCCGAGGAAGTCGAAGCTTGCACTCAACATGGCTCAGACATCGCCGACGCCGCCGGTGACGGACGACGTCGACGGCCAGACGGACATCGAGACCAGCCGAAGCATTACGGGCGGTCAGTTGATGAACATGGTGGTGGGACTCTCTTATCGCATCTTCGGGCCCGACCCGACGAGCGCCCCCGCGCCCCCGCCCGCTCGCGAGGGCGTGGCGCCCGCGATAGCTGCCGGTGGCAGCATCGATGGAGAGGACGAAGAGGATCCTCCTGGTGATGCACCGTCCGCCGCCACGGAAGGAGCTACGGACTTCACGACTACCGCAGCCTCTACGTACTTCCACACGACCGCGGCAACGGAGGCAGCTGCGGAGGCGGTGAGGGCTCGTATCGCAGAACGCCAACGGCGACGAGCTGCATCCAACAACGGTCACGCCGTCGACAATGCGCACGAGGCCAGTGCCATGCCCGAGGCGCTCGACAAGGCGCTCGTCATGCCGGCGCCCTACGGAGAGCAGACGTTTGTGTTCTACGACTGCACACCTCTGGGGCTGCAGATGAGCAAGCGGGAGCATAAGTCCAAAGCCGATACGCATGCGCTCATCATTGATGGCGTGCTGCCGGGCTCGCAGGCGGAGATGCTCAGTGTGCCGTTGGGCGCCGCGGTCACGGGTATCAACGGGCGCGCCCTCAAGGCGGACGAGCTCTGGGAGATGCTCAAGTGGCTTGCGGTGCCCGACACAGCCAATCGGCCGCTGCACCTGACGGTGTACGTGGAGCCGCCACCAAGGAGGCGAGGGTTCCACATCTTGTGAGTTCACACGCACACACACACTCATGCACCATGCACGGGGAACACAATGATTCGGAACGCACACCTCACCTATCGTCAGTGCTCCTAGCGCTTTTCATCTCATCACATTGGGCTGAGCGTGATGCCATAGCCCATCAGCTCTGTGGAATCTATAATGTGTGTAGAGTCTTAGGAGCTCCATAAGATATAGCTCCGAAGGATAATAATCGTAGACCCCCCAACGCGCAACGGACCGAAAACCGGGACCGTACGGCGTAGCGCCGCCGCGGGGACGCGCGCGCGGCCGCCGGAACGCACGCTCGATACCGCACGAATTATTCGACGACGATACCTCACACCGCGGTGACAATTTCGGAAATTGAATTTGACATTCCCACATCGCTTCATCGGTGCACATACCGGTCGCTCCCTGGCCGCTCGACTCCGGTCTCCGCGCGACCACGCTCGGCCCGCTGTGGGCCGCTGGGCCGCTCGAGAGCGGAGCGCCCTGTTCCGTCCCCGCACCGCCTCAAGCGCCGCCCCGCGCCCCGGACGTCCACCGCGACTGAAGAGCTTTTTGAGACCGAGACACCTGCAGCGACGCACCGGCGGCGGTACTAGGCCGGTACCCGGTACGCGGTAGCCGCGCACGGTATCGCGGCAGCGTCCAGGCTAAACGGCACCAAACCGGCCGAACTGACACGTCCGTGACGCTCGCGCTCTTGCGTCGATAATTATTAACCTGTAGCTGACGAACCAACCCTGCACACGACGCGACGACTGACGGAGAGAGACCCATAGACCGGACCTCGGTCCGGAGCACCGACCCGCTCGCCGTGTCGCCGACGGCCCGGACACCCCACTCCCCAGGCATCGCTAGCCTCATCCCGTCCGTCTCCGACCTCGGGGGTCCTGCCAATGTGTAGGTAGCTTGGTCAGTTATCTCGCTCTCTCCCGTCTCACCTGGCCCTCCACACCTGGGAGGTCGTAAACACATAAGTCATAACAAATAACACCCGAGTGAGCAGTGTCTTCGGCATCTCAGCTACAAGCAGCCAGCATGTCGGGCAGATTGAGAGACCAGATCGTGAGCTACAACTCATCTGCGGGGGACGGCACGAGCACCCATTCGCCAACCGAGGGCGAGGGGGGACTCACCCCGATCGACCCAAAGGAATATGCTTCTTCTGGCGAGCCGACTAGGAGAGGCGGCGGCGGGGCTGGGGCTGGGCCAAACACTGACGAAGCTTCCGAAGCGGGAGCCAAAGGGGATACGGTGGCCGGTGATGGTGCGGGTGCTAGTGCCGTCGCCGTCGCCGTGCCTCCAAAACTGAACCCGGCAGCAGGCGCGGCAGCGGGCGCGGCGCCGAACGGAGTCGCTCCCCCCGGGGTGCTGAAGGCGGGCTTAGGGGCGAAGAGTGAAGGCACTGCCCCCGACGAAGAGGGCGCACCGAATGCCGGCGGCGTGGGCGCACCGAATGCCGGCGGCGTGGGCACACCGAATGCCGGCGGTGTGGGCGCACCGAATGCCGGCGGCGTGGGCGCACCGAATACCGGCGTTGTGGGCGCACCGAATGCCGGCTTAGCGACCGCTACGAACGCACCTCCAGCTGGAGAACCTAAGGCCGACGGCGTCGCGCCAAGTCCACCTCCAGCGGGAGCACCGAAGGCACTGGGAGCGCCCGCCGCGGGCGCACCGAAGCTACCGAACGCGGCTGGGGACTCCAGGGCTCGGATCACTTCGTCAAAACGCGCGTTACCGCCCGTTTTTGCTTGGCCAAGTTTTGCCGCCTGCAGTGCGTTATGGCCTTTCTTCGTCACCGCTGTCTTGTCGGCGCCGGCTTCAAGGAGGAAACGGACCATCTCGCCGTGCCCGATGGCGGCAGCCCAGACGAGCGCCGTGATCCCCTTTTCATCAGCCATGTTGACTAGGTTTGAGCTTTCACATCGGCCAGCTTTCACATCGGCCAGCAGAGCTTTCACATCGGTTGACAGCAGTTTCACATAGGCGAGCAGAGCTTTCACATCGGCCAGCTTGTTCTCCTTCACGGCCGTGTGTAGCTGTTCCAATTGCTGTTCCAATTCGGCGGCTGCCGAAGGGACTGCCGCCGATGGAGCGCCTAAGGTGGCGGCGGCGGCGCGGAGAGCGACAATCGAGGGCATCAACGCCATCTTCTCCGCGCTAGGCGCGAAGCAGCCGTTACCAAATGGCACGCAGCTGTCCCTGCCCCAGCCTGTTGGAGGCGGCTTGTCGTCGGCCGAGGCGGCGACCGAATACAGCATTCTTGGTGGCTGGCTCGGGACGCTCTCGATCATCCACCACTTGCCATCGTCTCGCGCGATCGTATGGAACACTTGTCCATAGCCAAACTCTCGGCTCGCAATCTTGATGTAGCAAGGCGCCCCATCTTTGAGCCCTGCGGCAACGTCCACCTTGTAGTCGCCATTGACGACGTCATAAGCACCGGCGCCCTCCACCCGAAATAATGCGTCGGCGGAGCCAAACGTGCCGCCAGCGGGCGCTGGTACGGCGGCAGGCATGCCCAAAATGCCGCCAGCGGGCGCGGCCATGGGTTGACTAAAGGCGGGGTTGGGGGTCTGACTAAAGGCGGGCGCCGCGCCGAAGCCAAAGCCGCTGGTGGCTGGCGCCGGCGACGCGGCGCCGAAGCCAAAGCCGCTGGTGGCTGGCGCCGGCGACGCGGCGCCGAAGCCAAAGCCGCTGGTGGCTGGCGCCGGCGACGCGGCGCCGAAGCCAAAGCCGCTGGTGACTGGCGCCGGCGACGCGGCGCCAAAGGCCCCTGCCGGGGGAGGAGAGCCAAACAACGACGAAGCTGGCGGAGCGGGCGCAAAGGGCGAGGTGGTAGCCGATGATGGGGAGCCAAAAGACGGGCGCACGCCGCCGCCAAACAGGGCGCCGCCCGCAGGCCTTGCCGAGATCTCGCATCCCTGGGTGCAGTACTGTGGATTCGGGCTCTCTGGGTAATCACTCAGGTCAGCCGAGGTACCTTCGCGCCAGGTGCGGGTGATCCGATTCCGCACACCATAGCTCCCGAAGCAACTGGTAAAGCGCCCCTTGCAGAAGATGCACACGTGTGGGCCTTCCTGCGGCTGGCGACGGGCAGCGCAGTGAGGCCCACCGTCATTGACGGTGCCCGACGTGGGCGTGCCGCCGCCAAACAGGCCGCCGGCCGGTGCGGGCGCTGCGCCGCCGAACAGGCCGCCGGCCGGCGCAGGGGCTGCGCGGCCGAATAGGCCCGCGCCCGCGGCGCCGCCGAGACCTGCGCCGAATGGACCCGCTGCCGGCGCTGCCGGGGCGCCAAAAGCGTTCTTTGGCGCAGCTGCGAAGGGAGTTGGCGCTTGTCCGAAGGGAGTTGGCGCTTGTCCGAAGGGAGTTGGCGCTTGTCCGAAGGGAGTTGGCGCTTGTCCGAAGGCAGTTGGCGCAGCTCCGAAGGGAGTTGGCGCTGGTGCTCCGAACGGATTGGGGGCGGCGGCGGGCGCAGCCCTCCCGCCGATTGGCGAGGGCACAGCACCAAAAGGCGCAGGAGGAGGAGCGGCGGACGACGCCCCCGGAGCAAACGGGTTGACTGGGGCACCAAGACCAGCGGCAGGAGCGCCAAACGGCAGCGGCGGCGGGGTACCCTCGAGCAGACGCACGGTGCTCCGTGCGACACGCGAATGGGTGCCGACTCCCGGGACGTTGACGTCGACGCTCCCATCCGCGTGCAGCATCGCCACGGTGCAGCCCCGGAAGCTGCCGTAGTTCACCTTCGAACCGACCGCGAAATCGGACGCGCCGCCGCCACCGAACAGGCCGCCCGCCGCGGGTTTGGATGCACTGAAGTTGATCCCGCCGCCTTTCTTCAAATCGCCACGTTTGTACCAGTGGTGATTGCCAGTGAGATGTGCGCGTGTCCCAACAGGGAACTCGATCAAATAGCCGAACGTGGGGTGGGCATGCCAGATCTTGCCGACATCCCCGGGCTTCAGGGGCCCGCCTGTGGCGCCGCCTGAAAGCATGACAAGGTCGCCGACATTGAGCGGCGACTGGTCAGACACCTCGAGAGGAATGAGTAGACCTGCCGTGCAGTATGCTCTGGTGGACGCCTTACCAGGCATCTCACGTTGAATCTCCACCATGTGATCCGCCCGCCCGCCGATATTCTTTATTCTTACCGTCTCGCCTGCGACGATGCCTGAGCCCAACTCCACCTCGGGCATAGACGTCATGCGGCAGAGCATGCCCTGCGCCAGCGCTGGCGGCGGCGCACCGGCGTCTGGGCTCGCCTCCAGGGTGAGGCTCGAATAGTCGCGAGCGCTTTCACTCATTTGGCGCTTGCTAGCGTCCCAGCTGCCCAGAGGCACCCGTGTGCAATCGCCCGACTGTGAAAAGTTCCAGCCCGTCTCTACTGCGCCATTGCCTGTAAAGCAAATCTTCCAGTACGTGCCGTCATAGTAGATGGCTCCGGTGCCGCCCTCGCGCGTGTAGCATGGCCCTCCATTACGCAGTTGGCCTGGGATGAGATTGTACGTGCCGGAACAATCAATCCCTCTCTCGCCCGATACAACACGGATGCGCGCCGGGGGGCCAAGAGGCTCGGGCGGCGGCAAGAGAAGCCTGGCCATCGAGAACTTGTCGATGCTCTCCTTGAGCCACCAGTGTCCGTAGCTCATGCCCTCCTCCGCGCCGAGCTCAGTGCTGAGCGTCTGTTTGATGCCCTTGATGGTGACCGTCTCTAGGTCGGCGGTCTCGAGGTACACAGCCAGGAAGTTCATGATCAACTCGAGCGTCGGCTGCACCGTCGGCTCCGACGAGGGTTCTGGGGCGGCAGCAATCTCGGCCAGGGCCTTTTCGATCGCATGGTCCTCGAGGAGAGCGACGACTTCATGAAAGTGTGAAAGCATTTGGGCGTCGCTCTTCTCTGCGTCCTTGTCTGGCGGCTGCTCGAGATGCGATAGCTTGCGGCCCTCGGCCCAAGCTGCGCGCCGCTCCTCGACAATGTGCAGTGCAGTCCGCCCTTTTGCCGTCGTGAGGTGCAATTCTGCGCCCGCCTTCAGCAAGAGCGTCACGCATTCAACCTGTGCCGTTGCGGCAGCAAGCATGAGAGCCGTCACGCCCTTTTCAGTGGCGCAGTTGACGTCGGCCACCGTATTAATAGCTGACTCGAGCGCCACCTTGTCGCCGGCACGTGCCGCGAACCACAGAGCCGGAGCGGCGGCATTGTCCACGGGAGGCATGTGGTTACAAGCGTGTGGTGACTGTGTGAACTTGTGCGACGGTTTCGGTGAGTGTGAACGTTAACACGACAGACGCGACAACCGGTGCTTCGGGAGTATGTGAAGGTTTCGAATTGTAACGAACCAGCTGTGAAATTACATGTACATTCACACCCCGGTAGGCGGTTAATGCCAAAAACTGGCGTCTACACAGTAGTAGGGACCTTTCAGGCTTTCGCCTTCAACCGAACGCCCAAGTCGTACCAGGATTGCACCTCGTCCATCGAGGGTGTGGACAACCGGACGCCTGAGTCATACCAAGATCGCACCTCGTCTGGACGGGGTGCGGGAGGGGCGGCGGCAGCGGCAACGGCGGCAGCGGCGGCTGCTGCGTCTGCGGCGGCGGCTGCGGCGGCGGCGGTAGCCTTGGCTCTCTGGATGGCTTCGATGGCCTGCGCCGTCCACGCCTGCGCACCGCTCGCCCTGCCCGCCTCGTCGCTCGCCCCAAAGCGGCGGCGCACGAAGCCCCCAATCTCGATTGCGAGCTCTGATGGCGACTCATACACGAGCACGTTCCAGCCGGGCAGCATCGCTGTCTCGACGGTGCCTGCCGCGGCGGCCGCGGGCATGGCGCCCACAAAGTCGCGCAGCTTGGCGGCCGGGTCAGTGCCCAGGTCGCGCGCCACCTGCGCAAACCGGCCGCCACGCCCCTCCTTTCGCCACACGCTGAACCACGAGAGCAATCCCTTGTACGACGTCTTGTCGACCTCGGATGGGGCCGAGGGCGCGTTGCCCACGCCCTCGCCCGCGCCAATGTCGCGCCCCGACACGATGAGCGTTGGGAGCGTCAGCCTGCCGAGCAGCGGCGTGTAGTTCTTCCGCCAGGTGCCCGCAACGAAAGAGAAGACCGCATGGCGTGAAGAGGCATCCTTCGCGCCTGCGACGCATATGTCGAGGTATTCGTCGTCGACCTTGCTCGGGTCCGCGAAGAGGTTCTTCTTGGAGAACGAGGCGAGGAAGGCGCGCCGGCGCGCGAAACGAAAGAGCGCGGCGCCAATCGGAGAGCCCACGAGCCTCCACACCTTTTGGACCTTTTCGGGCGGCTTGTCGATGGAGAGCGCCTCGACGGCGGGTGGGCCGACGAGCACGATGCCGCGGACCAGGCCACTCGCGCCGCTCAGTTCGGCCGCCTCGAGCGCGACAGCGCATAAGTTTGACTGGCCGACGATGATGCAGGGCTCACCAACGTGCTCACGAACGTACGACAGCGTCTGCTCCGCCCATTCCGTCGGCGTGCGGGGCGGCTCGCTCCAGCCGCCAAATGGACGCTTCATCTTGGGCTTCGGAGACGAGTCGCCCACGCCGACGACGTCGATCACGTGCAGCGCCGGCCCGGGCGCGAGCGTCGACCATGCCTCCACAAAGGGCTTGCAAAACGTGCGATCGATGCCGACCCCAATCGGCGGCAGCAGCACGAGTGGCGGCTGAGAAGCATCAGAGGCCGGCACGACGGTGGCACTATAAGTAATGCCGCGAAAGGTCGCCTTGGTGCTGAGAGTGAGGGCGGTTGTGGCGAGCCAGCAGAGGAGGAGCATGTCGGTCAAGTCCAGTTAAAAATTACAAGACGTCATCAGGCCCCAATCACATTTAGTCAGTCAATCAGTTTCGTCGCGGACCCCCGCATCACATTCGTGCGGGTTCGATCGATTCATGTGCGTCAAGATCGATCCTGGGTTCTTCTGTGTTCTGTCGCTCGGCCCCGCACGCACGCGAAATCCATCCACACGACCATACCGCATACCCCCCTCGTGGCCTCGAAATGCTCCGCTATGCTCTGCTATGCTACGCCCGCACCCGCAGTGTATGCTCGTTCCGTTGGCCCTGCAGTCCGGCGCGGACGCTCACATGCCAAAGGCATCCAAAAAGTCGTCGGCCGTCGCGTTGCCGCCGTGCACGTCGACCTCGGACGCGTCAAACTTGTGCATGCCGCCCGCCACCTTGACGCCCTGGGCCTCGAGCGCCTGCATCTTGGCGATTCTCTCGTCCTCTTCCTTCTCCTTCTGCTTGGCCTTGAGAGCGTTCTCCTCAATCTTCTTCTTCATCTCCGCCGCCTCCTGCTCCTTGAGCGCCTTGAGGTCGAATACCGGCTCGGCCGGTGCGGCGGGAGGGGCCGTGGGGATGTCACTCCCCGCCCAGAGCTCGAGCTGCTTAGCCTGCTCGAGGACCGAGCGCTTCGAAGTGCCGCCGGTCGAGTCACGGCGCTCGGCGGCGGCATCGAAGTCCCAGACGGCCATGACCTGCGCAGCCATCGGAGACGGGCGACCGACGCGCATGTCAAGGCGCTGCGGAGCACGCTGAGCGGAGAGGCACGGCCAGGGAGGCATGCATGCAGAGAGCCGAGGCATGCAGCTCAGCAGGCCAGGGGCCGCGTGAGATGCGCCCCGCCATGTCAACGATCGCCTCAGAGGGCCACTTCGCAGTGTCCCTTAGCGGCCGCAGCTGGACGGGAGGCACTTTGCAGTGCCTTGAACGCTGTGGCACAGGAACTGGTCCGGCGGGATGCATGAGGCAGCTCGCCGTGATGCCAAAAGCCTGTGCGTGGTGCCAGAAGCAGGCGACAAGAAGCAGGCGACAAGAAGCAGGCGAGCATCGCATCCAAGCAGCGCGCGGCGGCGGGCAGGCGCAAGGCAACACGGCCGTGCGCGTGGCGGCAGGAGCAGCGGGCTCGGGTGCGGCGGCGGCGGCGGAAGGGGGGTGGCAGCGTGGGCGGCAAGCGTGGGCGGCGTACGTCTTCCGTAAAGAGCGGGTGGAGGCCCTTCAAGTCCTCGAGTGTGAGTGCGAAGAGCGAGCAGCCGCGCTGTTCCGCGAGCTGGACGGCACGGCCCGAGATGTGGTGCGTCTCACGGAAGGGGACGCCCTTGCGCACGAGGTACTCGGACAGGTCGGTCGCGAGCATGAACGAGTTGAGCGCCGCTCGCATGCGATCAGGCTGCGGCGTGAGGGTCGCTAGAACGCCGTCGGCGATCTGCAGCCCCGCCTCGGCCGTGTCAAGCGCGTCAAAGAGCGCCTGCTTGTCCTCCTGCATATCCTTGTTGTACGCAGTGGGCAGCCCCTTGAGCATCGTGAGCAGGCTCACCAAGTGCCCGATCGTGCGCCCCGACTTGCCGCGCAGCAGCTCAAGGGCGTCCGGGTTCTTCTTCTGCGGCATGAGGGACGAGCCCGTCGAGTACGCATCGCTCAGGCGCACGAACCCAAACTCCTGCGTCGAGAAGATGATGAGGTCCTCGCCGTACTTGGAGAGGTGCGTCATCAGCAGGCTGCACCAAAAGGTCAGCTCGACTACGAAGTCGCGGTCCGTCACGCCGTCGATCGAGTTGGCCGTCGGCCGTGCGAAGCCGAGGTCAGCGGCGAGCGCCTCGCGGTCGATGCCAAACGGATTCCCCGCGAGGGCGCCCGACCCGAGCGGGCACTCGTTCATGCGCTCGGCAATCTGCGCGAGCCGCTCGCCGTCGCGTCGCCACGACGCCGCATGCGCGAGCATCCAATGGCCCCACCTGACGGGCTGCGCCGACTGGAGGTGTGTGTAGCCGGGCATGAGAATGTCTGCCTCGGCGGCGGCGCGCTTGGCCGCCGTGCGCACGAGGTTGCGCACGAGCTCGCCCAGCCGCGCGCACACGCCGCGCAGGTGCATCCGTAGGTCCGTCACCACCTGGTCGTTGCGCGAGCGGCCCGTGTGCACCTTGCCGCCCACGGCTCCGACGAGCTCCGTCAGCCGCCGCTCGTTGGCGGTGTGGATGTCTTCGTCGCCCGGCTTGACCTCGAAGGTGCCGGCGGCCCATTCGGCGCGCACGGCGACGAGGCCCGAGCGGATCGCCTCGCCCTCCTCAGCCGTGATGACGCCAGCCTTTTGCAGCGCGCGGCTGTATCCGATCGAGCCGTCGATGTCGGCCGCCCACATGACCTTGTCGACGTCGAGCGAGAGGTTGAAGCGCTCCATCACGGGGTCTGTCTTGCCAGTGAACCTACCGCCCCAGAGTTTCGACATGCTCGGACTCGCGAGCAGAGCGTGCTGAGAGTGCGCGACGCGCTAGCACGCGATGCTCGCTCGTGAGACCCCGACGGGACGAAGTCTCCGACGGCCTGTTCACGCCACAGACCAACTCTACAAAAGCTTCATCGGGCTCACAGCAGTCCGCGACTTTTCCCAGTCCCGCCCTTCGAAACTTGCCGGGAACAGAACAAAAGCTCACAGTCGTTCATCAAAAGAATCACGCGACTGGAGGGTCGACGCTGGACAAGATGCATCCCCACCCCGGTTTCCCGGTCTTCACACGCCTCGACGACGTCTGTGGCGCCTGCTGGGAGGCCCCGCCCCCACTCGTCGCCGAGGAGAAGGGGTTGCCGCAGCCCCAACGCCCACAGCTGGCAGCGTCTAGCCTCCGACGACTTGCCGCAATAGCAGCTGTCGCGCTGATTGCAACAGCTGTCTTACGTCGGCGACGAGGCTAGTGATCTCCTGCTCAGAAGCTGCATCCACTGTTGCATGCCGCCTGCCCTTTGACAAACAGCATGGGAAAGTCCGCTCGGCCTTGCACTGAGCTGTTGGTTGAGATCAGCCTCTTCCGCAGCTTGAGGGGGACTCGATCCCGCACGCATCCTCCGTCGATGGCGTACAGTGCGTGTTGGCGCTCGCACACATCTGAGCTCGATTTGGCGCTGGCACGACGTCTGAGCTCGTGCGGCCGGCGGCGCTCGCCGGTGGCGCGGACGCTGACGAACTGTACTTGTGGCGAGGGTGCGGCTGCGCTGCTGGCCGTCGCTAAGGCCGTCGGCGAGGGCGGCACCCTTTACAGCTCGCCTACACGCTTGCGCTGGCGGTGGCACATGCAACCTGCGCAACCGCCAACCCGGAGCTGCCTAATAAGAATTTGGATGGCCTCCAGGCTTTGTCCTCTGTCCACAGTGTGGCGGGCGCTCAATAGATACAAGAACCTCATAAAGGCATTGGCAAGGCTCAACGAAGGGTCGAAGGCACTGTTGCCAAAAAATCAGGTGTAAGTACCCGATTTTTCGTGTCTCAGTTCATGTATCCTCTGATCCTCTCCGTGTAAACATGTGTGAACACGAGTTAACACGACCCACCGGCACCCGGGCACGAGTTTTTACGAGCTTTGCGGCGCGCCCCCGACGGGCGCGGCCGTCCAGCACACCGCTCACACGACACACGCGCACTTAACGTGACTGTCCACACATGCGTCCACAGCACCCCGGGCCGAGCTGACCCGGGCCGGCTCACGCGCGTCAGGTGGGGTCGTCGTGGCTAATCGTGGCGGCTGCTCCACAGCTATTCCGGTATTCCATCGTCATACCATCGTCAGCTGCCTCCTATGTCCCCGATGACAGCTCCCGGCGGCGGCGCGGCACCGCTCCGGCGGCGTGCGCGGACGTGCCGTCGGTCTGCGGTACGGGATCCATGTACGGGATCAAATAAGCACACGGACCGCGGTTCGTGGGTTCGAGCACCGCTGTCTCCCGTCCGGGGATGGGCTTTGCGGGTAGTCGATAGTTCTCGAAAGGAGTGCGAGTGCCCAGGCCACGCAAGTCGGGCCACGCCCACCGCACTGGACTGTCCAGCGACCACCAGGTGGTAAACAGGTGGTGTACACGAGTCAGGTACCGGTAACCCGGCCCCAGGTGTTTTTGAACCGGTACGCCCGTGTCCCGTGTGTGTCCCGGCTCCCCCCGGTGTCTTTTTACAGGTGTGAGTGTCCCGGCTCCCCCGGTGTCTTTTTACCGGTACTGTACGAGTGTAGTGCGTAACCCGGACTTCATTTACAAACAGGTGCGTAACCCGGACGTCACTAACCCGGACTTGGCCGATGTCCGGGTTACGCACCTGTTTGTAAGTCCTTAACCCGGACTTCGAGGTGTGAAGTCCGGGTTACGCACCTGTTTGTAAGTCCGTAACCCGGACTTCGAGGTGTGAAGTCCGGGTTACGCACCTGTTTGTAAGTCCTTAACCCGGACTTGGTTTTTCGCGCCTTCGGCCAAGTCCGGGTTACGCACCTTTTTGTAAGTCCTTAACCCGGACTTCGTGGTGTGAAGTCCGGGTTACGCACCTGTTGTAAGTCCGTAACCCGGACTTGGCCATAGCTGGGAAGTCCGGGTTACGCATTTCCTTCCCCGAGAGATTCAGCCAAGTCCGGGTTACGCACCAATCTTTTGGCCAAGTCCGGGTTAAGCACTTGGAATTGGTTCCTAACCCGGACTTGCGAAGTCCGGGTTGAGCACCTGTTTGTCGTTTCAAACCCGGACTTTGCAGAATCAGCGAGGATCGCGTTGCGTGGTTGTTGCGCGGTTGCCCATCTCTTGCGTGGCGCGTTGCTGCCTCGTGGGAACGACATGTCCGACAGCGAGAGCAGCGAGAGCAGTGAGAGCAGCAAGGAAGCAGCTGCTCTCGCTGCCCAAGACTCCAACTCGAGCGAGGAGGACGAGATTGGTTTCACGGGATGGAATTTAGAGGAATGGGACGATGGAGTTTGGGATGAGGAGGTTCCTGCAGCGACCGGCCGGCAGGGCTCGGCATTCGTGCATCAAGGTCACGACCAATCGCCAATGAAAACCACGAGTCGCACGCCTGCGGGTTCGTGCATCCATCCGCCTTTTGTGCGCAGCAACAGTGCGACGAAAGACAGATCGGTCGAGGGTGGTTTTCTTCGGAAATGGGTCGAGGATGGTGCTGCGGCCGGTAACATTTCCGAAGAATATCAAAGCATCCCTCAGCTTCACGGAGACATGAACAAATCCTGGGTCGACTTTCTGCCGATCGTGCGACGCGTTCCTGTCGCTGAACTGTCTGCGGATCCGGTGGCAACGGCAGCTAGTTCCAACCCGGCTTCAGTTGGAGATGGGTCGGGTGGTCAAGCATGCGATGACGCCTTGCCAGATGGTCCGATACCACCAGTTACTGAGGAGCAGCACGAGCCCGAGCCTTCCAAAAAGAAGGTTCGGCAGTGCGAGCACCGTGTTGGCCAGGTTCCCACGTTGGCGGAGGGTTCCAAGATGGGGTTCATGATGGAGGCGA
>Ga0210245_101344_pt1 | contig 20239 bp, 6 predicted proteins | sample ChrtobMetaP3_4mM_FD_155450 | JGI IMG/M metagenome (GOLD analysis project Ga0210245, IMG submission 155450) | Chrysochromulina tobin associated microbial communities from unialgal haptophyte culture, Seattle, Washington, United States - P3_4mM | ecosystem: Host-associated > Algae > Haptophytes >...
CGCACGCTCAGGTACGCCCGGGAGTGGTAGTCGTCGTTCGGCGAGGCGTGTCGTCGTCGTCGTCGGAGGTCGGGATCGATGGCGCCGGTGATGGGATGTCGTTTCGTTGCTGGGCGGGGTTATGGGCGGGGTTATGGGCGGGCCGGGCGGTGGTTGGTTCGGCGGTGTGGAGGGTGAGCATGGCGTAGGAGGATCGGATAAGGGATGCGTGGAAAGAGGCGAGGAAGTGGGCTTTTCGGGTGGCGACGGCGTGGGCGGAGGTGAGGTTGAGGATGGCGAGGGAGGAGGAGGTGGCGTAGATAGAGTCGATAAAGTGCCAGATGGTGGCGGGGCCGATGCCGCCAAAGGTGGTGATGACCCACGGGAGGAAGAGGCGGCCGCGCGCGGCGGAGCCTGAGGCGTGTTTGGCGGTTTTTTCGGCGGCGCGGGCGGTGATGATGGCGTGGGCGTCAAGGGCGGCGGCGGCGGCATAGGAAGGGAGGAGGGGGCAGCTAATGGTGAAGTCGATGGCGGTGGAATGTTCGGAGGCGAAGGAGGAGAGGACGAGGTCGACTTTGGTGCCGGAGGTGAGGGAGGAGTGGAGGTTGGTGGAGGTAGAGGCGTCGAGGCCAGCCTCGGAGCCGAGGTGGTGGGCGACGAGGCGGGCGAGGTCGTCGTGGCGGCGGTGGCGAAGAGGGCTGGCGCCGCAAGTGATTTGGTGGTAGCAGTGGCGGTGAGTAGGGTAGAGGCAATGGTTGGGGGCGATGGGTTTGGCGACTGTGACGGTGGTGCATTTTGGGCGGCAGCGGAGGGAGGCGGCCGGGGTGATTGAGGGGGGAGGGATGCCTAGGCGGTGGCAGATGAAGAAGGTGAATTCGGCGTTGGTGAGGAGGGCGCCCTGGGGGATAGAGTGGGCGGTGAGGAGGGAGGAGGCGCCTCGGAGGGCGCAGGCGCGAAGGCGAGCGGCGGCGAGGGGGTTAGAGCACGTGGCGAGGCGGGTGGAGAGGAGGTGCCGGGAGAGAGCGTGGGAGAAGACGGATTGTGTATGGCGGTGTGCGAGGAGGCGAATATTGGCGATGGAAGGGAGGTTGGTAGATGGGTCGAAGAGGAGGGAGTGGACGGTGTCGTGAAGGTCGGAGTCATAGGGAGGTGGGACGGCGAGAGTGGGTGTGGAGGTGATGGCGGAAAAGACGGCGTGGAAGGCGGCAAGAGTAGGAAGTTGGGAGGCGGCGAAGGTGGTGGGGTCCGAGACGAGGGGGCGGAGGAGCGGGTTGAGGGAAAGGGCGGGGAGGCTGTCGATGAGGGAGGCGGCAAAGGCGGCAAAGGCGAGGGTGGTGGGATCGGGGAGGGAGATGCCGCCGGTGGTGGTGGGGAGGCGGAGCTGGAAGGCGGTGAGGAGGTGGCCGTCGGAGAGGAGTTTGGTCGGGTTGATGCGAAGGATGGTGGCGATTGCAGTGGCGGCGGCGGTGTGCGCGGCGTCGGTGAAGGTGGGCTCGTTCGGGGTGGAAGGATGGGGGGTGGCGGTAATGGAAGGGGGGGTAAGGCGGAGGTGATGGTTGAAGTTGGTTTGGGGTCGGAGGCAGAGGGTGATGATGAGGACGGCGCCGTGGGCGTGAACTGCGGGGATGGAGGTGAAGTGAAGGAGGCGGGCGCGGTAGGTGGCGGTTAGGTCGGCGAGGAAGGCGCGGCGGCCCTCTGGTGTGCCAACGGGTCCGCCGGCGAGGCGGTAATGTGAGGAGGTGACGGTGGCTTCGGGGTGGAAGTGGGCGGCGGAGTGGCGAATGTGGAGGGGGCTGTCGTTAGGGAGGGGGGGTTGGAAGTGGGCGCCTTTTTTCGGGGCGATGCTGAGGCGGAGGCGGGAGCGGAGGAGGTCGGAGATGGCGGCGGCGGCAATGGGATAGAGAGGGTCGGTGGCGGCGGAGAGGGAGGGAGGGAGGGTGATGGTGGTGTCGTCGTGGATGAGGACGGGGGGTGGGAGTGGTGGGTGGGAGGGCGGGAGCCGAATGGAGAGCAGTGCGTCGCGGATGGCGATGGAGAAGGTAAGGTTGAAGGCGTAGCCCGCGATGCCGCAGCCTTGGTCGAGGCCGTCGGTTTGGTAGTAGGTGGTAAAGGTGGAAAGGGTTTGGACGAGGGTGGGGCCGGGGGTGGAGTAGAAGAGGAGGAAGTAGGTGAGGGCGTCCGCATCGGAGGCGGAGGCGTGCTCGTCGTGAATGTGGTGGAGGAGGGTGGCGTGGACGGCGCAGCGGGCGATAGAGGTGTGGGCGTTGACGACGTCGAGTAAATGGTGGATGAAGTGGGGGTAGCGCTCGTTGATGAGCTGCATTTGGTGGACGGCGGTGTCGCAGCCTGCAGGGGAATTGCCCTGTTTTTGGGACGTCAAAGGTCCGTCACGTTCACGTTCACGCATGCATCTCAGCTTCTATAAACCCCGTCTCTCTACATCTACAAGTAACATGTAACATTAGGAATAGATTTATATGAGGCTGTTTCACACCTTTCACTCGCGTACTTTTCTAGAGCTCGAGCCTCGACACGACGATCGGACCATGCACCGACATTGCTGTCACTCTCACCAAATTGAATAGGAAATTGTCAAGAAATGTGTGCGGTGTGCGGCAGTGAGCCGCTGCCGCCGGCGCACGCCGCCGCGGCTTAGTCGCCGCTAGAGAACCTTTATAAAATGTTAATCATCTTAGTATCATCAATGAGTATCATACGGTAACATCGAAGGTATTTATAACATAGTATCATACGGTAACGTCCGTGCCTCACGGAGCGGTGGTACGAACCGGTGCGAGCGTCTCTCTCACCGCAGCGGCTCTCACAGGCCGAGAGAGATGCACGCAGTGAACGCAGATGAGATAGCTACAGTAGATATGCGACGGCCGTCACTGGACAGTCACCGAGTCACGCAACCGAGGGCGCCGAGCGCATGCGCAGTGGGTTCTGGTCCCGACAAGAGCAGCACATCATGGTGGCACAAGGCTCCCTCCTTATTCGGCGCACCGTCCTCCCGCGGCGCCTCGCCTCCACGCTCGTGTGCACGCCACCCTCGGTTCGGCACGCCCCCCTCAAAGGCTCTCTCCCTCGAGCAGGCGTGCGCGAGGAGCGTGGGACATCCTCCCGATGGGGAGCCGCCCTATGGGGAGCCGCCCTGTGGGGACCCTCCTTTAGCTCGGCAGCACACCCTCCTTGGCGAGGCCGATGAGGTCGAGATTGCGCGCCTTGCAAGCGATAAAGCAGCGCTCGTCGAGCTCGTCGTCCTCACGCCCCTCGATGGTGAGCGCGCAGTGCAGCTCAAAGGCGCCCACACCCGGCAGCAGGTGGTGCATCCCCTTGCGGGTGAGGAAACCGAACCGGAACAGATTCATCGTGATCTCGATGTAGTCGTCGCCCCGGGTGATCGATCCAGACTTGGTGATGAGCGCGGGCTTGCCATTGTACCCCTCGAGCCAGCTCGGAAGCCCCACTGTCTTGACGTTCTCGATCCACGGGATGATCTTGAGGCGCTCCTTGACGTCGATGTCGCCCGACGAGGGCAGCACGCCCGAGGGCGCGTTCTCGATGAAGCGCGCGAAGAGCTTCGCGGCATTCGAGCCCTCGTCTCGCCATTCCTTGAGCGACGCGCCCGTCGCCGTGTACACCGTCACGACCTGGAAACACGGCCCGTCGAGCACTGCCTTAGCAAGAGGGTTCATCGAGGGCTCGCCCTGCGGGATGACTATGTTGATTATCAAGCGGCGCGGCAGGCCGCTCTCGTTTGACGCGTCCTTGTCGGGCGGCGGCGGCAGCGTGAGGTGCTGCGCCGTGTGGAAGCAGATGCTCTGGCGCTTGTGCAGGTCCATCGTCACCGGCTGGTAAATGTGCGTGAGCGAGTTCGTCTTCTTGCCATTCTTCTTGTAGTTTGGACCTGTCCGCAGCTGGAAGAAGGTGCCATCGCCGCTGAGGAACTCGAGTTTCGTTCCAGCCGTGGTGCACCCGAATGTGGAGGCCGACGGCGGCGGTGGCGGCGGTGGTGGCGGCGGCGGTGGCGGCACCTGCGGCAGCGCGCTCTGGCCTTCCATATTGGCCTTTGCGCCACGCAATTCATATTCTTAGCGGCCCCATCCCCTCACAACACCTAATCCGCGTGCCCTGCCGATAGCGGCCTGTATTAATCCGTCACAAGAACTCAGTTCACACCCCCTTCCTGATGGCGCCTCTCTCCCTCGACATCCCTTTCGAGGGAGGCAGCGGGAGCTCCCCAGAAGCCACCCCCACCATTTCCGCGGACCTCTTTGCCGTAGTCACCCTCCTTGTCGGCCTCGTCTTGCTCTTCGGCGGCCACAAGTTTTTCAGGGTCTTCCTCGGGCTGACGACCTTTGTCATCGTGACCGGCGGCGTGGGATACGTGCTGCTCTTCCAGTCGAACAAGAATATCATGCCTGAGTGGGCCTATGCGCTCATTGCCGTGGGCATCGGTCTCGGCACGGGCATCTTCTGCTCCTACGCCGTCACCCTCGGCCTCTTCCTGGGCGCGACCATCTCGGGCGGGGTGGCCGCTGCGCTGCCGCTGCGGCTGGTCGCGCCCAGTATGGCGGGCCCCGTCCGCCTCGCACTCATCGTCGCCAGCGCCGCCCTCTCCGCGGCCGCCACCCTCTTCATGCTGCACAAGTGCCGCACACCCGAAGACGAGGACGGCGCCATGCCGCTGACGGAGGCGCAGCGCAGGCAGAAGATCCGCGCGATCTACGTGCGCCGCGTGGTCACCGCGGTCGTGACCTCCATCATGGGCGCCTACTTTATCGTCCACGGCCTCAACACGTGGTGGCACGATGGCGATGCAGACGACGAGAGCGCCTTGCAGGTGCCCGCGCTCCTCAACCCGTCGCACACAATGCCTGCGTGTGGCTCGAATTGCATCGGGCTCGAGATCTTGTGTGCGGTGCTCCTGCTCGCCGGTCTGGCCGTGCAGCTCTACTCCCTGTGCCGCAAGCCACGCCCGGGCACCGAATTCGCCGAACTTCAAGAGCCGATGGCGCTGCCGTCGGACCAGTCCGCGGGCGGGCGGGCGGGCCCCGGGCGTGGCTCCCAATCCGCGCTCGCGCAACGAATGCGCTTCAAGTACTGCGGCGGCGCTTCGGCATCGACGGCGCCCGTGCACACCGCTACCTCGGTCACGAGTTCCTCTGGCGCCTTTGAGCGCGCGGGCGTCTTGCCCGCCGGCAACGAGGCGCGCCCACGACAACGCTCGAACCGCGGCAGCGCGGGCAGCGCCGGCGAGGCGGCGCTCACGACTCCCTCGTCCTCTTGGGACCGCAACGCCGCGCTGCCCAGCGACGATCCGTGGGCCAATATGGGTGTACGCCAGGCGGGGGCACCGTCGACGCCACGAACTCCCGGTGCGGAGTATGCGCCGCCCGTCGTGCCGGGGGGCGCCGTCGTGCCGGGGGGCGCGGGTGCGGCGCCGGTGCAGCCTGCGGGCGCACAGTGGCCGCCCTCTCACCCTGCCTGGCCGCCGCGAGACGACGACTAAGGGACACTCCGGGGAGGGTCAAGTAAGACGGGATGTGTGCTCGCGCGCGACGTGACCTGGACGTGACATGATGTGCATGTCCCTCTGCTCGGCAATGGGCCACGAGCGAACAGCGAAGGCCACCGTGAGCGAAGGCCTTGGCGCTTGAAGGCCATGAGGACGCCGTAGGAGCGCCGTGGCAAGACGAGGTAGTGCAGATCTCACCTATGGTGCAGATCGACCGGCTCAAAACCGGACCGCGCCCGCACAACGCTCGTGCGCCCACACGCACGACGCGCCTGCGCGTGCGCCATGTGTAGGTAGCTCGGTCAGTTACAAATCTCTCTGCGCGTGTGCCCGTACCCGCTACCGGCTACCCGCGCCGCATACGTGTGGTGCTGGGCCGTGCCCGGTGGCGGCCGTGCGACTCTCTGGAGACAGTGGACCGTCGTGAACAATCAAAATATTGCTTTCCCACGACAGACGACGCACGTCAGAGAGTGTGCAGGTCTCGGCTCTCGCCACACCTGAGCCGGCGTCGGATTGTCACATCTCTCGCCTCGTGTCGTCAGCTCTCGCACGCGCGCAGGTATCACTGCTTGGACGCATCCGGCTTGGGCGCATCCGGCTTGGGCGCATCCGGCTTGGGCGGCGCGCTCTTGGTCGTAACGGTGCGCGGCCGGGGTGAGATCATCATGATCATCGTGGTGCCCATCACCTTGGGCGTCGCGTCGAGCACTCCGAACTCCTCCAGTTCTTCTGCGAGCCGCACCATGATATCACGCCCCACGTCCGCGTGCGTCACCTCGCGCCCACGGAAGAGCATCGAGAACTTGACCTTGTCGCCTGACTGTAGGAACTTGATCCCCTGCTTCTTGCGCACCTCGTAGTCGTGGTCGCCGATCTTGTACGACAGCTTGAGCTCCTTGAGCTCCGACTTGCCGCGCGCCGCCGCCTTTTGTTGATCCTTCTTCTTCTTCTCGAGCGCGAAGCGGTACTTGTCGTACGAGACGATCTTGCACACGACCGGTTCCGCCTTGTTGGCGATGAGCACCAGGTCGAGCTCGCGCTCCGCGGCCGCCGCCAGCGCCTCCCGCTTGCTCATCACGCCGAGCAGCTCGTCGGTGCCACCACCGACATCCACCAACACGCGCATCACATCGTGCGGAATTTTGTCGTTGATGGGCGTCGTGTCCTTCACCGGCGGTGGCGCATTGTAGCCGCGGCCGCTGCCGCTGCTATCTCTTTTCACCGGTGGTCGAGGCGAGTAGCTGGGGCCACCGCCGCGCTGCATACGTGGCTCCGCTGCACGGCACCGCGAGGGCAAGAGCGCCGGAACGGCAGTCTGCTGGTGCCGCTGCACCACGGCACCTGCCGTGAGCGATCCCACCTGTGGGGCCAGGTTCACCAACAGCAGCAGCAGCGAGAGCGGCGACGGGCGTGGCCTCGTGGCCATCTCGCAGGAGCTTGTGGGCTGCATGGAAGTGCTCATCCCACTGCGAGATAGTTTTATTCACCGAGATGGAGGCCCTGTGTAAGACAAGCTAATCGAAGTCTTGCTTCTCTAATTCTTTTGATGGCCCTGCCTGCTCTCGCATTTCTTTTTTTCTCAGGCACACTTCGCCGAGCCTCCTCGATTCCGACGACCATCCCCGATGAAAGGCCCATCTTCCACGCCATTGGCATATCCGCCAACTCCGTGAAGTCATGGCACAGGAGCGGTCAGAGTCCGAGCGAAGTCGCTTGCTGTCCTCAGAGTCACCGCCGCTTTATGATCCGCAAGCGCGCCCGCTCAAGGTGTTAGTGTGGAACATTCAGTTCGCCGCTGGGACCGCCTGCCACTTCTTTTATGAGGGTGGCAGTCTAGTGAGCGTACCCAAAGCGGCGACCGTTTTCGACACGCTGGACGTTCTGGCTGAGATCATCGCTGCGCACGATCCAGACGTTGTGCTGCTCCAGGAGGTTGATCGCAACTCGCGCCGATCATGGTACATTGACCAGCACGCAGAACTCTGCAAACGCCTCCCACTGTACGTCGCAGCTGCCTCGACGTGGTATTGGCAGGTCCCATGGGTGCCCACGCCGCTGAGCCTCGGTGGCGAGATGCTCGGCCGTGTTGACGTGCACCTCTCCGTGCTGAGCAAGTATGCGATCTCGAGCGTGCGCCGTGTGGCCCTACCGGCCATCCGCTCCGACGGCTGCTGCACACGGCTCTTCAACCTGCGGCGGGCAGTACAGCACATCACGCTCGCGACCGCCGACGGCGTTCCCGTGCACATCCTGCACACGCACCTGTCCGCCTTCACCAAGGGCGACGGGACGGTCGAGGCGCAGGTGGCGACGCTGCGTTCGCTCATAGCCGATGCTGGTCCTCGATGGATGCTTGCGGGAGACTTCAACGCACTGCCGCCGGGCGTCAAGGCGACCGGACTGACCGGTCAGGCGGCGCTCGAGTACCCAGCGGCGCTCGACGAGGTGCCTTCGCCAATCGCCCCACTCTTCGACATCGCCATCTCCGCCATCCCACTCACGGACCTCACCGATCCGCATCGGCGAGCCGAGCACTTGACATGCAAGTACTTTGGCTGCTCGACGGCCGAGGTCACGCTTGACTATCTCTTCCTCGCACCGGCCGCGTGGGCGGTAGAGCAGGCGCGCGTCGCACGCGACGCCCGATGGCCTTCCGACCACGCTCCGATCGTCGCGCGACTGCGTTCAACGCTGCAGCCTCGAGGCTGCTGATCGATGGAGATCCTTTTTACGAATGTTCATTTTTCGAGGGTCCGTACGGACTCCCGTTTTCACGAAAAAAGAGTCAGCGCGTTCACACTTCACAGCCAGAGGACCTTTGCTCTCCCAGCCCCGCCACTACCTGTAGTCGGGAGCGGCGAGCCGTCCATGCTCCGCGAGCGGCCGAGCAGCCAAGCTGAGCCGAGCAGCAGCCGCACCCACGCCCTCGTCTCGCTCGACCAGTTCGGCAGATCTGGAGTCACAGCCTCCTCTTCCTCGCTCATCACCTCTGCATCCATGCCAGCGCTGCTGCCTTCTGCGCGTCGCCATCTCCCAGAGGACGCCGCTGACGCGCTCGACTGGCGGCTCTCGGTGATGCAGCAGCTACTGCTGAGTGGTTCGACACAGCTCGCCGCGCGCCAGTCAGCAGCGGAAGAGACGGTGCGAACCATCCTCTTCCGTTGGCGCTACCGCGACGAGTTCCTGGCGCTCCAGTCACTCAAGGCGAACGCAAAGCGCGAGCGGCTGCTGTACGGCGGTGTGCTCGCGGTCCTGCCGTCTCGGCGCGGCCGCATGCTCGAGGCGCTGTTCACCATGCGAGGCGCCGCCGCCGCCGCGCCATCCGGCACCGCTCTCCGCAGCCTCATCGCGCGGGTGCGGAGTTGCTCTCTCGCGCGTGCGCTGGAGGCGTGGCAGCTTGACGCAGAGAGCGCACGCGTGCGGGCAACCGGCCGGCGAGCGATGCTCGCGCGTGTTCTCTCGTCGCTACTCGCCGCCGCGCGCCGCGCCGCCGCCGCGCAGCATGCGTCCCTTGTATGCGCCCAGGCCAGCAGCCAAGAGGCATTGAGCGCGTGGCGAGAGGCTCTCCCCGCGCTGCGAGCTGAGCGTGCAGATCGGTGCGCGCGGCGGGAGCATCGGGAGCATGCGCGCCGGCGCGCGCAGCAGTGCGCGTGGTCGCGCTTTCGGTACGAGCAACGCGTCGCCTCGCACTCGCACTCTCCTGGGCACTCGCGCCTGGCGGTCCGTGTTGGCTGGTCGCGATGGCGGCGGCGGTGGGCGGCGGGCGCAGCCAGGGTGGATCGCTACCTGCGGCTGATGAATATGGCCAACGGTACGAGCGCTGCGCGCCTCTTCGCGCGCTGGAGCGCCCGGGTGGCCGCTCGCACCGCCCGTGACGACAGCAGTGCCCAGGCAGCCGTGATGCACTTCGTCGCCACGCACCGAGCCACGTTCGCGCACTGGCGTACCCGGGTGGCCGAGTGGACCACACGCGAGGTCTTCTTTGGGCAGGCGGCCGTCGTGTACGTGCGGACGACGCATCGGGCAGCGTGGCGGCACTGGAAGCAGCATGCATGGAGCGAATACCAGCGGCGCACGCTCAGGGCGTCTCTAGAGACGCAGTCCCGACGCTTCCTTTGGCGTCGCCTCTGCCGTGCCATCGGTGCGGCGGCGCAGCGGCGGCGCATGCGTAGCACCGCCGCGCGGGCGCAGGCGCGGCGGGAGTGGTCGAGGCTGTGCGCGGCTCTGCACGCGAGCGGCCGGTGCGCGCGCGCGGGTCGGCTCGGCGCGGAGGGTGCCGAGGCGGCACGCCTCGCCACACTTCGATCCGCTTGGGAAGGGCTTGCAGACGCGGCCAGCACGCATGTGCGTGCGGACGTTGCGTTTGCGTGCGTGCGGGCGGCGACGCTCGGCAAGGCGCTGCGCGGCGCGTGGGAGCGTCTGCACCTGTACAGCAGCGCATGGGTCCAGATCCGGCTGATGGTAGTGGTGCGTGGCTGCATGCATGCGCTGCACCGCTGGATTCTGAGCGCCGCCGCACGCGCCACCGCGCGGCAGGTCGCTCAGGCGGGCGCGGCCCACGCGCGACGCGTCCGGCTGTGCGTCGGCCTCGGAAGCTGGTGCGACCAGCACGGGCAGCGCCGGTGGCATGAGAGCCGGCAGCGGGTGGCGGCTGCTCGGGTGCACGAGGCGAGCTTTGAGCGCCATGCACGCGCCGCGCTCCTTTGCTGGCGCCGCCATCGAACGTCTCGGGTGCACGCGGCAGTTGCAAGGCGGCACGCAGCGGCTGCCGAGGCGGCGCGTGCCGTGCACACGTGGCGAGAGTGCATGCGCGGCGCTGGCCCTCGCAGTGCGCTGGCCGAGGCCGCGTACAGCGCCCACACGCGCCGCGCCCTGCTGAGCGCTCTGCTACTCTGGCGCGCTGTCGTGGCGCAGAGGCACGCGGCTGCCATCGTAGCACAGAACCATCGTAGCAGGGCGCGCGCTCAGAAGATGGCGGTGATCCGTCGATGGTGCCTTGTCACTACACTCGCGGCGGCGGCGTGTGTCGTGGCACATCGGCATCGGTGGAGGGCCGAGGCGAGGGTCATGGCCGAGTGGCGATTCAACGTCACCTGGAACGATGCGGCCGCCGCGCTCATGCGACGCACAGTGGTGCCACGTGCGCAGCGGCTAGCAGCAGCACTTGCGAGTGCTCTCGAGTATTGGGCTACACTGGTCATGGTGGAGCACGGCACGTACATCATGCGTGGGCAGCGCTTCGCTCGGCGCGCGTGGGTGCGCTTCTGTGCTGGGAGCGCCGAGGTGGGCGCGGAGCGCTCGCTCTACGCGGCCGCATGCACGCAGCACCAGCACCTGGCGTGGCATCAGTGGCGTGCGGGCAGCGCTGCACACGCGGTGCGGCAGCAGCAGCGTCGCGAGCAGCGCCAGAGAGCCGGCCAGCACCTCGCTAGCGCCCGGCTGCGTGACTGGAGGGCGAGCGCACTCTGGCACGCTCACTGGGCCGAAGTGGACAGGGCGCTGAGCTCCTCCGCATCGGGCACTGCGACGCCGCGAGCGATCCTTGCGGCGGGCACCGCCACGCCCCTAGCCACTACACGGGCCGCGCCCTCTGCGCTCCCGCCGTCGCCGCCGTTGATGATGTGGTCACCTGCGCAGCCGGCGCCGCTGCCTGCTCTCGCCTCGCCTTCGCGCTCATCCACCTCCGCCTTCGCGCTGACGCCGCTCCAGAGCCTGCGCGAGCGGCGCGAGCGGCGCGAGCGGCATCAGGCGTGGGCGCTTTGGCGCCGCTCTGCTGCGGCCGCGGCGCAGCTGCAGCGGCTGTGGCGGCGGCAGGACGACAGCTCGCTACAGCGCGCCCTTGCGTCGTGGCAAGCGCTCACAGACGAAGTGAGTACGCGGCGGGGCGCCACGGGCGCCGTCGTGGGCGCGCGTGAGCGGCGCCAGCAGCTGAGCGTTTTCTTGTGCTGGAAGCTGCAGGTCAGGTGCACAACGTCAAAGGTGATCGTGCAGCTGCGGCAGCGGCAGTGGCGTCTGCGCGAGCAGCTCATGCGCTGGCGCCGAGAGACGGCGCGCCGCGCGGTAGCCTTCGCCATCCGGCGGCGCCATGCGTGGCGCGAAAAGGCGCGCGTGGTGCATCGATGGCGTGCATACGTGAGCCTCCGGCACGCGTCGCACGAGTTGCATGCTCAGGCTGCAGGGCCTCTCGCCCGCAAGCACCGTGCGGCCACCGCGGGCGCGCTTGCCGAATGGCGATACGAAGTCACACTCGCCGCCGCGAGCTGCGTGGTGCGTCATCGGTCCCGGTGGCGCCTGTATGACCGGCTGCTCCGCCAATGGCGCACGCACCTCGCACTCACGAAGGCAGCCGACGCGGTGCAGGAGCGAGCATATGCCGCCTGTGAGCGGCGGCTCTCCGCCGTGACCAATGACGCGCTTCATCAGTGGGCCGATCTGGCACGGGCGGACCGGGCCGTTATCGTCGTGGAGCAGCAGCGCCGAGGTCGGCGCGCACTCGGCGTGTGGGCGGCCAACGGCGCCATGGTGAGCGCGGAGACGGACCAGCACGAGGGGCTGCTGGCGCTCGCGGAGGCGCATCTCAGGCTCTCGAGGCTGCGAGCGTGGGCTGCGATTGCGCGCCATCAGGCGGCGCGGCGCGAGGAGGCCGCCGCCAGAGCTTCCCCCGCTGAGGCCGCCCTGGCCGCCATGGCCGAGGTACTCGCCGCCGCTCACGTTGCCGCTGGCTTGGGTCTCGACACGTCCGCGCCCAGCACAGCGCCTGTCACGCCCGCGCCCGCCACAGTGCCCGCCACACCCGCGCCAAGCACGCCCGCCGCCGCCGCGCCCTTCTCGGCGGGCATCTCTCCGGCCTTCTACCCTGCCTCTGGCGCGTTCAGCGACGCTCCCACTTTCGAGGCGAGCGCGTTCGGCGAGGCTTCCTTTGGGCAGGCCACTCCCACCTTCGACGAGGGCCCCGCCTTTGATGATGCCGCGCCATGTGGAGAAGCCTTCGCCTTTGGGCAGGCCTCGGCCTTTGGCGAGCCCCCAGCTTTTGACGAGTCTGCGGCTTTTGGACAAGCCTTCGCCTTCGACGATGCGGCTCCCTTTGATGAAGCCGCCGCCGCTGCCGCCTTAGACGCTGCTGACGCCTTTGGCGCCGCTGCCAGCAGCTTTAGCACAATCGCGAGCTGGGCGGCGAGGGGCGACGCGGCCGCCTTCGAGCCGGTGCCGCCCAAACAGCCGCCTCCGCAGCCATCATCGCCGCTGCCGCCGCCATCCCGCGAGAAGGAGGCCCTGGAAGTGGCACGCGGAGCGATGCTCGAGCTTGAAGCGGTACGAAGGGACTACACGGCTGCACAAGCGCTCGCGGCGCGGGAGCTCGAGGGGCGTGAGGAGGCGAATGCGAGGGCGAGTGCGAGGGCGCTTGTGGAACAGCGAGAGCGGTTACGAGCCGAGTTCGAGCAAGAGAAGGAGGCAGCTCTTGCGACGGTGCGGCGCCAGAGTGAGGCGATGCAATCACCGGCACCGGTGGCGCTGGCGCAGGAGGCAGCGAAGGGGGAAGGGGGAAGGGGGAGGGCAACGGAGGCGCTGGCGCCGGAGGCAGCGAGGCAGCAGGATCGCCCTTTCGCGACGGACGCGCCAGAGGTGGCGATCCTTCTCAAGTCCACTCCAGAGGTGGTGAGTCTCCAGGAGACGGTGGAAGAGGCGGCAGACACGCGAGGCGGAAGGGCCCTTGGGGGTGACGACTCCTTTGATGACGAATCCTCCGATGATGGACTGAGTACCTTTGCGGAGCTGCGGATGGGCTGGCGTCGCTGGGCGGCAGCGACGAAAGCCGCGCGTGCACAAGTCGTCGTCGTGTTGTTGAGACGGCGATGCGCGCTCGCAGCGGCGCTGCGGCACTGGGCGGTGGTGATGGAAGCAGCCAAGCACCGCCGCCACCTGGTGCTCGGCACGGCGCTTGGCGCGTGGCGCGAGTGGACGGCGGCCGAGGTGCACCGTGGCGTGCTTCGCTCGCTGGCAGCCCGCCACCTGCTGGCGGCGATGACGATGGAGAGAAGGACTGCGAGACGATCGGCCCTGCGGCGCTGGGGCTGCGTGGTCTCGCTTGCATTGCGACGGCACGCCGCCGCACGCCTGGCGCCGTCGACGCTCAAGCGCCGTGCCGTACAGCACTGGCGGCGGGAGGCACACGTCTGGGCGGAGTGGCAGCACCTCGCCATGCGCTGTGATCGCGCCCTTGCTCGTGCTATGCTGCGCCTCTGGCGTCGCGCGTCAGTGCAATGGCGCAGGGCCACGCTCGTTCTGGTCGCTGTGATGCGCCGATCGGCCCTCGCCAGCGCCGTCCTCGCGATTGGCTGGTGGAGCGGCTGGTCACGGACCGAGAGCGTCGTGCGCGTGTGGCGTGAGAGGCTCTTGGTGACACGTGCTCGGCGCATGCTTCTCGTCTGGCGAGTGCGCGGCGCCGAGGAGGATGCCATTGAGGCGACGCTTCGTGCGGGACTCACCTCGGGCAGTCGCGCTGCAAGCCCCGCTGCCTTCCACGTGAGCGCTGCCCTGGGTGACAGCCCCGTCTTGCTCCTCGGCGCCGGCCCCACCCTTGCCCTCGCCCCGGGCCTCGCCCCCAGCCACGCTGACAGCCTCGGCGATGGCGATGGCCACCGGTGCAGTCCGATCAAGGCCGAAGCCCAGCCGCCCCTACCGGCCTCACCCCTGCTAGCGAGCAGCACGCGCGCCAAGAAGGGCGGCGAAACGCTCTCCGAATGGTTTGAGAAGCATAAGGACAGCTTCGGAGGCGGCGAGGCTGGCGGCAGACGGGGCGAGGGCTTCAGTTGCGAGACGGCGGCGCCACCGGCCGCGGGGACGTTGGCGGCACGGGCGGCTCCCGTTACGAGCATCGTGTCGGACAGCTCTGGCCAGCTCCGCATCCGTCGCCTTGCCACGTCCCAGCCCACATCGCCTTCCCAGGCCCACTCCCATGCCTCCTCGCACCGTGTCTCGCGTCCCGCTTCGCGTCCCGCCTCCCGCCCCGCCTCCCGCCCCGCCTCTCGCCCATCCTCGCGGCCCGCCTCGCCCATGGCGGGTGCACCGCCGCCACCGATGCCGCCGCATTCCGCGACTGCGGAACACACCACGCCCGTCGCAACCATCAGCAGCGCATACACGACCGCCACTGCCGCAACCGTCGTGGGCAGCATGAGTGCCCTCGTGGGCAGCATGAGTGCCCTCGCTGCCCCCGCCGCCGCCACTCCCTACGCACCCACACCCCGTGCGACCGCCGCATTCCTCTCCCCTCCGACGCTCGCGACGCAGCTGCTTGCCCACCGACGCGCTGTCCCACGACGCAGCCGAGACGCTCGCTTGGGTGCGCTGCCTTCGGGAGTCGCGCTCCCTACCGGTATCTCGCCGCTGAGCGCTGCGGCCCTCGGAGGCGTGCGCTTGCTCTTTGGGCGCTGGATGCGGCGGGCGCACTGGTGGCACCGTACCGAGCTCCTCACGCAGCGCGGCGGGCGGCTGCGGCTGGCGGAGGGGTTTCAATGGCTGCATGCTGGCTGCGTGGCGGCGCGCTGGGCGACGCGTGCCATCATGGACTGCGCCGCTCTCCGATACAAGACCGCCCTAAGTGACGGCTTCCAATGCTGGGCGCGCATCGCTGCGTACATGGCGCGCGGCGACGCCGCTCGTGTTGGGTGCACGCGCGCCGTGTTGGCGCGCACGCATTCACAGCTGCGTCGGTGCTTCACAGTGGTGCTGCACGAGACTAATCGGCGCCATGTGAGCCGCGCCCTCAGCGCACACGTCCGGCTGCATCACGGCCGGCGCCGGCTCCGCGAGGCCCTCCACCGCTGGCGTGGCATGCTGGCCGCACGGGCGGATGCGCGCCGCCGCATCGCGCACGCTGCGGCGCCGCTGTACGCGAGCGGATTCGATACGTCGGCGCAGCGGGCGGATGCGCAGCGGAGGGCGGCTGCAGCGGTGGAGGCTGATCTGGTCGCTCGGCCGCGGCTTGTGCTCGGCGCCCTCGCCAGCGGAGTCAACGGGCGGCGCGCGCTCGATCGGTGGCGTGCGGACGCGCGCAAGGCGAAGCAGGCGCGCGAGGCAGAGCGCGACGTGCGCTCACGACGGCGCTCGCGCGGCATCCGGCGCATGCTCGAGGCCGTTGAGGCGGACGCCTTTGAGGTTCGCATCGAGCGGCTCGGGTTGCATGCGACGCAGCGTGCCCCACTCCGCCACTGGCGGCTGCACACCTCGCGATGCGCTGACGCGCGTGCGGCCGACGCGGCGGCCGCCATGCACCGCACGCACGTCGTGTGGCATGAGTGGCGCCACCGTGCGGCGCAGGTCCTCGCGCTCTCGCAGATCACGCTTGCTAGCCGCGCGGCCGCGGCCGCGCACGTCTTCCTGCTGGCGTGGCATCGGTGGCGCCAGACCACACTCATGGGCTTGCAGCGCGATCACGCCGAGACCGTGGCCGCCGTTCGCTACCTCGAGTTCGTGCGCACGCTCTTCCGCGAGTGCATGCAGCAGACGCTCCAGATGTGGCGAGCCCACGCGGCCGAGTACATTAACTACGAGCTGATGGCACGGGTTGCGGTCGATCGCCTCTCCAAGCGGCGCGCGTGCGAGGGGCTGCTCGGGATGCGCGCGCATGTGCGCGCGCGCCGCCTGCGCCGTGCCGAGCGCATCGAGCTCAAGCTGCTCGTCCGGCGCCATCGGCTGATGACGCGATGGCGCGAGTGGGCGGGCGTTGCCGCCGTGTTGGCTACCAACGAGCGCGCGCACCGCCTCCGCCTCATGCGCGACGCGGCCTCTGATGCCCTCCGGCTGCGCGCGGCGACACGTCGCTGGCGGATCGAGGTGGCGAGCCTCGTCGGCGGACGCTTCCACCGCAGCCTCGCCTCGTATCACGTGCGGCTGCGGCTGCTCTGGCCGCCGCTCTGGCGCTGGCGGGCGTGGAGCGACGCGCGCGCCACCTCGGTGCACCTATGCGCCCTCGCCCAGCTCGGTGAGCGCGCTGATCGCAAGCGTGCCCTCGCCGCGTGGGCCGCGGCCGTCCGCCGCGAGCACGGCCTGCGAATGGTCTTTGCGGCCGCGCGCGCCCATTGGCTCCTCGTGCACTCCATCCGCGGCCTGCGACGTTGGCAGACGGTGATCAACTGCCGCGTGCAACGGCGGCTGTGGCTCGACTGCTCGACGGCCGCGGCGGCCCTCATCGTGTGCCGCCGCCGGCTGCGACGCGCGTGGGCATGCTGGGCCGAAGCGCGCGACGCACTCCACGTGAGCTCGGCGGCCGTCGCGACAGGGGACACGTACCTCGGCGGTGCGGCGTTCGCATGGTGGCGGCACCGGGCGCGCATGCAATTACGAGCACTGGGTGCCCAGGCGGTGGCGGAGGAGCACTGGGAACGAAAGGTGCGCCTCGACCGACTGCGTGGCCGAGGGCACGACGCAGGCTTCCTCCGCTGGCGGCGCAGCCTGCGAGCGGAGCGCGTCTTCCTCCTCACCCTCGGAGGCACGGCCGCCGCCGCCGCCATCGGGCACACAGCACGCCAGCGACCGCTCTGGAAGTACTGGGCGGCCGTGGCGGCGGCGCGCCGTGATGGGCGCGCGCTCCTAGCCGAGGCGGCGAGATTCGCGCCGCGGTGGGCGCTTCGTCACATGTGGCGCAGCTGGCCGCGCCACCGCGTTCGCGCCGGGGGGCTGGGTGGGCCGTGGGCGTGGGCGGGCTGTGCCGCCGCGCACGCGCGCACGACAGGTCTGCTAGAAGCGTGGAGCCGCTGGAAGCTTGCGACGCTCCACGTGCCGTATGCGCTCAGCATGCAGGTGGCGAGAGCCCATGAAAGGGTCTCTCGGCTGCGCCATGGGCTGCTCAGCTGGTGCTCATTTGGCGCCGCCCGCTCACTCGCCGCCACCCAGCGCACGGTGCACGAGCGAGAGCGGCTGGGCGCGTGGTGGCCCCTCTTCCTCCTCGGGCTCAGTGAGCGACGGACTGACATTGGGCTGCGGGCGGGCGCCGACGCGTTTGCTCGGCGCAGCGCGCGTGCCCGAGGGTTTGACAAGTGGTTGGCACGCTGCGTGGGCTACGGCGGCGACGATGGGCGTCGCCGCAGGGCGCACGCAGCCGTCGCCGTCGATGCTCTTGCCGACGCGGATTTGGCGCGGGAGAGCGCGTCTGGCAGCGTCGCGTCCGTGAGCGACTGGGGCCTCGAGTTCGAGCGTGCCTTTAGCGGCACGGTGGCGGCGGCGGCGGCGGCGACGACGACCATTGCGGGTCGGAGGGCCTGGTGGAGGTCTGAGGAAGCCGAGTTGCCAAATATGGGCGAGGGCGACGAGTGGCCGGCCAACGACGCCTTTGGTGCCCACAACGACGCCTTTGGTGCCCACAACGACGCCTTTGGTGCCCACAACGACGCCTTTGGTGCCCACAACGACGCCTTTGGTGCCCACAACGACGCCTTTGGTGCCCACAACGACGCCTTTGGTGCCCACATCGACGCCTTTGGTGCCCATAACGACGCCTTTGGTGCCCACAACGACGCCTTTGGTGCCCACAACGACGCCTTTGGTGCCCATAACGACGCCTTTGGTGCCCACAACGACGCTTTTGGTGCCCACGGCAGCGGCACGCTCGCGCTCGTCTCGGCGCCGGAGCCCCGACCATATGAGGCAACCCGCCCGACCGAGTTGCCTCATAGGGGCGCGGCGACCCCTGCGGCCTTGCTCGAGGCCATGTGGGATGATGCGCAGGTCGCCGTGCTGGAGCAGCAGGGCACCGCGCTTGAGCTCAGTGCCGCCCGCACGCTTGACGCTGTGGCTCGTCTGAGGCTGAGCGAGGCCAGCTTTCCGACGGCCACGGCGGACGGTGCTTGGGACACGCCCGTTGGTGCCCACAACGACGCCTTTGGTGCCCACAACGACGCCTTTGGTGCCCACAACGACGCCTTTGGTGCGGACCAATTTGGAGCCGCTTCGCTTCCGATCAACCCTTTTCGCGCCTCCTCCTCGTGTGGCAGCGCCTTCACAGGCAGCGACGCCTTTCCATTCACAAGCGCCACCCCGGGCACGTTTGCGCGCGCGACGCCGCTCGCTGCGCTCGCGACGAGGCCCACGCCCCTCGACCCTTCCCGCCTTTCGACCGCCGCTGCGGCGTGGGTGGCCGCCCAACACGGCGCGGATGCGGCGGGCGGAGCCAGCGCCATCGTGGGCGCTTCTCGCAAGGCCCCGATGAGCGACGCGACTCTCCGTCACGAATTCGATCGGCTGCTCGCGGCCATCGAGGCGGACGAGGTGCTCGGCACGACGCCTCGCACTGGCTGTGGCACGAGCCCCATGGCAAGGGCCTCCCTAGCCGACGATGCTCGGAGTGATGCGCGGAGTGTGGCTTCGTCCGCCGCTGTCACCACGACGGCGCCTCCCACCACGACGGCGCCTCTGACGCAACCCGAGCGTCGACGCATGGCATTGCTCCGCACGCCGAGTGCCCCGCGGCTCTCGCGCCCGCTGCTGCGCTGGCGGCGGCGCGCGGCGGCGTCTCGCCACGTCGCGTCGCTCTTGGCACTTGCTGCCCCAGTGGCCGCTCGGTCGGTCCAGCTCCGCGCGGCGGCGGCCCTCTGGCGCGCGGCTGCCGCGGGCCGTGCTGCCGACGAGCTCATGCGCACCGCGCTGGCCGCTCACACTGGGCGTACCTGCCGCACGGCGCTGCGCAAGCTGCTCGTGGTGGCGCGCGCGCCGTGGTGGCGGATCTGGCGCGAGCAGTCGGCGGCGCACGCCCTTGCTGGCCGTTACCGGCGCGCCCACGCCGCGTGGCGCGTGTGGGTCGAGCTCATCGCGCCCCTCGCGCTCGCAGCGCGTGTGGAGCGCCATGGGCACCGGCGCCGGCGCGTGCGCGCCGCGATGGTCGCGTGGCACTCCAGGTGGGAGGCCGTGAGATCGATGGCGCATGGCTATCTCGGGCTTCTCTCGCGCGTCGGCCGGCGCGTCGTTCACGATGCGTACGCGCGATGGTGGCTCGTCGGACGGCTTCGGCAGCGCTCTGCCGCCGTGCGCGCCGTGTCGCGCCGTGCACGGCGTGTCGAGGCTATGCGTGCGTGGCGCGCGCTGGCGGCGCATGGGCAGGCTGCGATGGGCCTCGAGCGATGTGCTCTCGACTTTTGGGTGCCGCGGCAGCTCGGGTTGCGCATGATGGCCCTCGAGGCGTGGCGGTGTGCAGGCGTACGCACGCACGCCGCGGAGCTCGCTCGCGAGCTCGCCGACGCGAGCGCCGCGCGCAGCCGCGTAGCCGATGGCGTCGCGCGCTGGCGGCGATACGCGGATCGCCGGCACGAGGGGGCGGCGGCGCGCAGCCTCGACATCATCATGACGCTCGTGCGCCACTCGACCGAACGCCAGCTGGCGAGCCGGATGGTCGCCTGCTTCGCCCACTGGCGCGACGCGTGCCTGCTCCACGTGCATCCCGTCGTCAAGCGTCTCATGGCTGCGCGCAAACGGCTCGAGGCGTGCGGCATGCGTCCCCTCGGCGCCGACCGGCCGGGCCGAGCCCTGTAGACTGATCACTCAGTTTGTAATCAGGGTATGAGGAAGCTAGGGGTGCAAATCCAGATATTAATCCCTCCCCTACCCCCTTGGGTAAATCACTCAGTTTGTAATCAGGGTATGAGGAAGGGGTGCAAATCCAGATATTAATCCCTCCCCTACCCCCTTGGGTAAATCACTCAGTTTGTAATCAGGGTATGAGGAAGGGGTGCAAATCCAGATATT